>OQVP01000939.1_pt1 | contig 10754 bp, 13 predicted proteins | sample 1691541 | NCBI WGS metagenome assembly OQVP01 (sample SAMN03418258, study PRJEB22391) | human gut metagenome | biome: human-gut; feature: organic feature; material: feces | host: Homo sapiens | place: Tanzania | collected 2013-01 | reverse complement strand
CTTTCACTGCAAGCAGTGAAGAAGAGTGGTGTTTCGCAAATGCGAAACTTGAGTAAATAATTAATTACCAAGTTCTTGAAGCTTTACAAACGCTCCAAGCCTCTCATCCATGCCGCGGAAATCCTTCTCGGAGTTCAGGAGCGACACGCAGACTCTGATCCCCTCACGGGAACTTCTTGTCGAAACCATGGTGATCGCGCAGACTCCGCAGCGGAGCAGATTCAGAAGCAGCTGGCTGCCTGTCATTTCCTTGTAGCCGATCGTGAAGAAGAAGCCGTCGCTCACATCCTCGTCCAGATCCTTTTCATACACAAGGTGGAAGCCATGACGAAGGAATATCTCCTTGGCCCTTGTAGCCCTGCGGCCATATTCACGCATCTCGCCCACGAAGTCATATTCCCCGTCCGCCGCCGCTCCGAGCATTTTAGCGAAGGCGTACTGAGCGGAATGTGAGCAACTTGACGAGTTGACATAGATGTATGTCAGAGAGAAGTTGTCGCCAAAGCGGCCTATGCCGTAACGCTCGCGAAGGGCGGGATACTCACGATTGAAGAGTTTGTCGGAGATCGCCACCATCGCGATCCTCTCCCCGGCGTAACTGAATATCTTGGATGCGGAGATCATCAGCACACAGTTGTCGGTGTAGCGCGCCACCGTCGGCTGGAACGGAGGCTGGAACGGCACCGAGCGATCCTTCCGGAAATCCATGCATAGATAGGCCATGTCCTCAAGGGCGATCACATCGTACTTGGTGCAAAGCTCTCCGAGATCCTTGAGTTCCTCCTCCGTCAGGCAGCACCAGGACGGATTGTTAGGATTTGAATATACTATCGCGGCCACTCGTCCGTCCCCGAACACCTCTTCAAGTTTCTCCCTGAACGCCTTGCCTCTGAAATCATAGAGATCGAACATCCTTGACTTCACGCCAAGCACCTTGGCCTGGCCATAATGCGACGGGAATCCAGGATTCAGATAGACGACCGTGTCTTTCTCCGGATTTGCCTGGACACTTTCCAAAAGGAGGTTGTAGCATCCTTGCATGGAGCCTACCGTCGGCACGATCCCTTCCGGGGAAATGTCAACACCGACAAAGGCCTTGATGAAACGGGAGCCGTTTTCCTTCATCTCCTTGATTCCGCAGGCCGGAGGATAGACAGAGGCCACGCCGTCCTCCAAGGCGCGCATCTGCGCCTCTACGCCGATTCCGCAGGCCTTCAGGCCAGGGATACCGAACTCCAGATGGACGAACTTTTCGCCGGAGATCCTTTCCAGCTCATGGGACACATTGACGCACTGACGGATTGTCGCGTGACCTATGTCAGCGATGTCAAGACTCCGGAGAACCTCATCTACAACTTGTCTGGAAACCGGTTTCATCTCGAGAAGTTCTTGGAGGCCTCAAGGCCGGCATTGAAGGCAGCGATGTTCATTTCCACCACCGCGTCGCCCTTGCGGGAGAACACGCTGGCGATACCCTCGCGGAGCTTCTCCGGCTCAAGTATCTCCATGACGGCAGCCGACGCTCCAAGAAGAGCCATGTTCGAGCTGCGAGGCGATCCCGCCTCCTTGGCGATGGCGTCGCAGTCCAGGGTGATGACGTTGCCTACTTTCCGGAGTTCAGCGGTGATCTCCTCGACAGGAGGATAGTTCGGAATGTTCACAAACGGTGTGGAGTTGGTCACTATCCAGCCGCCCTTGGAAAGCCACGGCAGGTAGCGGAGCGCCTCCATCGGCTCCAGGGAGAGGATCAGATCGCACTCCCCTTCCGGAATCAAGTCGCTCCAGATCGTGTCGGTGCTGATGCGCAGATTACTCTGCACATCCCCGCCTCTCTGGCTCATGCCATGCACCTCAGCCTGTTTCAAGTGAAGGTTCTGGTCGAGCGCCGCCCAACCAATCACTGTAGCGATGGAGAGGATCCCCTGTCCTCCAACGCCTGAAAGTATGATGTCTTTTTTTGCCATAACTGTTACTCCTTAAATCTATTTGCGTGCCGCGGCGGCGTGGCGCTTGGCGGTCTGTATGCACTCGCGGCGGCAGATGATGACCGAAACGCCGCTGTAATTGATCTCCTCGTCGATGACCTTCTCCATGTCCGGATAGTTTTTCGGGAGAGGAACAATGGTTCTTATGTGCGCAGGATCGACTCCAAGCCCCTTGCAGATCTCCTCAAGTCGGCCTGTGCCGGCGGAATCCTGCCCTCCGGTCATGCCGGTAGTAAGGTTGTCGGAAATGCAGATCGTGACGCTCGCCCCAGCATTGACACAATCCAGAAGACCGGTCATACCGCTGTGGGTGAAGGTCGAGTCACCGATCACGGCGACAGCCGGCCACACGCCTGAGTTGGCGGCCCCGAGCGCCATCGTGACGGAAGCTCCCATTTCCACACAGGTCTGGAAGGAGTTGAACGGCGGCATGTAGCCAAGCGTGTAGCAGCCTATGTCGCTGAACACACGGGCCGAAGGGGCATATTCCTTAAGTACCACATTAAGTGCGGTGTAGAAGTCGCGGTGACCGCAGCCCTGGCAGAGTGCCGGAGGGCGTGGAACGGTGACCTCTGATTTTGAATATGTCTCCGCAGGCGCAAGCCCGAGAGCCTTGCGTACGCTGTCCGGATTCAGTTCGCCCGTCCTCGGAAGAGTGCCGTCCAGACGGCCTTTGATGATCCTGGCTCCCTTGGCCTCCGGATCGTAGAGGATGCCGCGGAGACGCTCCTCGATCAGCGGCTGTCCTTCCTCCATGACCAGAATGGTGCCGCACGACTCCGCCATTTTCCTGGCGAGAGCCTTAGGGAACGGATAGCGCGTGACCTTGAGGACCGGATAAGGACATCCATCCGGATAATTCTCCATCAGATAGTTATAGGCGATGCCGCAGGCAACGATACCCATGCTGTGGTCGGTCCCGTCAACATAGCTGTTGTCACTTGAGGCAACCGAGTCCTTCTCAAAGCCGATCAGTTCACCGGCCAGTCCGAGAATGCGCTTCCTGGCGTTGACCGGGAGCGTCACCCAATTCTTCTCGTGAGCCTCGTCAGGGAAGTGAAGCTCGTTCTCCCGGCGGATCTCCCCTGCCTCCACGACAGCCCTGGAGTGCGCCATGCGGGTGGTAAGCCGCATCAGTACAGGAATATGATTGGCCTCGGAATAGTCAAACGCCTCACGCACCATGTCATAGGCTTCCTGCTGGTTGGACGGCTCAAAGCACGGCATCATTGCAAAGTCAGCGTAGAATCTGGAATCCTGCTCGTTCTGCGAGGAATGCTGCGACGGATCATCGCAAGCCACGACCACGAGACCTCCGTTCGCTCCGGTCACCGCGGAATTGACAAAGGCATCGGCGCACACGTTCATCCCGACATGCTTCATGCACACGAGCGCGCGCTTACCTGAATATGAAACGCCAAGCGCCGACTCCATCGCGGTCTTTTCATTGGAAGACCAGTCGCAATGGATTCCGCGCTCTTTGGTAAGAGGGTGAGCCTGGATGTATTCCGTGATCTCAGTCGAAGGCGTGCCGGGATAGGCATACACGCCGGAAAGCCCCGCGTGCAACGCTCCAAGAGCCAAAGCCTCGTCACCCAAAAGAAGTTTCTTTTCCGACATAACTTATAGCAGTTTTATAGTTTTTGTGTTATTACGGCTACAAGTTACGAAAATTCTTAAATATTCAAAAATTTCTTTCAGATTTTAACACATCCCGACCACTTATCCGCAAATCCTTAAATCCGCCACCCACGCATGGAAGGTGTGCCGGCAACGGACATGGCAAGACAAGCGGTTTAGCGTGTCAAACTGGATGAGGTTGAACATTCAACCCGGAAGGATGACGGGGTGATACTTACTTCCTGCCGGAGAATACTCTTTGAGGGAGTTCCATCGCTATGATTATGCCCAGGACTATCGCGATGGCGGCCTTGACGGCGGTGAAGCCGGCTGAGGCGGAGAGGAAGAACTGACTGGAGACAAGGTAGTAGGTGAACCAGAATATTCCGGCACCGGGGACGAGCGGGAATATTCCGCAAAGGAGGTAGACAGTGCTTGGGCATCTGTCCTTGACTGCGGTGAAGCGGGAAAGGATGCAGATGACGGTGGTCGCAGCTATGATCGAGACTGTGGGGCCGAAGTGGCAGAATCTCGTGAGCATCAGGTAGATGACCCAGCCGATCGCGCCAATGGCTCCTGCGGAGAAGTATTGCTTTCTCGGCGCGCCGAAGAGGATGGCGAAAGCGAAGGTCCCGATGAAGGCGGCGAGGCACTGCCAAAGGATACCTGCGGTCTGAGGGTTCACTGTCATCCCACTGAGTTTGATCATACCGCCGAACAGCCATCCGTCGGCCACGAAACTGATGCTGACACCAAGGGCTATGCAGATGAAGCCGAGCATAGCGTCCGTCAGCCTTGTAAGGCCGGCGATGTAGTCGGAGTTCGCCAGATCCCTGACACCGTTCACGAACGGAACTCCCGGAATCAGGGGCATCACGGCACCAATGATGATGTTGCTGAGACTCTCGCCGAAGCCAAGACGGAAAGAGACGAGACACAGGACGGTAGCTACGAGGGCATTGCAGATGCCGCCGACAATCTTCGACAACGAGCCGCTTACGAAGAGGCAGAAGACATAGAGGAGGGCTCCGATGACGAAATCGGCGGCGCAGTCCATGAAGCCGCCACCGAACACGGCGCAGAATCCGGCGGCTCCGAAGGCCGAGCCGAGAATCTGTTCCCAAGCGGGCTTCGGAGGGGCGGTCCTTATCGCCTCCAGCCGTTCGCGGGTCTGGGAGAGAGTGTGTTTCCCGGCGGCGATCTCATAGCTCAGCTTGTTGACTTCCACCACCTTGGAGAGCTGTATTCCACGTATGGGGATGAATTCCACGTTGGCGTACCTACCAAGCGAGCCGGTTGTGAATATGCCGTTGCTGAGCACGAAGAAATGGCCGGAATCCACCCCGTAATGCGAGGCGATCCGTTCCATCGTGTCCTCCACACGGGAGATTTCCGCTCCGTTCTCAAGGAGGATGTGTCCGGCTATCGAGGCGACTTCCAGAACCTCGGTCGTGTTTTCTGTCTCAACCATAGTGCAAAAATACAATAAATCTTTTAGAAACTATGCCGGAGGTTTATGGTTCAGACTCTGTTCTAATGCATCGGCAGACTCAACATTAGACGGGAACATATTCACCGTAAAAGCCGCCCGCGGAGTCGCAAATGTGACGCTACGGGCGGGATTCGCCGCAAACAGCGCCAGCGGAGTCACGGTGGATTCTCCGGAATCAGACGCGCGGCGGGCTATCGGTCAGGAATTCTCCCCGCGCGGCGGTGGGAGAGCCTTTTTCTTACGGAATATGACCCTTTCGTTCATGAAGAAGTTCAGGCCACCTGACACGCACAGCGCCAGCAGGTTACACCACACGACATTCCACTTGAACATTTTCTGTATAAGAAGCAGGAAGGCCATCTTGACAAGAAAGGCACCGACACAGGAGAGGTTGTAGCCGCCCAGGTGACGGAAAAACGACCTTGCGGTACGGCGCGACACCCTGTCCTTCCAGATAAGGAAATAGGCCACGACGAAATTGGTCACGGCGGCGCACTCGAAAGAGATGACCGGCGAGATGATGTACTCGCCCACATAAGTGCTGAAAAGCCACTTGGAGCAGACCCAAAGCACGAAAGTGTCCACGATCGTTCCAAGGAGGCTCGACGCGGAAAACTCGATGAATCTTTTGCCTAACTTAAACCACTTTCCAGTCATCAGACTTGTGTTTCGGTCGGCAAACTTACACAAAATTCGTGAAATATGCCTTCTCCATGAACAAAAAGCCAATCTATTCTGTAAATTTGTCACGTCCTACCAAGACAAAGAACGATGTCCGAAGAATTGAACATAGTCCGTGACCTCGCCGTGATACTGATCTCGGCGGGAGTGTTCACCATAATTTCCAAAGCCTTGAAGCAGCCTCTCATCCTGGGCTACATCCTCGCCGGCTTCCTCATCGGCCCCAACGTGACTTTCTTTCCGGGAATAACCAACGAGGCCACCATGCACCAATGGTCGGAGATAGGCATCATATTCCTGATGTTCGGACTTGGTCTTGAATTCAGTTTCAAGAAATTACTCAAGGTCGGCGGAAGCGCCATCGTCACGGCGGCGGTAAAATTCGTCGGGGTCTTCATCATCGGCATCTACATCGGATCGAAACTGTACCTAAGACCGGCGGTCACAAGATTCCTTCCGGAACTTGGAGTGAATGTCCAGAAGATGATAGAGGTCGGAATAACCCTCATAGTGATGCTACCCTTCTTTCAATCTTGCGTTCCGCTCCCTCCGAGGTCTTGACCTCGTCTGCAATAGTGACCTTTTCACTCTGCCAGCTCCCGTCCTCGTCAAGGTAGTAGGTGGCAGAATCACAAGTAAGCCTGAACCCATACTCCACATTCACCCTTTTGCTCTAGTTATCCCGAGGGTGCGATGAGCTTGTACTCCCGATATTGCGGTAGGATATGGTGGAGCGGAGTTTGAGCTCGAAGCTCATCTTGTAGGCAGATTTCTTGACTTCGTACCCTGCGTGGTAGTAGACCTCGTCCTTGAGGTCGTTGCTTCCTCTGAGAGTGAGGACCGTCCTATGGATGCTTATCAAACCGCTGTCGCAGCCGTCCCATCGGCTGATATCGTAGATGCTCATCTGCTCAATGAGATTGCTAAGGAGTTTGCCCTTGACATTGACATCAATCTTTCTGACGGCTGGGACTATCTCCAGCGAGACAGAATCGCCTAACACATTGATATCGGCATTCCACATTGAGTCTATGCGGTCACGGTACATCGTTATGACGATTCGCTCATTGCGAGCCGTGATAATATCCTGCCCGTCTGCCGTCACAAGCCAGCCACTCGGGAACTCCGCACCGACATTGTAGAAGGTGTATGGGCGGTTTGCATTATAGAGCGATACGGCTCTACGGATAAGCAGGAAGAGAGCATCTGCCAAAGGCTCACCCGTCCGTCCCATCCGCTTTGGTCGGCATTGCGAAGCGACACGCCCGAGAGCAGGTTGAACCCGTCCACGGCTTTGATGGTCACTTCGTATGGCGGTGCGGTAAATGACTCCGAATAAAGGTCAGCCACCACGAATCCTCTCCAATAAAGGACGGTGTTGCGATAGATGCTCACACGATATCTGAGGTCGGAGGTAAAAAGTACCGATATAGAGGAAGTTATCGTGGCAGAGGATGGTGATGCTGGCTTCGGAGGCTTTCACGGGGACGAAGAACTCATCGCCCCGATTCTCCCACGTGATGCGAAGTGGGTCGCTGCCTGCGAACTCCATCTCCTCGGCAGAACCTGAATAACCACGCTCTGCTATCTCCATCCTCCAATACACGCCCTGTACTTGGAGCGCATCCCAGCATAGTATTTCAGATCGAAATCGGACATGGGGCAGATGACTTTTGTGTGTCGGTAAAGGTAGTCCGAGCCATGTATTTATGTCCGAAAGATTCTTACTTATAAGAATATTGTGGGAACTTATTGTAAAAACGATAAACATTTTCTAACTTTGCAACAAGACATAGATGTGCTGGGTTGTGCGCTAAGTTGAAAATATTGTTTTACAATACATTTGGTCTCCTAAAGGAGTGTATTAACGTTAACAACATTTGCATGTTTATACAAAAATTCACCTTTGCCACACGGTTGGCTTCTCTGATTTTGTTTTGCTCATTACAGATCTGGGTGACATCGTGTCAAAAAGAGCAAGCACTAGGTGTGGAAGATAATATCTCCACAGAGCTTAATCCTGTTGTAGAAACGTTCTATTCTACTCTATCGAGTATTATCAAAGCATCTACTATAGATGAAATGATGACAAAAGCTATGGCTACGGAAAATGCCACACGAACAGCAGAGTTCTATCTAGAGCATGAGGATGAGTATCCCGTTCACGCAAAACTTGCAACAGTTGACATTGAACTTGAAGATGGAAGTTTTGTCACATATTTTGATTTGCCAGCAGACCAGCAAGTCCAATTTGTTGACGACTATACTGAGTATCAAGCTCAATTACTTAACGAAAAAATTGTTGAAATTCCGCCTCTTGAGAAATACGTCAAGGAGCAGAATCGGGTTATCAAAGACTATTTGGAATCAGAATTAATGTTGACTAAATCTGGAGAGATTCAGATTTATGACTCAAAAGCATTCTTTGCTGGCTTGTCCTCTCGCCTAAATGAGATGGCTGTAAATTTTGAGTATGACAATATTATAGAACCAAGCACTAAAGGGGCGTCATGGACATTCAAAGGCGATTATACTGTTCCATATGAAAGGGCAAAGTCGCTGATGGCTGGCGTGGCAAAACGTGGTGACATCATTGTCGCTCTTCCTTGCCATAATTATCCTAAGAGTTTGATAGATTTTGGTAACAAGAAGTATAAGGTTGGGCATGCTGAAGTATTTACGAAAGATGTCACCGCTAGTGTTGGAAAAAACGATGCCGTTACTATTGGCGCATGGATTGATGATGGTGTCTCAAGACTGACTTTTGAAAATTGGTGCTACTATTCATATGTAATGGGGGTCTGCAACTATAAAATCAAGTGGAAATGGCGTGGATTTAAGAGTGGATTCTATCCTGTGAAAACCCCTGTTTCAAATCCGTCCTTACTTGCAACTTGGGCTGAAAAATATGAGGGAAATGAATATGTAAAGTGGTACGAATTTGCGACACCTAAATGGGTGGCTCCTGATAGGTTTACATGCACGACATTGGTCTGGTGGTGCGCAAAGAAAGCTTATGGTGTGAAGATTTCTCCTTGGTACAGTACACTTGTAACACCATCCGATGTTCTCTGCGACCACAATACTTACTTGAAAGTTGAGATAACAAAATAAAAATATGAAGAATCTAAAAATATTTGCATACATATTGTGCCTATTCTTCTTTGTGTCATGCATTGAGAAGATTAATACGGAAATGCATAAGATGGTCTCTTCTAAGGAACATGATGAAAGGTTAGTCGGATGGTGGCAATTAATAAATGATGAAAATCAGTACAATTGTTTTGATAACACAGAATTCAAATTTTATTTTGGAGAATACAATGAAAATGGAATTCTCAGTAAAAGTAATAAAAACAGAACAACCTATTATTGGTACACCGAAAACAATAGAACCCTTTACAAATTAAGAGATAGAAGTCTTTTCTATGGTAACCAGAAATCTGCAAGTGAGTATCTTCTATCAGGTGATGGATGTACATTATCATTTAAAGAAGGAGATGAGTTTATACCTTCGTTCAAGAAGGTTCAATAAATACCACTAGTATTGTTAAGAGCCATCGCAATCACTGCGGTGGCTCTTTTTGGTACGCTCGGCATGAGCATCGTCTAACGGGTGAAAGGTAAGCATCCGATTAAATGCATATTGTAGCCTAACGAGAGTCGGGCTACCTTTGCAAAAAAGATACTGTTCCAAAAAGTGTGTCTGGGATAGAATCGAAGCATATATGATGACACGAGAAGAGATAGCCGCAATCGATCGGGAATGCGAGGAGCGGCACATCAGCCAACAGGACTATCTGGAAAACCACGGGATAGCCAAGCATCATTACTACAGGTGGAAACGCAGATACCGTGAAGAGGATGAACAGTCTTTGGTTCCGTCCGGGTTCGTTCCGATGATGACAGGGTCGGCTCCGACAGCTCCCGCACAAAAGACCAGAGGCAAACAGCAGAAGTCACAACAGGGCCAGGAGAACTTCCTGACGGTGGATATCCGCACGTCCTGCGGTTCCGCCATGCGCATCCAAGGAAACATGACCGCGGCGCACCTGCGGGAGATAATATCAGCGAGCAATGTTTAGTCTGGACGGCACGGTGAAGTACTGGCTGTACAACAAGCCGGTGGACATGCGCAAGAGTTTCAACGGCCTGAGCGGCATCGAGACCAACGGGATGTGCTCGAACTTTAGAAACGGCGACATGTACATCTTCATGAATGCGAGCCGGAACATGATGAAGATGCTGCGCCGGGAGGAAGGAGGTCTCGTCCTGTATGCCATCCGGATGGACGGTGCTGGCCATCCTCATCGCCGGCATCATATTCATACTCTTCGCCAGACGCTCCCTCCACAAGTACTCCGCCCTTGAGATGCGCTTCCTCTCGAACTACAACGAGAAGGAGGAGAACGAACGCCGCAGCAAGCCTATCGCGTCCTCCGTCAGCCAGAAGCTCGCCGACTACGACGTTCACACGGAGACAATGACACTCAGCCCGAACTCGACCTACGCAGGCAAGGCACTCAAGGACATTCCGTTCAGAGCGCGGACAGGAGCCAACATCATAAAGATCGCAAGAGGATCCTTGAATATCATCGTGCCATCCGGCGACGAGGTGCTGTTCCCGGGAGACAGGATGCTCGCGATCGGCACCACCGCGCAACTGGAGTCATTAAGGAATATGCTGGATTCGGCGATCATCCCAGAATCCGCGACCATGCGGTCGGGCTGGGGCTTCCGGATTGTCCCGGAGGTGCTTACCGAGGACTCTTTCCTGACCGGCAAGACTTTGCGCGGCATCAACCTCAGGAAGTATCATTGCATGGTCATCAGTGTCCTGAGGGACAATGACTTCATAACAAACCCGGAACCTGATTTCAGATTCCGGGCTGGAGACACTGTCTGGATCGCCGGCAACCTTGCCGAGCTGGAGACCGTCTAGAACTTCACGAATTCAGGATTGAGATACGGTTTCA
>OQVP01000937.1_pt1 | contig 10780 bp, 10 predicted proteins | sample 1691541 | NCBI WGS metagenome assembly OQVP01 (sample SAMN03418258, study PRJEB22391) | human gut metagenome | biome: human-gut; feature: organic feature; material: feces | host: Homo sapiens | place: Tanzania | collected 2013-01 | reverse complement strand
GGTGCGGCTGCCCAATCTCAAATGAAGCCAAGGTTGCGTTGGCTGCAGTTGAGATTGGGAACCGGCAGACACAAAGAATAACCCCTAAAAAACCAAACTACGGAGGTAAACATTCTATATGGCGCGTATAAGCGGCGTAGACCTGCCCAGGGAAAAAAGAGTTGAGATCGGGCTGACCTATATCTACGGTATCGGTCGCAGCACCGCTCAGAACATCCTTCGCGAGACCGGCGTTAACCCCGACATCAGGGTCAAGGATCTGTCCGAATCGGATGTTAACAAATTGAGAGAGTACATTGATCATCACTGCAAGGTAGAGGGCGACCTCAGGCGTGAAGTCTCCATGAACATCAAGAGGCTCATCGAAGTCGGCTGCTACCGCGGCGTTCGTCACCGCAAGGGCTTGCCCGTTCGCGGTCAGAGCACGAAGCAGAACGCACGCACCCGCAAGGGTCCCAAGCGTTCCGCCGGTAAGGCTAAGAAATAATCAAGGAGGAGAATTGAGCAATGGCAAGGTCAACAAAGACTACAAAGAAGCTTGCTTCCCGCAAGCGTCGTGAACGCAAGAACATTGAGCGCGGTCAGGTTCACATTCGTTCTTCCTTCAATAACACCCTCGTAACCGTTACCGATCTTAACGGCAACGCAATCTCTTGGGCATCCGCAGGCGGCCTCGGCTTCCGCGGTTCCCGTAAGAGCACTCCGTTTGCCGCACAGATGGCAGCGGAAACCGCAGCAAAAGCTTCAATGGAACACGGCATGCGTATCGTTGAAGTTTACGTCAAGGGCCCCGGCGCAGGTCGTGAATCTGCAATCCGCGCGCTCCAGGCTGCAGGTCTTGAAGTCAACATGATCAAGGACGTCACCCCCATTCCTCATAACGGCTGCCGTCCTCCCAAGCGTAGAAGAGTATAAGGAGAGCAAACGATTATGGCAAGATATACTGATTCCGTTTGCAGACAGTGCCGCAGGGAAGGCACCAAACTGTTTCTTAAAGGCGATCGCTGCTACAACGAAGCAAAGTGCGCTGTTATGAAGCGTCACACTCCTCCGGGACAGCACGGTCAGGCAAGGGCTCGCAAGGCTTCCGAATACGGCACCCAGCTCCGTGAAAAGCAGAAATGCCGCAGAGCATACGGTGTTCTCGAGTCCCAGTTCCGCAAGTACTATGATATGGCAACGAACATGCAGGGCGTTACCGGCGAAAACATGCTGTGTCTGCTTGAGCGTCGCCTTGACAATGTTGTTTATCGCCTCGGTCTCGGCGCAAGCCGTGCACAGGCTCGCCAGTGGATCACCCATGGTCACATCCTCGTTGACGGCCATAAGGTTGACATCCCCTCTTACCTCGTAAAACCCGGCCAGAAGATCAGCGTTCTTTCAAAGAGCTTTGATGTTGAATTCTTCAAGGGCGTGAGGGAACAGGGTGCCGATAAGCCCATTCCCAAGTGGCTTGAGCTTGATGCGGCAAACCTCAGCGGTACAGTGGCAGCAATGCCCCAGCGTGATGATATCGACCTCACCATTGAGGAACACCTCATTGTTGAGTTCTATTCAAGGTAATCATCACGGCTACCCTGATCTATCAGTTACTTTTTTTCAAGAGAGGGGAGAGATTTGATGTTTGAAATTGAAAGACCTAAGATCGAGTGCAAGGAGCTGAACGACTACTACGGATGCTTCGTTGTTGAACCGCTTGAACGCGGCTTCGGCACAACTCTCGGCAACTGCCTGCGCAGAGTTCTTTTGAGCTCAATGCCGGGCGCGGCTGCTTCTTCCGTCAAGATTGACGGTGTGCTTCACGAGTTTTCGACCATTCCCGGCGTTAAGGAAGACGTTACGGAAATCATCCTTAACATTAAGGAACTTCGTGTGAGATTGCTCGGCGAAAGCAGCAGCGTGCATGTAGTCATCGACGCCAAGGGCGAAGGCAAAGTTTTTGCAGGAGATATTATCCACGATGCCGATGTTGAAATCATCAATCCCGATTTGCACATCGCAACGCTTTCCGAGGGTGCAAACCTCTATATGGACATTGTTCTTGAAAAAGGCAAAGGCTATGTTTCTGCCGAAAAGAACAAAAAACCGAACATGCCCATCGGCGTGATCGCGATTGACTCCATATTCACCCCCATCACCAAAGTCAACTTCCGCGTTGAAGATACTCGTGTCGGTCAGGTTACCGACTACGACAAGCTCACGCTTCAGGTCTGGACAGACGGAAGCATCCGCCCCGAAGAGGCAGTCGGCATTTCTTCAAGGATCATGTTCGACCACCTTTCACTGTTCACGAACCTTACCGAAGGTGTGCAGAACATTGAAATTGTCGGCGATGAAGAGCCTGACGGCAAAGAAAAGATATACGATATGGCGATCGAAGAACTCGATCTCTCGGTTCGTTCGTATAACTGCCTCAAACGTGCCGGCATCAACACCGTTGCGGAGCTCGTTGAACGCGACGAGGAGGAAATGATGAAGGTGCGCAACCTCGGCAGAAAATCTCTTGAGGAAGTGCAGCTCAAACTTGCTGCGCTGGGTCTCTCTCTGCGCGAAAGCGAAGAATAATTCGCAAGCTGATATGATCAACGATAGCATCAGCGATTTTAATAGGAGGAAATAATATGCCTAACCGTAAGCTTAATAAAGCCACCGACCAGCGTGACGCAATGCTTCGCAACATGGTAACTGCATTCCTTTGGAACGGCAAGCTCGTGACCACCGAATCGCGCGCAAAGGAAGTTCGTCCCATTGCAGAGAAGCTCATCACCCTGGCAGTGTCCGAATATAAAAATACCGAAACCGTCACCAAGACGAAGATTGAAACCAACGACAAAGAGCAAACCACTCGAACCGAAGTCGAGAAGGTTATCGATAAGCCCTCAAAGCTCCACGCCCGCAGGCAGATCATGGCTTACCTTTATGACATTCCCCTCACCAGGGAGTCCAAGGAAAGTGCAAAGGATTTCCGCAAACGCGTTCGTGAAACTCCTCACCCCGTTGTTGAGAAGCTTTTCCGTGAGCTCGCTCCCAAATATGACGGTGTAAATGGCGGCTATGTTCGCATTTACAAGCTCGGACCCCGTCGCGGCGATGGTGCGGAAGTTTGCATGCTCGAGCTCAAATAATCGTTTGGGTCACACTCTGTTCAATTGAATATTTGCGGGGAATGTGATTGTACGTTTTCCGTGAATTCGGCGGGATGCCGGGCTTTTGTCCGGCATCCTCTTTTCGTTTATGCATGCAATTCAATGCATATGCAGTCGGCGTCCCGATTTTGAAATAAACAAATTTTTTTGAAAACCGTGTCAAAAAAACGCTGCTTTTGCTTTACATACACGATTCAATCTGTTAAAATAAAAGGTGCGACATAAATAACTTACTGCACATGCAAGAGCAGGTGTGCGTTTTTGACTGTCGTGCAGCATACGGTTGCATCGGCGGAGTATAAAGCACAGCACAGAAAGGAAAGAGCAAGTGGATACCGAATTCGCAGTCCGCATGGTTGACATAACCAAGCATTTCGGCACAATAACTGCAAACAAAAACGTTTCTTTGGACATTCGCAAGGGAGAGATTCTATCCCTTTTGGGTGAAAACGGAAGCGGCAAAACGACTCTGATGAATATGCTTTCCGGCATTTATTACCCGGACGGCGGCAGTATCTATGTGAACGGAACGCGTGTTGATATTCGCTCTCCAAAGGATGCGTTCAAGCTTCATATCGGCATGATTCATCAGCATTTTAAGCTTGTTGACGTTTTTACGGCAACGGAAAACGTTAAACTGGGCCTAAAAGACAGTATATCCGCTGTGCGCAAAAGCATTGTTGAAATCTGCAAAAAATACTCATTTGCAGTCGATCCGGACAAAAAGGTCTATGAAATGTCCGTTTCGGAAAAACAAACACTTGAAATCGTTAAGGTGCTTTATCGCGGAGCGGATATTCTTATTCTTGACGAACCGACTGCCGTTCTGACGCCGCAGGAAACCGAGGCGTTGTTTAAAGTTATGCGTGCAATGAAGGCGGACGGAAAAAGCATTGTTATCATTACACATAAATTACACGAAGTCTTGGAAATTTCGGATAGAGTTGCCGTTTTGCGCAAGGGCGAATACATCGGCGAGGTTGAAACTTCAAAAACCGATGCTCAAAGCCTTTCGGATATGATGGTCGGTCATGCCGTAACATTGAATATCGATCGTCCTGAAGTCGGCTATTCTGTCCCGCGTCTCTTTGTAAAGAATCTGACCGTTAAGGATAATCTCGGAGTCACGAGACTCGACAATGTAAGCTTTACGGCCAACAGCGGCGAAATTCTTGGTGTTGCGGGCATCAGCGGAAGCGGGCAAAAGGAACTGCTTGAAGCAATTGCGGGACTTTGCAGGACTGAACCCGGTTCTTCCGTTATGTATGTTAATCCGCGCAGCGATGAAGAGGAGGAACTCTGCGGTCTGTCGCCGGAACTTATTCGCGACCTCGGGGTGAGTCTTGCATTCGTGCCGGAGGACAGGCTCGGAATGGGTCTTGTCGGCAGCATGAACATACCCGACAACATGATGCTGCGCAGTTATAAGGACGGAAAAAGCTGCTTTGCGGACAGAAAAAAACCGCGTGAGCTTGCGCAGAAGGTCGTTGAAGAACTTGGCGTTCTGACTCCGGATCTTGATACACCGATAAGAAAGCTTTCCGGCGGCAACGTGCAAAAAATTCTTGTCGGGCGCGAACTTTCGTTTAACCCGTCGCTCCTTATGGCGGCTTATGTTGTTCGCGGACTGGATATCAACACGTCCTATGCAATCTACGGGCTGCTGAACGATCTTAAGAAAAAGGGCGGCGCAGTCATTTTTGTCGGTGAAGACCTCGATGTTTTGCTTGAGCTTTGCGACAGGATACTTGTGCTTTGCGGCGGCAGGGTCAGCGGAATTGTTGATGCAAGAAAGACTCAAAAGAACGAAGTCGGACTTTTGATGACAAACCTTGGCTCGGCCGACAGCTCAGCCGAGTGATTCGGGCAAAAAGATAACGAAAGGCAGGAAAACAGAATGCTCCGTATTCAAAAGAGAACCGCGCTGCCGGTTTGGAAGAGTTGGCTTATTCGTGCGATTGCAATAATTATCGCGCTCGTTCTTAACGGCGTGCTTATTTACGGGCTTACAAAAATGAACCCTGTGAAGGTGTATGCCACAATGTTCAACGGTGTTTTCGGCACTGAAAGAAGAATCTGGAACACGATTCGCGATATTTCAATGCTGCTGTGCATCGGGATCGGACTTGCCCCCGCATTTAAAATGAAATTCTGGAATATCGGCGCAGAGGGTCAGATCTTGCTCGGCGGCATTGCAGCTGCGGCGTGCATGATGTATTTTGACAGTCTGCCGAACGGACTGCTGCTTGTTGTGATGTTCCTTGCGGCGGCAGCGGCGGGCGGATTCTGGGCGTTCATTCCGGGAATTTCAAAAGCAAAGCTGAACACAAACGAAACTCTGTTCACACTGATGATGAACTATATTGCAATTCAGCTTACGTCATTCTTCGTTACTTTTTGGGAGAATTCCTATGGTTCCAACATCGTCGGAACGATCAACCTTGAATCACACAAGGGATGGTTCCCGAACGTTTTCGGGCAGATGTACGGACTTAATGTCATTATCGTTGCGGTTCTTGCCGTAGCAATGTACTTCTATCTTAAAAGCACAAAGCATGGGTTTGAAATTGCTGTTGTCGGCGAGAGCCACGACACGGCGCGGTATGCTGCAATCAATGTTCCTGCCGTAACCGTCCGCACGGTCACACTTTCCGGCGCAGTATGCGGCATTGCCGGCTTTCTTGCGGTTGCGGGACAGGGACACACGATTTCAACGAACACGGCGGGCGGACGCGGCTATGTGGCAATTATCGTTGCATGGCTTGCAAAGTTTAACACGCTTGTGATGATTCTTGTTTCCTTCCTTATCGTTTTCCTCGAAATGGGCGCACGCGAAATAGCGTCAAAGTTCAACATCAGCGATAATCTTTCGCAGGTCAGCACGGGTATCATCCTTTTCTTCATCCTCGGAAGTGAATTTTTCATCAATTACAAGGTTGCTTTGCGTGAGAAGGACGGCGCAAAGCAGTCGGCGGAATGAGCCGCGCGGAGCAGACACGGCAATAAAAACTGAAAGGGCAAAACAAAATGAAACAATTGATTATGCTAATCCAGGCGGCCGTATCGTTCGGCACGGTCATAATGTTCGGCTCCGCAGGCGAGATTCTGACGGAAAAATCCGGCAACCTTAATCTTGGTGTTCCGGGCATGATGTATCTCGGCGGCATTGCAAGCCTTGCGGGTTCGTTTTTCTATGAACGTGCCTGTGATGCAGCAGGCAAAGTTCCGAGTTCGTTCATGCTGATTCTGATCGCGCTTGTGTGTGCCTTTGCAGCGGCAGCAGCGGGCGGATTCATTTTCAGCTTTCTCACAACAACGCTGCGCACGAATCAAAACGTCACGGGTCTGACGCTTTCGATTTTCGGAGCGGGCATTGCAAATTTCTTCGGAGGTTCCCTCAACAAGCTTGCAGGCGGTGTCGGTCAGATAAGCGTTGAAAGAACCAGCAGACTCTTCCGCGCAGAGGTTTTCGGTTGGCTGCCGCTTCCCGAAACTTTGAAGCAGATGTTCTTTGATTACGGTTTTATGGTTTACGCCGCAATCATAATTGCAATACTTGTTCAAATCTTCCTCAAACGCACCAATCGCGGACTCAATCTCAGGTCCGTTGGTGAAAGCCCTGCAACAGCGGATGCTGCCGGTATAAATGTCACCCGTTACAAGTATCTTGCAACCTGTATCGGCGGCGGAATAACCGGGCTCGGCGGCGTTTACTATGTTATGGACTACATCAAGGGAACATGGGCAAACGACGGAACGATTGAAAACCTTGGCTGGCTTGCGGTTGCGCTCGTTATTTTTGCAACATGGAAACCCACCCGTGCAATATGGGGCTCCTACCTTTTCGGAATCTTTTTCTGGGCATACCTTCTGATCGCTTCCGGATTGACAAGGCGGTCACAGGAGTTGTTCAGGATGCTGCCCTATATCGTTACAATAATCGTACTCATTATTGTTTCGCTGCGCAGGAAAAAGGAGGACCAGCCCCCGGCAGCCCTCGGCCTGTCTTATTTCCGTGAGGAACGTTGAAAAATACATTCAATTACACAAAATTAAAAGTATAAGTTCGGGAGTTTTCGGAATGAATGACTTTGAGCCGAAAATTCCCGAATTTCTGAGGCAGAGCGTCACTCGGTTCGATTTCGGATTTTACTGAAAATATTCACATTTTGTACATAAATTGAGCGGAATTATCGTTGATTTTTGCGCATAGGTTTGGCATAATAAGGTAAAGATCGGCGGTTTTGACGTCCGAATGACGGTGAGCGGATCTTCTGCCGTGCAGCTGCGGCAAAAAGTTAAAACAAAAAGAAAAACAAGATGGAACGGAGAAAAACAATGGGATTCAAAAATGACAGCGTATACAGAACGAGACGGATACTCTGCCTTGTTATTTTTGTTCTGCTGCTTTCAATTATTGTTGTGTGTATATCGATCGCCTGCCGCGGAACATGTGCAAACCACGGCGATTCGCACGGCCCGGCGAGCGCAAAGCCGTCCGCACCGCAGCCTGCGGTCACGGATACGCCCGCATTGCAAACGGAACCTGCTCAGACGGATAATCCTCCGGCAACTCAAACGGCAGAAACCCCGGCTCCTTCCGACGGAATCCCGCTTGTTGTTACGGAAGGTGACATGAATGCCGTCATGGCAAGACTGGAGCAGCTTAAAACACTTCCTTCGGACAAAACGATCATCCTGCTTGACGTTGGACACGGCGGATTTGACCCCGGTTCGATCGGACTTGATACGGGAGTTCATGAAGATGAACTGAACCTTCAGGTTGCACGGTTCGTTGCGCAAAAATTAGGCGAAAAAGGTTACTATGTCTTTATGACGCGCATGGGCTCATATGCCGTTGCGGAGACCAAAAACGAGGATATGCGCCTGCGCAAAGAGTTCATGAAACTCGATATTTTCGATGCTGCAATCAGTATTCACATGAATTCGTACCCGGACGATCGCAGCGTTGACGGCACACGGCTCTTCTACTACAAAGAGGGCACCAAAGGACAGACGCTTGCAACAATTATCCTTGACGAAATCTGCAAAGCAACGGGGCAGCGCAATCGCGGGACAAACAGCGGAGATTTGATGGTTGTACGCGAGCCTGTCGCGCCGAGCGCACTCGTGGAATGCGGATTCATTTCCAATGCAAATGAGGAGCGTTTGCTCGCAAATCCAAATTATCAGGAAAAGCTTGCTCAGGCGGTCGCAGACGGTGTTGAAAAGTTCTTTAACTCCGACAATTGAGCCCTGTAATGCAGATATTACTGAAATGATAAAAAATCACGAAAAATCCGCGCAGAAAAAACTGTGCGGATTTTTGATTAAGTCACGTTTATAACACTTTATTCCACAAAATTCGTCCCATACCGCCATTTTTTGCCAAATTTGCAAATGGCAAAAAACAAACACAATCAAAAAGCAATTGCTAAGCCGAGCTGAAAACGAAAACTAACAGAGTAAAAACAAAATTAATATTGCAATACGAGAATAAACAGTAAAATCGAAACGGAAAACACTGTCGTTTTATCCCGCTGCAATCGGATTGAAAATGCGGTGAAATCAACAAATTTTGCGATTCGGGTTGCATTTTTTGAGATATGTGTTATAATGTATACGATGCGTTGAGTAAGGGGTGCGATCAGGGGCACGGAGCAGCGCATCAAAAAGCACAAACGGCTGACGGCTGAGCCGCCGCCGAAAACGAAGTCCCCGCTTTTGTGCGATCGGGCGGGGAGCCGCAGGCATCGGGCGCACGGTGCAAACGGCAAACCAAGTGCATTTGTTAGAAAGACAGATGGGAAGGAGGCAGTATGAAAAAGCTGTTATCGGAAGCAGCAATTCGTGCAAAACGTATTTTTCTTGCAATCGCATCATTCTTCAGCACATTGTGGGCAAAGGTTCTTTCAACATTCCGAAAGAGCAAAAACGCTGAAGCAAAAACAACGTATTCACTCAACAACAAAAGCTCCGCGGGAGGAGCGGGCAAACATGTTTCCGCCGCAGGAGGCAAGGTGCTTTCATTCTTTAAGAGACTGCCTGCTCTTGCAGTGAAATACAGGCTTGCAGTATCATGTATCATGGTCGTCATAATCGGCGCAATCGTTATCGGCGTTGCGCTGGGCGGCAAATCTTCAAAAACTTTCAAGGGCGATCAGCAGGCTCTGCACTCGAGTGACAACCCGGCGACGGTCACCCAATCCCCTCAGAACACCGAACCGGGATCCACCGATGACCCGGGTGCAGCGATGGAGCAGCCCGGCGATACCGACCCGGCCGAAACCACGACACCTCAGGCAACGCATAACATCTATATCACCCCCGTGCCGATCGTTTCAATGCGTCCCGTTGACGAAACAAAGGATGTTGCGAAAGCAGGAGAACACAACGATGTGATTCCGGATGTTCAGGAAAGGCTCATGATCCTTTGGTACATGGATCAGGATGAACCCACGGATTATTTCGGAAATATAACAAAAAATGCATTGCGCGTATTCCAGCGCAGGAACGAACTTGAGGTCACGGGCAGACTTGATCCCGCAACATACGAACTGCTTATGTCGAATGATGCAAAGGCATACCTCTGCATGATCGGCGATTCGGGACAGGATGTTGTTGCTGTCAAACAAAGACTTTACGAACTCGGCTATGTCGATACGGAGGACGGCGGGTTTGATGAAGCTATGGAAGCCGGCGTAAAGGAATTCCAGGCGGCAAACAATCTTTCCGTTGACGGAAAAGTCGGAAGAAACACAAAAGAAGCTCTTTATAACCCGGAATGTGTGCCGAAAGCGTTTAACATCGGCGATTCGGGCGACAACATCCTGCTCTATCAGAACAAGCTTCAAAAACTCGGTTATCTCACAACGGAGCCCGACGGCATCTACGGAACCGATACTCAGATGGCGGTTCGCAGGTTCCAAGAGCAGAATTCGCTTATTGCGGACGGCTATCTCGGACCTATCACGAGGGATACGCTGATGAGCGATGACGCAGTCGGCAATGCGCTCAGCTACTCCATGCACGGGTCGGATGTTAAAAATGTTCAGCAGAGACTGTATGAGCTTAACTATCTCCGCGCAAAGAATATCAACAGCTACTACACAAGCCTTACCGAAAAAGCCGTGCATCTTACAATGATTACGACCATGGGATTATCCGACAATCCTTATGCCTGGGATGTTCAGTCGGTAGTAACAATGGACGACTTGTTTGTTCTCTAAGCGTCCTAACTATATTAAGTTGGAGGAGATGGCAACAGAATCTGTTCTGAAAGCATTCTGTAAGGCATTAAAGATAAAGCTCGTAAAAGAGCGCCTCCCTTTACGTGATTTGAACGATGCTTGGGAATATCTCCACAACTACACTATGGATATGTAGATTCCCTAACTGCTTTAACAAGCCAGAAAATATGGTTGCTTAAGTAAGAGAATGTGGTTGCTTAAGCTTACGGACACTGAATCTCGGGTTAACGGAGATAGTTTCTTGAGTTAGCGGAGACAGTTTCTTGGGTAAGAGAATACTGCCAGGGCAGACGCATTAAATTGCGCTGCCCTCCAAAAGTTTTGACAGGTACTCTTCATCCCAGCCTGCCTTCAATCTTTTCAGGTTGAGACTTCCCTTGGTCG
>OQVP01000935.1_pt1 | contig 10803 bp, 10 predicted proteins | sample 1691541 | NCBI WGS metagenome assembly OQVP01 (sample SAMN03418258, study PRJEB22391) | human gut metagenome | biome: human-gut; feature: organic feature; material: feces | host: Homo sapiens | place: Tanzania | collected 2013-01 | reverse complement strand
GCACAGAGATAGACAAAATCATCGCCGAACTCGAAAATGAAAGCCGCCATTCGTGCTGAGGACATTGCAAAGGGCGTGTTCATTCCCGTTTGCCAGCTTCCCGCACGAGAACCGAAGAAAGGAGAGCAGACCGCATGAACGAACTGAAAGACCGCATCCATGAAAACGGCATCGACTATATCCTCTGCGGAGACTACTACATCCCCGAATGGCAGATTCCGCAGAACGACCGCCCTATCGGACACTATGGGCGAATGAGAAAAGCGTATCTCAAGGAATACCGCCCTGCGCTGTATGCGGGATATATAGCCCGTGGAACGCTGTTTGACCATTGCGCCGATATAAACGAACAGGCGCAGCAGCGTCTTGAGGTGATGATGGAGCAAATCGTCCATGAATGGGGAATCAAAGAGGAAATGAAGTCAACAGACCCGCTGGGCTGGGCAAGCCTGATGAATCAGGCACGGCACTGCGCCGATGTGGTCATTTTGAACGAGCTGATTTATGATTGACGGTCAAGAGCCGGAAAAAACTGAAAACAGCCAACAGGAACGCTTCGAATGAGGAATGTATCGCCGGAGCGTTTTCTGTTTCCTTGCCATGGCACACCTGTTCACGGTTGCCGCTGCAGTCCGACACCACCATGGGCTTCCCTAAAATCTGTGCCTCCTGTATGGCAATGCTTTTTCCTTCAAACCGGCTGGCATGCACATAAATGTCTGCCTGTTTCATAAACGGATAGGGATTGTTCACGGCACCGTACAGGATAAAATCCTCCGTCAGCCCCAGGGCATCTATCTGTTCCTGTAGTTTTTTGCGCTGGTCGCCTTCTCCCAGGACATACCATCTTACGTTTTTTCCCGCATCCTTCAGCCGCTTCATGGCATCTACGGAAACCTCAAACGCCTTCTGTGCGGTAAGCCTGCCCACGGAAAGCAGCCGCATGCCGGTAAAGCCGTCGGTAAAGCCCTCTCCTTCTTCGGCACGTCTTACAATCTCCTCTTTGTTTAAGATATTGTGGAATACCTCCGTTTTGTCCGGCAGCTCCGGATAAGCTTTTAAGAACGCCTCCCGCACTTCGTCCGATACAGTAAATATTTTATCAAATGCAAGATAACAGTCCTTATCCAGGGCTCTTGTGTAACCTGCCTTTTCATAGTCCACATGGATAAAAGCCGCTTTCTTTGCCGCCTTTACATGGTCCGCCACAAAATAAGCCGCTCCGCCCTCCAGATAGGACACCGCCAGATCGTATTCCTCCGGCAATACCATACCACCGTCGGAAAGAACGCGCCACAACAATTTATCGGGAAGAAGCCTCTTTTTGCCCAGCATGGCGCAGGTATTTTTTACCAGATAAGGAAACAGCTTAACTACCGTTGCTCTGGTAAACATAGCCTTCAAAACCGTTTTTTTCAGGTATTTCCGCCCCTTAGCCGTCAGCACCGACTCTTCCCTGTATTTCTTATTCAAGAGCCGCACATCCGCCGGCAGCCGGGACGCCATTTCTCCCTGACCTGTAAGCACATAAAGGGAAATCTCATACCGGGCTTCCCCCTTCTCCCTTGCCAGTGTCTGCAGCAGGGAAAGAAGCGCCGTCTCGGCGCCCGCCTGCCCTAAGGTATTGATAACAAACAGAATTCTATACACCGTTATGATCATGTGCCCTTTCCTCCTGCAGTCTGCCCACTTCTTCTTTTAGTAAAGAAACCTGTATCGCCAGCTCGTTGTTCCGGCGCATCAGCTCGGAAACCCGGCAGCTTATGAAATAAGCGCCGTACAGAAGGCAGAAGCCAATCAAAAGAAGAAGCACCATGCCCGTATAGCTGATGTACTGGTTCCAGCCCGCCGGGCGCAGCAGACAGCCGGCTAAAATAATGCCGATGGCAACCAGTCCCCAGGTCAGGCAGAAGGGCTCCGTCATCCGCCGCTTTGCCAGGGAAGATATGGTTCTTACAAGCAGGTAGACTCCCGTTAAAATCATGATAATCTGAAGCATTAAACCCGGTTCCATTACCGACTCCTCTCCGCAGCCTTGTTTTCATAAACACAGTTGGAAGGACATTTGCCTTCTCCCTTTTTCAACAGACTGCCTTTGCAGAAAATGTGTATATCCATATTTTTTTCCATGGTGCGCAGACGGTCATACGCCAGGCAGAAGCCCGTCAGAGCGCCTGCCACCAGCCCCATTCCGTACCAGATGACAGGCAGAGTGGAAGAAAACAGACTGCCTAACAGTGTAACCACGGTAAAGCTTGCCGCCGTAAGCACTGCCCCCACAAGGTCATTGAAGTAGTACAGGAAAATAATGGCGGCATACATAATAAACAGAATAAAATATCCGGCTGCCAGACAGGGGTATATCTGCATGATTAACCCGCCCAGACCAAGCTGCGGCAGAAAGACCGTGCATAGGAAAAATACCACTACCGACACGATAAACTGGATGCGCACCAGATTCAGAAGTTCATCGGAGAGCTGTTCAAACATCCTCTGCTTCGCTATGCGGATATCCATGCCCCTGCCGCCGATAACCGCCTCGGAATATTTTTTATAACGGTCATGAAAATACATTTCCACACGGGAAATAAAAATGACACTGGCGGAAATGTTGGTAAACATGGCAAGACAGGTCGCCATATCGTAGGTGGGCATGCACACAAAGCTGTCCGCCACCACCAGATGCTCCTCCGTGCCCCAGAACACAAAATTGTGCATGTAAAGCCCCAGTGTATAAAGGAAATTCGTCACCACGAGGGGCCAGTATTTCTTAAAATACCGAAGTACATCCGCATAGCGGTCGCTGCTGTTACGGAAATAGCTCCGCACCAGCGCATATTCCAGGCTGGCAATCAGCATAAAGCCCACATCCAGGGAAATCAGCATGGAATAAATAACACTTACATGAAAAACCTTGGTAAGAAGCAGGGAAAGCAGCACCGTCGTTCCCATTCCCATCAGGAAAAATGCCGATATCTTTTTATATACCTTGCAGATGGAGAGATAAAGCATGGAGTAAAAAACAAACATCAGCGCCATATATCCACAGTACCCTGAGAAGACAAAGAAGATATCCACCTTGCCCACCACATATTCATGAATACAGAAAGGTATACCGAGTGCTGCACTGAGCAGGGTATTAAGGAGCAGTCCCACATAGTAGCAGGGCAGGATATTTTCGTATTTTTCTTCGTAAATCACATCCGACATATATTTGGAAAGCACCGCATTGAAGGGCGAAGCCGTCAGCAGGGCGAACACAAAAATATAGAGCACCGTACAGGAATACAGCTCCCTCTGCGCATAGCCAATGGAGGAAAAGCCCAGTAAAATCTGCATAATAATGACTGCCGCAATCACCAGAAACATGGGAGCTATGGTAATGACCGTACTGTAACCGAAGCCCATCAGGTTGGTTACGATGGTGTTTTTACTGTATATTCTGTTTAGCTTGATACCGATTCCCGCCATCCTTACTCCTCCATCCAGGGATAGACTTTCTTATACAGTCTGTCAAATTTTTCCCGCATCTGTTCCATCCGGTAATAGGTATGTACCCTTTGGTAACCCACTTCTCCCATTTCCTGCCGGAGCTGTGGAGAAAGGGCTAATTTTATCATGGCTCCGGAAAGTTCCTCCGTGTTCATAATGTGTGTCAGGATTCCGGCGGTTCCGAAGGTGTCCCCTTCCTCCCCGTAAATAAGCTCCCGGCAGTTTCCCACATCCGTGGCAATAACCGGTTTATGTGCCGCAAAGCTCTCTAAAATTGTAAGCGGCTGTCCCTCACTGATGCTGGTAAGAATGGTAAAATCCATCCTTCCCAGGTATTCCTTTACCTGAATTCTGCCGGTAAATATCACATTTTCAAGTCCCAATACCTCTACCAGCTCGTAACATTCTTCCGCATATTCCTTATCCTCGTCGCGGGGTCCCATAATCCAGAGCTTCAGGTTGGGCACATGCTCCGCCGCAAAGGCAAATGCCCTTATCATGGTCTTGACATCCTTAATGGGTGTCACACGTAAAACGGCACCGATATTGATAAAGCCCTCATCCTCCGGCTGTTTGCCGGGAATATTGGCAAAGCTGTCTACGTCAATGCCGTTCGGTGTCACATGGGTGATGGAAATATCGCAGCCCAGCTCCGTCTGCAGCTTTCTGGCGTGACCGTACAGTGCCGTCACCGCATCCGCCCTGTCGTAGGCGAGCCGGGACATTTTCTTAAACTGCTCAATCCAGATATCCTTGTAAATACCGCTGACCCAGGAAGCCTTCAGGATTTCCTCTTCCCTTTCCCTGGTATATATGCCGTGCTCCGATACCAGAAGCCCGCAATGGTACAAATAGCCTGCCATGCCACCCAGAACGCCCGCATAGCCCGTAGCCACGCAGTGGTACACATCCGCTCTGGGAATTTTCGTATGCAGGATTAAGAAAAGCGGCAGGTAAATGGAGCGCATGGTCCACAGAAAATCCGAAAATACAATCTGGGAATACTTCGCTTCGTAGCACTCCTCCACCACATGGAAAAAATCCTCACCCATCAGTAACGCATCAATGGAAAACTCTTTCTTCTGGCACATGGCAAACAGAGTATCCCAGTCTGTTTTGTATCCCAGAATCACACTCTGCAGGGCGCGGTACTGCTTCTTATCTAATTTTATTTTTTTATGCTTTCTCTTTGACCAGTCCACATCGTTTAAGTAAGCCTCATACACAGCCGACACATTGTCCGGCATTTCGTACTGAAACTTCCCGCTCTGCTTTCTGTCGGAGATAATCGCCAATATGATAAATTCATGCTGCGGAAAGGCTTTGATCATACTGTGAATCCAGCCGGATACACCGCCCACCACGTAAGGGTAGCAGCCCTCCGCCACCATACAGATTTTCATGACTGTTCTCCTTTACTGCTGCCTTTCGTCCCGTCAGGGCGCCATGAAAGGCTCCTTATACTGCAATACCTCATCCGCCCGTGTCAGTCGGATATGGGTGCCGCCCACCTGCACCTTCACAAGATAGGCATCCTGTTCTACCTGCTCATAGTCACCGTTCGTGATGTCGGCAATTTTTTGTCCGTGGGTGCGCAGTAAAAACCACGCTTCCTGCCGGATGCCCGTGGCATATACCACAATGCCGTCATCCTCTTTTTCAATCTCATAGGAAAGATTGAGCAGCGAGCGCACACGGCTGTCGCTTTCCGAAAGGGTGGTGTCCTCCATGAACGTGAAATTATGGAAATAGGTGCTGACATTGCTGAACACCTTGTTAAAATACTTTTCCCAGCGGTCATCCTCCGTCTCCGGCCACATAATCCGGTGCATGTCAAGCAGTGTATTGGAATAGGCAAGCGCCGTTGCCAGACTCCTGTTCCTGAAATCCGTGCGGTAGCTGTATGCTTCCGCCTCTGCTGTCACCCCTTGCAGGGTCACATCGCCGGTATAATAGGACAATAGGAAATTTTCTCCCCTGTCCCTGCAGGTCAGGGTATGAATGCCGGAAAAATAGGCATTTTTCTCCATAGCTTCCCGCAGTTCTTCCGACACGGCTTCCTCATAAACAGCTCCGAAGGAATACCCGCAGTCCATTCTGCCTAAAAAACCTCTCTCTTCGGCAATCTGCTCGCTTACAGACACATCCCTGGCGCGGTTCATGCTTAAGCCCGCTTCCGCTCCTGCTTCCTTGAACTGCTGCAGGTAGAAAATCAAATCCTCCGGCATAATACCGGCAAGGCTGGTTCTTTCATAGCCGGTATTTAGGAAACAGGTCATTTTCAGTTCCTGCCGGGAGGACATGGCTAAAATTCCCGGCCACATGACATCCCGCACAAAGCTGCGGCTGGTCCGGCTGTAATATGCCTGCATCACCGCATCCGTTTCCAAAGAAAGACTGGGATAGTCCGCCACGCTGATATTCTGGGCATTGACCACCGGATACACGGTAAATTCCTGCATTTCATAAAGAAAGCCGTCTAAAATGCCAAGTCCCTCAATATCCGTCAGATAGTCACCGTTTACGGCAAACACGAAGGTGTCCTCGTAGCGGTTTCGCCAGAGAATACGCGGAAACTCCTCCCTCTCTACCCTCGTTTCGTCCTTCAGCCCCACCATATAGGTCTTGCTTCCTTTGCCCGTCACATACCAGGGCATGGTCAGGGTAAAGTCCTGCAGTTCCTCTGCCTCCTTGTCGTTCTGCGCTTTGTATACCGCCTCGCCGCCTAAAAGAAAGCCGTCAAACAGGCGTATGCCGTCCACCTTCGTTTCCTCATTCTTTATCTCCGTAATGCCAAGGAGCGCCTGCAGGGACTCCCACTCCTCAATGCAGGAGGCCTCCGGCAGGGTGCAGAAAACAATGGGCACCCCCTCTGAGGCATAGGACAGAATGGCGGTTTCCTCTTTTTCATAGTCAATGGAAGCGCCGTCCACTAAAAGTAGTCCCGGTGTCCTACCTTCCGTCAGATGTTCCTCGCACAGAAGGTCTTTTTTTACATAGCGGCACCATTCTTCCACAGTCTTTGCCACACTGCCTTCCGTAGCTCCCACAAAAAGGGCATAGCCTTCCAAAGAAGCAAACGCAGACTCTTTTTGCGCCGGCTGCCAGGCATCCTCTCCCGAAAGAAGCCCGGTGCCGTAATATTCATTTGTCTCGTAGTCGTTGCCGTTTTCCTTCACTAACTGGGAGAACTGAAACATAAACAGCAGTACGCCCATCATCAGAAGGATGATCAAAAAGTTTCTGCGGGATATCATCTTCCACCTCTATTACCGGAACACTCTGATAAGCTCCAGGGTCTCTCTGTCCACCACCACCGGAGATTGTTTCAGCTCCTCGATGGTTTCAAAGAATTTTTCTCTCTGCCCGCTGCTGAAATACAGCTTGAGCCGGCAGGTATACGCCGCCAGCGTATTCGGGTATTTCTCTTTGGCACGTTCGCACCATTTTTCACAGTCGGTAAAATTGTCAATCTCCAAAAGACGCAGAATCAGCGCCTCCATTTGTTCAATGCTCATGGCGTCCGGTGCTTCCGCATACATCACTTCGCCCACATAGTCCATTTTCGCCACATAGCTTTTCTGCTCCATGTCCGTAAAAACCTTCTGTTTCAGGACATCATTCATATAGTTTAGGAGCATATCCGCATAGGCTGTCCTGTCGGCGCCGCCCTCTTCGATAAGCTTTTTCTGCTTTTCCACCGTCATACGGAAATCGTTCAGGGCATCCTGCAGCACGCTTGCCGCATAGTGCGCCGTTTCCGTGTCCTCACTGTTTAAGGCAAGAGAAATGGACGCCAGGGACTTGCGGATATCGCCCTTTACAATATTCATCATCAGGTTCCGTAAATCCGACTCGTTGGTGACTTCTATGGCTTCCTCTAAGGAAACCATGTTCCTCTCCTGCTCCTCCTCGGCGCGGACGGAAGCTTTTACCCTTTCCTTGCTGAAAATGACATCGTCCAAGTCCACCGGTTCGGAAAAGAACAGTTTATACCACAGATAGGCAAGCAGGAAAAAAAGCGGTCCCACCACGGGGCAGATGAGCATGACAATCAGGATAAAAATATGGCTTTTCTTCAACCGCCGCTTCATTGCTCATATTCCTCCATAATCTCACTCCTGCAGCCGATGGCTGCCAGTCGTTCCATAACCGGCACCGCATCCTGTCTTCTTGCATTGGAAAGCAACACATACAGGCGGCTGTCCGATAGAAGCCCCACGTAATCCTGATGCCGCAGCCTGGCTGAAATCCGCATGGCAAGATCCTTGTAGGTAATGTCCGGCGCTGCTTCCACCTTTAACACAATACATTCGGTAAGTCCCTTCTTTTCCGCCGCCAGATATGCATTGATAAGGGTGGTAAACGCCTCGTCATCCAGGATTTTGGTACCGTCAATGTAACGCTCCTCTTCCAGCGCTTCCAGATATTTATTCGCTCTCACCACCGCATTGTGGATGAGGGCGCTGATTACCACCAGCTGGTTTGCCTGCCCCAGTGTCATGCTCTCCCAGGGGATTCCCCAGATCATAATAATCATCTGCATTTCATTTTCTTCAAAAATAGCATTTGCCATAAGTGGGTATTTGTCGTTTAAGCTCCGGTTGATAAATACCTTTTTTTCTCCCAGTACCTCGTACATTTCCCCAAGCTGCCTGTAGCGGATGGAGTTTCCCATGCTTCTTGCCTTGGGCGAGGTTGCGGAAAACAGTCTGGCGTACTCGCCGCCGGATACGGTGTAAATCGCCACGTCCCTGCTTTTCATCAGCCGGGCAATCATTTCCGCCGCATAGAAAAGCACTTCCTCCTGGCTGTACTGGTCTAAGGATGAGGTAATGCTGTAAATCTTGCCCACGCTGTCGTTCTGGTTCACAATCTGGGTTTCCAGCGCATCCTTTACGCGCACGTTGCTGTCGTTGATTTCCTTGATATCCTCAAGCTGCTGGCTCAAAAATTCCTTTTCTTCCCCGTGCTCCCTTTTCAGCTTGGTAATGTAGTCGCGCATGTAGCCCACCGCAAGCCCCAGAATAAAAAGCTGGGCTATCCACACATAGGTGTTGCTGTCGAGCATCAGTTCAAAACCGCTCCGGTCGTACATCTGCCGGAAACAATAGCCCGCCACCGCCAGCGCCGCGGAAAGCGTTGCCTGCTGCTGGCCGTACACAATGGCAAATAAAAGTACATACAAAAGGTAAAAATCCAGACTGTGGAAATATTTACTGCCCACCGCCCTGTTATTTAACATAAAGAAAATCACAAAGCAGATGCCGTTTTCGATATAGGGTATCGCTGTTTTCATAAGCCAGCCCGCCCGTTCCAGAATTCTTTCCCTTATGGTTTTCTTCCTCTTTTCTCCGTATAAAAAGATATGTCGGTACTTCTTCATCCGGGCAACAATTCTTGCCACCACATGGGGTGTGTCGCACAGAAACGAGGGTTTGAACTCTTCCGCAAAGCGGGCGGAGGACAATATTTTCCGTTTGGTATTGGTTCCCACGGACACAATTTCCACGTTGAACCACATATTTTTGCGCACTAATTCCGCAAGCTGCCGCTCGGTAACGGGTGTTTCGGAAGATAAATTGTATAAATGGTATTTGTGGGTTTCGCAGACGGCAAGCCGGTACAGATATTCCACCGCATCCGTAACGTAAAGCAGTGAAAAGGTATTGTTGTCATCTACCGTGATAATGTATTTGTCTAAAGACTCCAGACACATCTTTGTACAGATATCAGTGACATCTGCCATGGTATCCGGCATAGAATACAGATGGTCAAGACGCAGAACAATAATATCCCTGTCGCAGTTTTTGCCGTAGCTTTCGCACATTTCCTCCGTCTGGGAAAGCACCATGCTCTTAAAGCCCTGGGGCGCCGTAGGCGTTTCTTCGGAAATGTCCTCCGGGAATTCCCCCTGATACACCTCATCCGAAGACAGATAGATGAACCGTCCCTTATTCTTCATGGCATATGCCATCAGGATGTTCATCACACAGGCGGAATACCGCACCGCTTCGGACTCCTCATTGTCCCAGTGGAAGTTCGTATCGTAAGCTCCCATAAAAATCGTGAGGTCAGGATTGATGCTTTCAAAAATTTCATTCAGACAGCCGGCATCATATGGGAAGTGATATTTTTCAAATACCCTCTGATAGGGCTGCTTTTCATAACGGCTGCCTGTCAGAAGATAGATTCTGTGTCCTTCTTTATTTAATTTGATGATAAGATTGTTAATAACATTACTGCATCCCCCTATTAACAGAACATTCATCCTCTCAACGCACCTTTCTTACTCTGTTTCATACTCCTTAAGCTTCTTCAGAAAAGATGTTACATCCCTTTTTATGGTCTCCACATCGGCATCATAAGTGCTACCTGTTTTTCTGATAATCTCCTCTTCGCTGTCCCCCAACTGCCGATATTTAAAAATCTCAGCCCCCATTTCATTCATTGCCAGGGGAGGCTTGTAATGCTCTCCTCTCTGACGCAAATCAAGCAGCCAATAGAGCCCGGCTGCTTTCCTAAGTTCGTATCCGTTGTTGCCTGATTTCTTATCTTGCTCCATACACACAGGTCCTTTTTTACTCAACCCTCTCAATTTCATCAATATGCTCCTGGAATACTCTTACAATATCCGGATCAAAGTGTACGCCTGCGCCTTCCACAATAATCTTTCTTGACTTCTCTTTGGAAAAGCTTTCCTTGTAGCTTCTCTTGGAACGCAGAGCATCATATACATCCGCAACTGCCATAATACGGGCACAAAGCGGAATTTTGTTGCCCTTTAAGCCGGTAGGATAACCGGTACCGTCCCATTTTTCGTGGTGGTACAGAATGATGTCGTGAGCCACCTTAATATAGGAATCGCTTTCCACGCCTCTTAGGATATCCTCCGCAATGACGGCTCCCACCTGGGGATGGGTCTTTATGGCTTCAAATTCTTCATCGGTTAGTCTGTCGTTTTTCTTTAGAATCTGGTCCATAATGGCAATCTTGCCGATATCGTGAAGCGGCGCCACGTCAATGACCGTGGCTATGTATTCATCCGTCAGCAGATCCTTGTAAAGCCCCGTTTCCTTCAGTCCATAAATAAGTATTCGCACATAGGCGCTTGTATGCTTCACATGCTGTCCGGTAATACCGTCTCTTGCTTCAATCATGTTGGCAAAGCTCTCAATAACGGAGCTCTGCATGGATTTAATCTGTTTGGTTCTTTCCTCTACGTCGTTCTGCAGACGTGTTGCATAATAGTAGCTGTCCGTCTACGATATGAGATTTCAAAAGAAGTGGATGGAGGACTGCGATGAAGCC
>OQVP01000932.1_pt1 | contig 10812 bp, 13 predicted proteins | sample 1691541 | NCBI WGS metagenome assembly OQVP01 (sample SAMN03418258, study PRJEB22391) | human gut metagenome | biome: human-gut; feature: organic feature; material: feces | host: Homo sapiens | place: Tanzania | collected 2013-01 | reverse complement strand
AAAGCAATCGCATGGGCGAAAGATATTCCACTGGTTGGAGTGCATCATATTGAGGGACATATTTCTGCAAATTATATCGAACATCCGGATCTGGAGCCGCCATTTTTATGCCTGATTGTATCTGGTGGACATACACATCTTGTTATAGTTAAAGAATATGGAGAATATGAAGTTATAGGAAGAACAAGAGATGATGCGGCAGGCGAGGCATTTGATAAAGCGGCAAGAACTATGGGTATGCCATATCCGGGCGGAATTGCACTTGATAAGGTAGCAGAGGACGGCGATCCTTTTGCATTTAAGTTGCCAAGACCTACCGTAAGCGGTTCACAGTATGATTTCAGCTTTTCGGGACTTAAAACAGCTGTAATAAATCTAATTCATAATTCTGCGCAAAAGGGCATAGAACTTAACAAGGCAGATGTTTGCGCATCTTTCAGATATGCGGTTGTTGACTGTTTAAAAACCAATTTTTTGAAAGCGGCAGAAGATTTAAAGGTTGACAAGCTGGTTATTGCGGGCGGTGTGTCTGCAAACCGACTTTTGCGTTCTTCTTTACAGGAAGAATGTGATAAGCACGGACTTGCTTTTTATATGCCCGAAAAATCTCTTTGCGGTGACAATGCGGCAATGGTTGGCTCGCAGGGATATTATGAATTTTTAAGCGGAAATATTGCAAGCACAGACCTTAATGCTTTTGCCACTATGAGTATTGAACTGTAAATAAATATGTATTAATTTGTGGCATTTATTAATTACTTGTTGACATTTGTTGACTTGTACTTTATAATAAACATTAAGGCAAATTATGTATATTTACAGTGGTTTGCTGATTTTATGCTTACAAATTTATGGAGGAAAAAGATGGACAATTACAACAATAACGGCTACAACAACGATTCTTGGAATAACCCACAGGGCAACGGCCCGGATCCACAGCAGAATAACTACTCAAATCAGGTTTACCAGCAGCCTTACGGTACAGACAATAATCAGGGTTATCAGCAGCAGTCATATGGTGCAAATGATTATCAGCAGCCATACGGTTCACAGCCTGATTACAGTAACTACAATCAGAATAACTATCAGCAGCAGTATCCTAACTACAATCAGTATCCTGTAGAGGATAAAAGCGCAAAGAATAATGCTACTGCATCACTTGTACTCGGTATTATAGGTCTTTGCTGTTGTGCTCCTTGCGGTATAGTTGGTCTTATTCTTGGTATTAATTCTAAAAAGGCAAACCCTGAAAATAACGGACTTGCAACTGCAGGTATCGTTCTTTCTATTATTGCTTTAGTATTATGGGCAATACTTCTTATTACTCAAATTGTTTCAGGTGCTCTTATTTTAAATTAATATAATTAAATTACATAGTAAACAACAAGCGGACTATATGTCTGCTTGTTTTGCTTTGGGGTGATTTTTATTATTAAGCCGTGCAAAACATATCAAAAAATTTTGGTTTTAATTTTACCGTTTGCCTTACTTTTTTTGTGTTATCTGATTTGTGCTTTTGCGTTTAAGTACATTTCATTGCCACCGTGTTATATACATCAGTTTACAGGTTTGTATTGCCCCGGCTGTGGAGCGACAAGAGCGGTATATGCGCTTGTTCACGGAGATATTCTGCTTTCGCTAAGGCAAAATGCTTTTTTAGCGGTTGGAATAGTTATTGTGCTTATTCTGTATATTCAGTTCGTACTCCGTGCTTTTGGTAAAAAAATCAATACATTTATTAATATGCAAGGCTTTATATGGATAATGTTTGCTTTATTGATTATTTATACAATTTTAAGAAATATTTTTCCTGCACTTGCTCCTGTGGAGATTACATATTAAGCAGGTTTGTAAAATTATAATATTTTCAATAAATTATTGACATTAAAATAACTGTATTTTATAATTATATTGAGTAGGTTATATTAATTTGCTTTTGTGGCTTATTAAAATTTGGAGGAAAACTATGGACAATTACAACAACGATTCTTGGAACAATAACCAAAATCCACAGCAAAATCAGAATACATATTCTGCACAGGACTATCAGCAGCCATACGGTTCGCAAAACTATTCCGCACAGGATTACCAGCGACCATATGGGACTGACAACAATCAAAATTATCAGAATTCTTACGGCACAGGTTACAATCAGACTCCGTCTTATCAGCAGCCTAACTATAACAATATGAGCAATGACGAAGAGCATGTTTCTGTTCTTCACTGGATCGGAATTTTCTGCCTTAATATCATTCCGTGCGTAGGCCCTATTGTTTATCTTATTATGATGTTTGTTTGGGCTTTTGGCAGCACACCTAAAAAGTCACTTAAGAATTTTGCAAGAGCACAGCTTATCTTGTCTGCGATTGCATTAGGTATTATGATTATTATGATTATTATTTCAGCAGCAACAGGTGCTGCTATATTCAGCGGTTCAAGCAGCTATAATTATTATTAATTTTTACAGCAATTTTATATACGAGGTGGTATAAATAATTACTCCATATAAAACATATCAAAAAATATTGGTATTTATATTACCGTTTGCATCTGTTGGTATGGCGTATTTGTTTTCGTTGTATGTTTTCAGATACATAACATTACCGTCTTGTTATTTATACGAGCTTACAGGAATTTACTGTCCCGGGTGCGGCTGTACAAGAGCGGTTTATGCGCTAATTCACGGAGATGTTATATTGTCGTTAAAGCAAAATCCGTTGGTTATAGTTTCTCTTGCTGCATTATTTGTACTTTATATTGAACTCGTTTTCAGAGCTTTCGGAAAAAAACTGCGCACATTTGTACACAGCAAATACTTTTTATGGGGTGCGTTTATAGCGATAATGATATATACGGTATTGAGAAATATATTTCCGCAGCTTGCTCCGATAGAGCTTGTGTAAAATTAAAACTTTATAATTCGGTAGAAAGGCAATGTAAAAGTTGCCTTTTTATTTTTTGGAAAATTTTTCGGAAAAGTGTTGACAAATACTCGACAATAGTATATCATATAAATACAGTAATCATTACTGATTTATATGATAATTATAGAAAATATGAATAGAAAGGGTTGAACTTTATGGCAAATAAATATGCCGGTACACAGACAGAGAAAAATTTACTTGAGGCTTTTTCAGGTGAATCACAGGCAAGAAATAAATATACTTACTTTGCGTCAAAGGCTAAGAAAGACGGATTTGAGCAGATAGCTTCATTATTTCTGAAAACAGCAGATAATGAAAAAGAACATGCAAAGATGTGGTTTAAAGAATTGAACGGTATTGGCAGTACAGCAGAAAATCTTGCCGCAGCTGCAGAGGGCGAAAATTACGAGTGGACTGATATGTACGAAGGCTTTGCAAAGACAGCGGAGGAAGAGGGATTTCCTGAACTCGCAAAGAAATTCCGTATGGTCGGTGCTATTGAAAAAGCACACGAAGAGCGTTACCGTGCATTACTCCATAATGTTGAAATGCAGGAAGTGTTTGCAAAGAGTGAAGTTAAGGTATGGGAATGTCGTAACTGCGGTCATATTGTAGTAGGAGAGAAAGCTCCGCAGGTTTGCCCAGTGTGCGCTCACCCACAGTCATACTTTGAAATTCACGAAGAAAATTATTGATTATTGACAGAGCTTACTGTATAATAATTAAAATTCAAAAGATTTTAAATATAGTTTAGCAAACTGTTTTGCCAAGTAACTATAAAAGTATTTTGTTAAACCGTAATTAATAAAGAAAATAGAACAATATAAAAACAGCAGTCTATATCGTAAAGTAATAATGACTGCTGTTTATTTTATCAGTTATTTGTTTTATCGGCTAAAATTCCCGATAGCTTTTTTAATGCCATAAAACTCTCTTCGCTTATATCGTGCTCGATTTTACATGAATCTTCATAAGCTGTTTCTTCGCTTACACCGAGAGAAATTAAAAGTTCGGCTATATAATTATGCTTTTCAAGAATTTTCTGCGCAATATTCATTCCGCTTTCGGTAAGGGTGATATAACCCTCGCTGTCCATAAGAATGTAATCGTTTTCTCTTAGCTTTTTCATGGCAACGCTTACGCTTGGCTTTGAAAAACCGAGAAGATTTACTATGTCGATAGAACGAACGCATCCTCTTTTTTGTTTAATTAAAAGTATAGCCTCGAGGTAATCTTCGGCTGACTTGTGGACTGATAATGACAATAAAAACACTCCTTGAACAATGATAATATTAATGTTCAATCCCTTAATACATAAAATTAATAAAATATTACAAAAAGATTATATAACTATTTCTATTTATTGTATCATATTTTTATTAAAAAGTAAAGTTATTAAATTTTATTATTAAATATTTTTAAGTATAAAAATTCACTTGATATTTTTGGTGATTTAGCGTAAAATGTAAGGCAAAGGCCAGTATATAAATTTATTTGTAATATAAAATGAAAGGACGATTTTTATGTCACAAAATCCTGTAGTTACTATTGAGATGGAGAACGGCTCTGTTATTAAAGCCGAGCTTTATCCCGAAATTGCGCCAAATACAGTTAATAATTTTCTTAGCCTTGTAAATAATGGCTATTATGACGGACTTACTTTTCACAGAGTTATTTACGGTTTTATGATTCAGGGCGGTTGTCCTGATGGAACAGGTATGGTTGGTATCGTTGCTCGTTTGCCATTTGCATTGTTTGCAGAATTTGCTTCCAGAATGGAAGAACAAGGCGGACAGTTGGTTATATTCTTTGTGGAATTGGTAGTTTTGTTGATTGTAATCATGCTATGTATATTGCTTGTACAAGGAACAAGACGAATACCTGTTCAATACGCAAAAAGAATAGTAGGCAATAAGCAGTATGGTGGAGCAAGACAATACGTACCTATAAAGGTTAATGCCGCAGGTGTAATGCCGATTATATTTGCACAGGCGATAATGTTTATACCGGTTACATTGTTTGGCTTTTCAAGTTCAGACAGCATGACCGGAATAAAGGCGGCATTGTCGAATTTTGACGGTTTTTGGTACAATCTCATTTTTGCTGTATTGATAATATTGTTCACCTACTTCTATACTGCTGTGGCAATAAATCCTAAGCAAATGTCTGATGATATGAAGAAAAACGGAGGCTTCATACCGGGAGTGAAACCAGGTAAGAAGACAGAAGAGTTTTTCGATAACGTATTATCAAAGATAACGCTTCCCGGTTCCATATTCTTGGCGATAGTTGCAATCCTTCCTGCAGTTGTAAGGTTGTTTGGAGTGAATCAACAATTCGCACAATTTTATGGAGGAACATCATTATTGATTTTGGTCGGTGTTGTTTTGGATACTTTACAACAAATAGAAAGTCATTTGTTGATGAGACACTATGACGGATTGACCAAGTCTGGAAGAATAAAGGGTAGAGGTCAGATGTAGTAGCATCTTTTTGAACCATGATACAGATAAAAACAAAGGAAGATATAGAACAACTGAGAGTAAGTGCTTTAAAGGTGGGAGACACTTTGGCTGAGGTATCCAAGTATATCAAGCCGGGTGTAACCACCGAGCAACTCGATAAAATAGCCGAGCAATATATTCGTGATATGGGAGGAGAACCCACATTCAAGGGATATTGCGGTTATCCTGCATCTCTTTGTATTTCCATAAACGAAGTTGTCGTACATGGCATTCCGGGCAAAAGAGAGATAAAGGATGGTGATATAGTTTCCATAGATTGTGGAGTAACTTATAATGGTTGGGTAGGGGATTCGGCTTATACCTTTGCACTAAAAGGTGTGAAAAATGAAGTTGCCGAACTTTTGAAAGTTACCAAGCAATCACTTTATCTGGGTATTGAAAGATGTAAGATTGGACAAAGAGTAGGAGATTTGAGCAATTGCATTCAAACGTACTGCGAATCTTTCGGATATGGTGTTGTCAGGGAATTATGCGGACATGGAGTTGGTCGTAAGATGCATGAAGACCCATGTGTGCCTAATTATGGCAAAAAAGGAACCGGACCTAAATTTCGAGAGGGAATGGTAATAGCAATAGAACCCATGATTACTCTCGGAAATAAGGAAGTTCTTTTTGAAGCAGACCAATGGACGTGTAGAACTGTTGATTATTCACCGACCGCACACTATGAGCATGATGTGGCAATAACAATCGAAGGAGCTGATATATTGTCAAGTTTTGACGCAATTGAGCAAGCAATAAGAACGAATACTAATTTAGAGCAAATTTAATATGGCAAAACAAGAAGCCATTCAGTTAGATGGAACCGTATTGGAATCGTTGGGAAACGCACTGTTTAGTGTGGAGTTGGAAAACGGTCATGTTATCATCGCACATATTTCCGGCAAAATGAGAATGCACTACATAAAAATATTGCCGGGAGACAGAGTGCAAGTCGAGATGACACCTTACGATTTAACCAAAGGTCGGATAACGTATCGACACAAATAAGGTTGCATAAACAGAAATCAAATAGAATTTACGAAGATGAAAGTAAGAACCTCAGTAAAGAAAAGATCTCCCGAATGTATAGTCGTTCGTAGAAAAGGAGTTGTCTATGTTATTAACAAGAAGAATCCCAAGTACAAACAAAGACAAGGATAGTTTTGAATCAAGATAACAGAGACAGGTAAATAAGTAATCTAATAACAATAAGAATTTATGGCAAGAATTGCGGGTATAGACTTACCAAAGAACAAAAGAGGTGTTATCGGTTTGACTTATATCTATGGAATAGGTAAGAGTTTGGCTTCAAAAATATTGGCAAAAGCCGGGATCGATGAGAACAAGAAGGTAAGTGAATGGAATGATGACGAGCAGAATGCAATCCGTACTATCATAGGAGAAGAGTACAAGGTAGAAGGAGCATTGCGTTCAGAGGTACAGATGAACATCAAGAGATTGATGGATATAGGCTGTTACAGAGGCATTCGTCATCGTAACGGATTGCCATTGCGTGGACAAAGCACAAAGAATAATGCAAGAACACGTAAAGGTAAGAAGAAAACAGTTGCAAACAAGAAAAAAGTAACCAAGTAGTAAAAGTTAATGTGGGTGCGGACTAACAATAAAAACAATTCGGAGCACTCATCAAATAGTAATCAATAAATATTGTAAGAACAATATGGCAAAAAGTTCTAAACCAACGAAGAAAAGAGTGGTAAAAGTTGAACCGGTAGGCAAGGCGTTTATTTTTGCCTCTTTCAACAATTGTATTATTTCGTTGACAAACAACGCAGGACAAGTAATAGCTTGGTCATCTGCGGGGAAAATGGGATTTAGAGGTTCTAAGAAGAACACCCCTTATGCATCTCAAATGGCAGCAGAAGATTGCTCGAAAGTTGCATTTGACTATGGTTTGAGAAAAGTGAAAGTATTCGTAAAAGGACCTGGTGCCGGCAGAGAATCGGCAATCAGAGCTATCAATGCATCTGGCATAGAAGTCTTGGAAATAACGGATGTTACTCCACTTCCACATAACGGATGTCGTCCTCCTAAGAGAAGAAGAGTGTAAAAAGAAAGTGTATTGTTTCAAGAAAAAAGATTAGACTATGGCAAGATATACTGGTCCTAAAACCAAAATAGCAAGAAAATTCAGAGAACCGATTTACGGAGCAGACAGAGCATTTGAAAAAAGAAACTATCCTCCCGGACAACATGGCGTTAGCAAAAGACGTCCAAAACAATCCGAGTATGGAGTACAGTTGATGGAAAAACAAAAGGCAAAGTACACATACGGTATTTTGGAAAGACAGTTCCGTAACTTGTTTGAAAAAGCCTCTCGAAAAGGAGGAGTTACCGGTGTTGTATTGTTGCAATTGATAGAGTCAAGACTTGATAACGTGGTTTATCGTTTGGGAATAGCGCATACACGTAATCAAGCACGACAACTCGTATCGCACAGACACATAACAGTAAACGGAAACGTTGTCAACATACCATCATACTTGTTAAGAGCAGGAGATGTTATAGGCGTTAGAGAACGTTCCAAATCGTTGGAAATTATAGAAGACTCACTATCAACAAGAAGTAATTATTCTTGGTTGGATTGGGACGGTACCAAAATGGAAGGCAAGTTTATGAACTATCCTGAAAGAGAAGATATTCCTGAAAACATAAAGGAGCAATTGATAGTTGAGTTGTATTCTAAATAAGATTAAATAAAGTAACAATGGCCATATTAGCTTTTCAACAACCTGACAAGGTTATCATGATAGAGTCGGACGACTACAAAGGAACATTTGAGTTTCGTCCGCTCGAACCTCGTTACGGAGTAACAATAGGCAATGCACTAAGAAGAATCTTGGTATCATCTTTGGAAGGATTCGCAATAACCTCCATAAAAATCGATGGTGTTTTACACGAATTCGATACTATACCCGGGGTTATTGAAGACATGACAGAGATAATCCTAAACCTAAAGCAACTTCGTTTCAAAAGACAAATAGACACCGAAGATAGAGAAACAATAAAGTTCAAAATAGAAGGCAAGAACGTCTTCAAAGCAGAAGACATCAACCAATACTTGCAAGGATTTCAAGTTTTGAATACAGAGGTGGAGATTTGCCACATGGAGCCTTCAGTATGCCTTTCTATGGAAATGACCATAGAAAAGGGTAGAGGATATGTGCCTGCTGAGGAGAATAAGAAAGCCGATGACGTTATAGGAACGATAGCAATAGACTCCATATTCACACCTATAAAGAACGTGAACTATACGGTTGAGAATTACAGAGTCGAGCACCGAATAGATTATGAAAAACTAACCTTGGAGGTAACAACAGACGGTTCCATAACACCGAAAGATGCACTAAAAGAAGCCGCATCCATACTGATACAGCATTTCTTATTATTCTCAGACGATAAAATTTCAGTCAAAGCAGACCTTCAAACACCAAATGAAGAATTTGACGAAGCCACCTTACATATACGTCAACTTTTGAAGACCAGACTCTTGGATTTGGATCTCTCCGTAAGAGCATTGAACTGCTTGAAGAGTGCAGAGGTTGAAACCTTGGGAGATTTGGTATCTTTCAATAAGCAAGACCTTTTGAAGTTCAGAAACTTCGGAAGAAAATCATTGACGGAGTTGGAGAATTTGGTAAGGTCGAAGAATTTGGAATTTGGAATGAATGTTTCAAAGTATAAATTAGAAAAAGAGTAACGAGAAATGAGACACGGTTGTAAAGTAAATAAATTATCGAGAACACACGCCCATAGAGTGGCTATGCTGTCCAATATGGCGTCATCATTGATATTACACAAGAGAATAGAAACCACCTTAGCCAAAGCTAAAGCGTTGAGAGGATATGTAGAACCGTTGATAACAAAAACTAAAGCAGACTCTACACATCAAAGACGTGTTGTATTCGCTTATTTGCAAAACAAAGAAGCTGTAAAAGAATTATTCGGTGACGTAGCGAGCAAGGTCGCAAATCGTAATGGTGGTTATACCAGAATATTGAAACTCGGCAGACGTTTAGGAGACGGAGCAGAAGTCGTTATGATGGAATTGGTAGATTACAACGAAGCAATGTTGAAAGATACCACAGCCAAGAAAACTAAAACAACCCGTAGAGGAGGAAAGAAGAAAGCAACAGCAGAAGCACCTGTTGCAGAAACAACTCTCTGCAACACGGAATAAACATCGTGAAAATGAGCGACGGCACCGTGCGCAAGGTGATGACCAAAGGTTATAAAAATCGTTGATTATAAAACCCGAACAAAAAAGGTTTGGCACGCGGATTTCGCAGATACAACAACAAGGGTCTATATGCCACAATCAATAGGTGGCATATAGACCCTATAAGGAGGTTACTGTTCACTGAGCGCATGGTAATGCTGTAATTAATCATACTTTTTGTGTGTTTTGATGGTTGATATTTCAATTCCCCAGAAGCCTCATTTCTTGCCCTTATTTTGGTCGTCATTGACGACCGGCGCCTGACATCAATCGAGACTCAAATGTGTCGTCTGTAAAGACCGACTTTCGGTACAAGAGAAGCTTTCTTTCGATTGCTGGTGCAAAGGTACAACAATTTGGAGTTGAAAACAAATTTTTGGGCTACAGATTTTTTAGGGGTGTTCGCAAGTGTCTGACTGATAATGCTTTACAACGATATTTTAGAAATCAATTGCTGCATTTTGACTGATTTTGAAGAAAATGAAGGCTTGTGACTCAGAATTTTAGAAAAGCGGTCATTTGGTCATGGTCATGTTCGGTCAAAATCGTTTTCGGGAGCGCTCGGTCATCCTATAATATAATATAAATAATTATTTATATGTTTTGAAGAAGTGCAGGAATATCTTTATAGCGAACAAAAACACACTTGAAGGGTGGCTTGACGATACTCCAAGAATGGATGAAGGCCATGCCTTCTTCTGTGAGCACGCAGCAAACCGCATGTTCAAGCCCTTTCGGGCGCTCTCTTTTGTGGCGGTGAAGCCTGCCCATACGCTGGAGCAGCAGATCCATCGGGCAAATTTCGCTTATCATAAAGTCAAAATCCATATCAAGGGACTGCTCCATAACCTGTGTTCCCACAATAACAAGCTTTTCTCTGCTTTCCCTGTCGGAATTTTTGCCTACGCACCGCATTATGTCCTGCTCAAGCTTAATTCTGTCCGGCATCACAAACTGAGCATGAAAAACCATTATTTTTGCGTCCGGAATTTTTTCCGAAAGCATCTGCGCTATGCTTTGCGCCTTTTTTACCGTGTTGACGATTACGCCCGTGCATCCGCCGCATTTTACAGCGTGCTCAACCCGCTTTGCTACTTGCCTCAACGTCCACAAATCCGTTCGACGTTTCTACAATTCCTAC
>OQVP01000931.1_pt1 | contig 10816 bp, 9 predicted proteins | sample 1691541 | NCBI WGS metagenome assembly OQVP01 (sample SAMN03418258, study PRJEB22391) | human gut metagenome | biome: human-gut; feature: organic feature; material: feces | host: Homo sapiens | place: Tanzania | collected 2013-01 | reverse complement strand
CTACACGCAGACCAAGAAGTACATTGAAGAGGTTGCCCGTGATAAGCTCGGACTTGTATATGAAGGAGAGATCCTGTTTAAGGATGAGAATTAGATGACCATTTGTATCCGCATGGATATGGATGGTTGTCTTTTTATGTAGAGCACTTAGAGAATGCGAGCCGAATGGCGAAGCATGAACTTAGTGCGAACGATACCTGTGCACTTAATGAGAACGAGCGTAAGCGAAGTGCGAATTTAGTGCAGCAGGTGTATGTAGAACACTTAGAGAATGCGAGCCGAATGACTTACAGAAATTTTCATCAACACCTGAATACGACAAAATATACCGCTGTCCCTGTGTATAATGTTCTTTACGATGCCATAGTTTTATGAATCCAGCGTGACATTGCTTAAATAGAAGGGGTGAACGGACATGAAAAGACAACCGGATATGGATAAAGAATCCTTCGCAAGTATTTTGCCGGATTACGGGAAGAAAAAATTGATGACCTATGCAGATTCGATTCGGGAACTGGCTTTAAATCTGGAAGACAATGGGAATGAGGAACCGGGCGATAAAGAGTGCAGGGAAGCAGTAGACAGAAGAGCAATTCTCTGGCAGAAGAAGCTTTCAGAGAATAAAAGCCTGATGGTGGATCAGCTTCGGGAAATGTCCAAGATTATGATGGAGCTTGCCAGAGAGAACCGGAGATGTGTTCCCATGAGCAGCAGAAGATTCAAACAGATCGCCCATGCCTTTAAAGAAATGGAGCTTCAACTGAAAAGTCTGTATCTGATTGAAAATGAAAACGGCCGTACCGAAATATCGGTAACACTGAAAAGCAAAGGCAAAAATCCGCTTTCCTCGGATGAGGTTGGAGATCTGCTGTCAGTGCTGCTTGGGACACATTTAAGCAGCAGACAGGATAACAAGTTCTTTTTGTCGGAGGACTTTGAAACCCTGTATTATGTGGAAGAGTCCAGGTTTCATACCCTGACGGGAGTAGCAAAGGCTGTGAAGGAAACGGAACAGATTTCCGGAGATAATTACAGCTTTTTTGAAATGGAAACGGGAAATCTTACGGCAGTATTGTCGGATGGAATGGGCTCCGGGGATAAGGCCTGTGCCGACAGCACAATGGTGGTAGAGCTGGTGCAGCGCTTTTTAGAGGCGGGCTTTCAGATGGAAATGGCAATCCAGATGATTAACAGTACCCTGCTTTCCGGTGGGGAGCAGAGCAATATGTCGACGCTTGATGTGTGCAGTCTTGATCTGTATAGTGGGGAATGCCATTTTATAAAGGTGGGAAGCTCCAGCTCCTATATTAAAAGGCAGCATCTGGTGGACCGGATCTCTTCCGGGAATCTGCCTCTTGGTATTTTCCAGAAGCCGGATGTGGAAAGTATCGGACGCACTCTGATGGATGGGGACTATATTATTATGATTTCTGATGGTATACTTGATGCGCTGTCACAGGGAATCGGAGAAGATATGCTGTCGGAATTTATAGGAAGCCTTACGGTGGAAAATCCGGGAGAAATGGCGAATACCATTTTGCGATACTGCATTCAGCAATCCAGAGGACATATCCGGGATGATATGACGGTTATGGTGATTGGTATCTGGGAACGGAATGGGGATGACCGGGCATCGTGACCGATCCGGACAAAGGGCTTTCCATTTCCTGCAAAATACATTATATTTAATGTATGGTTGAAGAAGTTTTGCAGTACATGACACAATATCATATGGTGGAACCGGGGGATGTAGTGATTGCAGGTGTTTCAGGGGGCGCGGATTCGGTCTGCCTCCTTCTTGTGTTACAAAAGCTGGCAGCAGAGCTTTCCATATCAATAGAAGCAGTCCATATTAATCATGGCATCCGTGCGGAAGCCGGAGAGGATGCGGAATTTGTGCGGAGGCTGTGTGAAGACCGGAGGATTCCTTTTCATCTGATCTGTGCAGATGTGGAGACACAGGCAAAGCAGGAAAAGATGTCTACGGAAGAGATGGGACGAAAGATCCGGTATGAGGCCTTCCGGCAGATTCTGGGTGAGCGTAAGGGCAGGATTGCGGTAGCACATAACAGCAATGACCGTGCGGAAACGATGCTGTTTCATCTGTTCCGGGGAACAGGACTTGCCGGAGTGTGCGGCATCCGTCCGGTACAGGGTGAAATTATCCGGCCCCTGCTTTTCCTTGAGCGGAAGGAAATCGAACAGTGGTTACAGGAACAGGAGATTTCTTTCTGTACGGATGCAACGAATCTTGAGGATGACTATACCAGGAACCGGATTCGGCATCACATTCTGTCTTATGCAGAGGAGGAAATCGTGCACGGAGCCACGGCCAATATGAATCGTGCTGCAAAGCAGCTGCAGGAGGCCGATGAGTATGTGATGAGACAGACGCTGGCGGCTGTGGAGAGGTGCTGCGTCTTTACGGAGCATCCCAAAGCTGCTTCGGTGAAGCTTTCCCTGTTACAAAAGGAAGATCCGTTTATTCAAAAGCGGCTGTTGTTTTATACGGTGTGTGAAATTGCCGGTTGGAAAAAGGATATTACGGAAGCGCATATCCGGAGCATATATAAGCTTTTACAGGGAACGGGCAGTAAAGAATGTATGCTTCCTTATCAGGTTCATGTCTATAAACAGTATGAATGGGTAAAAATAGAAAAGAGTGAAGCGGAGAGAGGAATTTCACAGGCAAAATATATGGAATTACCGGAGCTGCCGGTTGATATTCCCTCTGTTATGGATGTTCCTGGACTTGGAAGAGTGGAATTCCGGACATTTCCCTGTGAAAAATCTCAAATTATTCCTCAAAAAACATATACGAAATGGTTTGATTATGATAAAATAACAAAGATTATGTGCCTCAGACCGAGACAGACCGGGGATTATTTAACGGTGAATCAGCAGATGGGACGAAAATCCCTGCAGGACTACTTTGTAGATCAGAAAATCCCGAAAGAAAACAGAAATTCCCTGTATGTTCTTGCTATGGATCACCATGTAGTCTGGGTTCCGGGACTGCGGATCAGTGAGTACTTTAAGATAACGGAACAGACAGAGCATGTTTTACAGGTGAAGGTTCTGTCAAAGGAGTAAGATAAATAGAATGTAACTATTCAGAGCCATGCAAATTATGACAATATGGACGTCGAATGCATGCATTCGTAAGGACATTTGACATAATTTATATGGCGAAGTAACCACATGAGCAAAAGAAAGCTGCATAGCAGCGATTTTGCGAATATGGTTCTGAATAGTTACGTTAATCTTATTGTAACTGCCGGTACCCTCCAGTTACTGTTTTTCAAGTTACTCTGCTCAATATTCTCCGAACGCTTTTCTTACCCGGTTACTTAATGGACAACACTTTGTACCCGGCCTCTTTTACCGCTTTTTTAACCTGCTTTTCATTTAAGTGACCTGCCGTTGTCAGAATTGCAGTTCCTTCCTTATGGCTGACAACTGCTTCCAAAACTCCCGGCAGTGCCTTCAAAGCAGTTCTTACATGATTTTCACAATGCTCACACATCATACCTTTAATTTTGACTGTTTTGACAGTTTTAACTTTTGGGGTCATTTTCTTATGAAACGGCCGGTCATGGGAACCGTCATGCACCCTGCACAGATTTAACCGCAGTGCATTCGATACCACACAGAAGCTGGAAAGGCTCATGGCCGCGGCACCGAACATGGGATTTAAGGTAAGCCCCAGACTTACAAATACGCCGGCTGCCAGAGGGATACCGATGATATTGTAAATAAATGCCCAGAACAGGTTCTCATGGATGTTGCGGAGGGCAGAGCGGCTTAATTTGATTGCTGCGGGCACATCCGCGAGGGTGCTCTTCATCAGTACCACATCCGCTGCGTCAATGGCTACATCTGTACCGGCGCCGATGGCAATGCCGATATCGGCAGAGGTAAGAGCGGGTGCATCGTTGATGCCGTCACCCACCATGGCAACCTTGCCTTTTTTCTTAAGGTCGCGGATAACGGCTTCCTTGCCGTCCGGCAGAACACCGGCAATGACTTCGTCCACACCGGCTTCGATACCGATAGCTTTCGCACTTCTTTCGTTGTCGCCGGTCAGCATAACCACATGGATACCCATGCTCTGCAGTCTTTTAATAGCAGCGGGACTGTCCTCACGGATGGCATCCGCAACAGCGATAAAGCCTAAGAAGCGGCTGCCTTTTAAGAAGGCAAGAGGTGTTTTGCCCGCTGAGGCAAGCTCGTCTGCTTTCTTTTTGTCTGCCTCGGAAACAGAGGTCCGGCTTTCCAAAAATTTCATGCTGCCGCCGCAGAGGGTTTCACCCTGCAGGGAAGCGGTCAGGCCGTTGCCGGGGAGAGCGGTGAAATCGGAAACATCGTCCGCTTTGAGAGCATGCTCTGTGCCGTAATCACAGACGGCTTTTGCCAGAGGATGCTCACTTTTCTGCTCCAAAGAGAAAGCGGTCTGTAAAAGCTCTTCTCCGGAAACACCGTCAGCCGGGCAGATATCGGTGACCTTCGGTTCTCCTTTGGTGATGGTGCCGGTTTTATCCAGGGCAATGATTTTGACCTTGCCGGCTTCTTCCAGGGAAACGGCAGTTTTAAAGAGAATACCGTTTTTGGCGCCCAGACCGTTGCCAACCATAATGGCGACGGGAGTGGCAAGTCCCAGCGCACAGGGGCAGCTTATAACCAGAACGGAGATGGCGCGGGCAAGCGCATAGGGGAAGGTCTGCCCGATAAGCAGCCAAACAATCAGGGTAATCAGGGAAATGGTCATAACTACCGGCACAAAAACACCGGAAACCTTATCCGCAATTTTCGCAATGGGAGCCTTGGTGGCGGAAGCATCCTTCACCATTTTGATAATCTGGGAAAGGGTGGTGTCTTCCCCGACACGGGAGGCTTCGCATGTTAAAAATCCGGACTGGTTTATGGTGGCGGCGGAAACCATGTCGCCCGTTACCTTGTCCACGGGAACGCTTTCCCCGGTGAGAGCCGCTTCGTTTACGGCTCCGCTGCCGTTCGTCACGATGCCGTCCACGGGAATGCTCTCGCCGGGACGCACCACAAAAATGTCACCTTTCTTAACCTGCTCAATGGGAACCGTCACTTCCCTTCCGTCCCGGAGGAGTACGGCGGTCTTAGGAGCCAGCTTCATAAGGCTCTTTAAGGCGGAGGTGGTCCTGCCTTTGGAATGGGCTTCCAGCATTTTACCCAAAGTAATCAGGGTTAAAATCATGGCGGCGGACTCAAAATAAAATTCGTCCATCAGAACCATGATGCGGTCCATGTCCATTTTTACATAGGCATCCGACATCATAAACAGGGCGGCTACGCTCCAGATAAAGGAAGCGGAGGAGCCTAAGGCAACCAGCGTGTCCATGTTGGGAGCACGGTGCAGGAGTCCCTGAAAGCCGCTGATGAAAAACCGCTGGTTAATCACCATGATAATGCCGGCAAGCAGAAGCTCGATGAGTCCCATTGCCATGTGGTTGTCTGCGAGGAAGGACGGCAGCGGCCATCCCCACATCATATGTCCCATGGAAAAGTACATGAGAATTAACAGAAAAATCAGGGAGGCGATAAATCGCTTCCTGAGAGCAGGCGTTTCCGTATCCTTTAATTCATCGGCTTCCTCGGAAACGGAAGCATTTTTTTTATCTAAGGAAGCCTTGTATCCGGCTGCCTTTACGGCTGCCATGATATCTTTGGGAGAGGCAGTTCCTTCCACTCCCATGGAGTTGGTCAGCAGATTGACGGCGCAGGTGGTAACACCCGGCACCTTGGAAACTGCTTTTTCCACGCGGGCACTGCAGGCTGCACAGTGCATACCGCTTACATGATATTGTTCCATATAGTATCCTTCCTTTTCTGTAAAATAGGTCATTTCCGTAAATAAGCTGACCGGTTACCGCATCAGCTTCTGCAGTGTCGTAACCAGTTCGTCAATCACTTCATCCTTGCCGTCACGGATATCCCTGGCAACGCAGGTGTGGATATGACTGGCAAGGAGTTCTTTATTAAAGGCATTGACGGCGGCGCTGACGGCAGCGGACTGGGTTAAAATATCGTTGCAGTACGCATCGTCCTCGATCATGGACTGGATGCCGCGGATTTGTCCTTCAATTCTTTTCAGACGGTTTAAGAGCTTTTTTTTCTGCTCCTCCGTCCGCATGGTATTCTTATCGCTGCAACAACAGTGTCTGCTATTTTCACTCATAATAATCCTGTCTCCTCCTGAATGGTGCTGTATACCCTGCCGGGGTATCTAAAAGATATACCCCCATGGGGTATTTGTCAAGAAAAATAAATTCATTTTTGCACATCTTTCAGGTGATTTTGCAAAAGCTATTGGAAGATTTTTTTCGGTGTGTTATAATTTTTAAGTTAATGAAAAGAGAGGATGAATACGTATGCTTCCATATTTTTTCCCGGATAAACTTCCGGTTATTGCGTTTGCGGGCGTTCTTTTTACCTTTGCGGCTACTTGTATTTTTATCAGTAAGTTTGCGGGATTTCTGCCAAAGGATCAGGGTAGGGAATTCGCCGTGGACGGCAAAAAATCCGCCGGCAAACCGAGAGGAGCGGGCATTATCTTTGTACTGGTATTTGCGGTGTGCACACTTTTGTTTTCCGATATCAGCCTTGAGCTCTGCATTTACCTGATACTGACCGTTATCGAAATGCTGACCGGCTTTTTTGATGATACGGCGGAAAAACCATGGGGAGAGTGGAAAAAAGGTATTCTGGATTTATTGGTGGCAGTGGCGGTTTCCGCTACCTACATTTATTACAACGGCTGCGGCATTACCTTCTTCGGTATGAATTTTACCCTTCATCCGGCGATATTTATGATTTGCGCCATCATTCTGGTATGGGTGTCCATCAATGTGACGAACTGTGCCGACGGCGTGGACGGGCTCTCCGGTACACTTACCATTGTGACTCTCACGACGATTTATCTGATTGGAAAATTATTGAATACGGGAAATGATTTGTATTTTTCCATACTTTTATTCATAGCATGTATTTTGGGATACCTGTGGTACAACGCAACACCCAGCCGGCTTTTGATGGGGGATGCGGGTTCCAGAGCCATGGGTGTTTTTATCAGTATTGCCGCCTTAAAGACGGGAAGTCCGTTCCTGTACATTCCGGCTGCATTTATGCTGATTGCGGACGGCGGACTGGGGCTGCTTAAGGTTTCCCTGATCCGTGTCTTTAAGATTCATATTTTAAGAAATACATTAACACCGCTTCATGATCACGTAAGAAAAAAGAAAGGCTGGTCCAATACGCAGACTGTATTCCGGTTTGCCATCCTGCAGATTGTAATATCTGCGGTTGTCATATACGGTCTGCAGCTCGTCTTAAAGTAAAACAGTTAGTATGGGGATCGGAAAAGGAAAATAAATATGGGGAAATATTCAGAGGGAAAAGATTATAAGGTTATTGCGTTTATCGTTGCTTTTTTTCACAATGACGAGCGCATGGATATGATACGGGCGGTAGCAAGGGAATGCGGAAAGCATAACTGCAAGGTTGTGTTTTATTCCACTTTGTCCGATTTTTACAATCATGACCTGACGGATATGGGAGAAAAGAAGATTTTTGATGCAGTGTCCGTGGAGAGGTACGATGCGGTTGTACTGATGGCAGAGTCTTTTAAGCAGGATGAGGACTACCTGCGTATGGTAAAGAAGGCGCAGGAGGCAGGAGTGCCGGTTGTCAGTGTGGACAAGGAGCTGACAGGCTGCATCAATATCCACTTTGATTATAAAAGTGTTTTCCGGGAGATTGTGGAGCATATGATAGAATACCACGGTTACCGGAAAGTGAATTTTATTGCCGGTTTCCGGAATAACACTTTTTCAGACGATCGTCTTGCGGTTTACCGGGAGGTGTTGGAACGAAACGGCATTCCGTATGACCCGGAGCGGGTTTATTACGGTGAATTCTGGAGTGATCCGACCCTGCAGGCCATGGATGAGATGGGAAAAAAGGGTTTCGATGATATAGATGCCATAATCTGCGCTAATGATATTATGGCGATTGTGGCGGGCAATTACCTGATGGAGCACGGCTACCGTATTCCGGAAGATATGGCGGTCAGCGGTTTTGACGGTATCCGCATGGAGAAATACTGTGTTCCCCGACTGACGACGGGAATATACAATCTGGAAGGCTTCATTAACACATTTTTTCATATTATTGATGAGGAGCTACAGAAAGAGGACTGTCCGAAGGACTGGACGATTTACAACAAAATGCAGCTGGGAAGATCCTGCGGCTGCGACGGTGCCCTGCCGGAGCATGCTGCCTTTGAAATGGTACAGTTAAAACAGGCCATGGATTCGGAGATCAAATTCCAGGGAACCATGGGTCAGATGGTTACCAATTTTGCCAACACGGAGAGCGATACCAGAGTTTTCCTGGAAATGCCCCAGTATATTAAGGACATGCGGTATAAGGATTTCTGGTATTGCATGAATGTCCTTGCATTTAAGACAGAGGACACCAATTACGCCGCAAAAATGAAAGTTATGCATTACCACTGTTCGGAAACAGAGGGAACCGGTAGCGAAAAAAACATTGACATGGATTTCGGGGAGCTGATACCGGATCTGGATACTTATCTGCAGACGACGGATTACCTGCTGGTCATGACCATGCATATGGAGGGGACAACTACCGGTTATACAGTGCTGAACTTCGATATAGAAAAATTCTGGGCAACCGCCTATGCTACTTTTCTGGTGAATTTCCGCCATCTGCAGGAAATGCGGAATACATATCGCATGATGCTGGATACCTACCAGAAGGATCCGCTGACCGGACTCTACAACAGAACAGGCTTTTACCATGTGGTACAGACACTGATGGTAAATTCCTCCGATCTGGAAATGAGTGTTATCATGATGGATATGGACCACCTGAAAATGATCAACGATAACTTCGGACACATGGAAGGGGATTACGCACTGCAGACCCTGGGAAATATTGTGAAGAACAGCATCGGACAGGAACTGGCTGCCCGCATCGGTGGAGATGAATTTTTAATTGTGATGACCGGGAAGAGTACATCGGAGCGCGCAGAGACGATTGCCAACACGGTGAGAGAGGGTATCCGGCAGCACAATCTGCAGCACCCTGACAAGGGGTACGAGCTGCAGGCGAGCATCGGTACCTATACCAACCACGTAGGCAACCATATGCTGGACTACTTTATGAAAAAAGCGGATGACGTTATGTATGCCATCAAATACCGTCACCACAGGGAAGTGCCTGTGGCACAGGAACCGTAAAAATATTACCGGGCATTCTGCCCGGTATTTTTTTGCCCTGAAACATCATACATATGTATAGATAGTGTGTTTGTAAGGTATGGAATGTTAAATTATATCTGGGCTTTTATGATTTTGGTGGGGATAGTCTATGCGGCGTTTACCGGCAATATGGCAGCCGTGACGGATGCGGCGCTTTCCTCCGCCGGAGAAGCGGTTTCATTGTGCATTACCATGGCAGGTGTAATGGCATTGTGGATGGGACTGATGAAAATTGCGGAAAAATCGGGGCTGATTGCCCGGCTTACCACCGGAATACAGCCCTTATTATCCTTTCTTTTTCCGGATATTCCGAAAAAACATGAGGCAAGGCAGTATATTGCCACCAATTTCATTGCCAATATATTAGGGCTTGGCTGGGCATGCACCCCGGCGGGCCTGAAAGCCATGGAGGCGCTGGCAAAGCTGGAAGAAGAGCGCGGCACGCCCGGCTTCGGAAACCGGAGCAGCAGCGCCGGATATGCGGGAGAAAGAAGCATCGCTTCGGGACTGGAAACAGGATGCAGCGGGGAGCGTGTGGCGAGCCGGGAAATGTGTACGTTTCTTATTTTGAACACTTCGTCCCTGCAGCTCATTCCGGTGAATATGATTGTGTACCGCACCCAGTACGGCAGCGCCAGTCCCGCCGCCGTTATTGCACCGGCTATTCTGGCTACCCTTGTCAGCACCACAGCGGCGATTGTGTTCTGCCTGTTTTCCGGCAGACGGCAGAAAAGGAGATAACCATGGCAAATGTCTTTGCAAATTTTTCCGGCATCATTATACCGGTTGTTATTTTTTACATAGTTGCACAGGGGATTTTCTCGAAAATCAAAGTATATGAAGAGTTTATAGAAGGAGCTAAGGACGGGTTGAAAACAGTGGTTCAGATTTTACCCACTCTGGTGGGGCTGATGGCAGGTGTCGGGGTGCTGCGTGCTTCCGGCTTTATGGGGGCGCTTGGCAGGCTGCTTGGCGGCATGACGGAGCATATCGGCATTCCGGCGGACATTGTGCCCCTTGTACTGGTGAAGATGTTTTCTTCTTCGGCGGCAACCGGACTGGTGCTGGATATTTTCAAGACCCACGGCACGGATTCTTACATCGGCATGCTCACTTCCATTCTGATGAGCTGCACGGAAACGATTTTTTACACCATGTCCGTGTATTTTCTGGCGGCAAAGGTAACCAAAACACGGTATACGCTTGCCGGCGCCTTATTTTCGTCCTTCGTGGGACTCATAGCCAGCGTCATTCTCACGGGCTGGATATGCTGAAAGCGGAAGATACTGAAAAAGCGGAGCAGATGTCCCGCTTAGATGAGTCCGTAGGTTCTTAAAAGGAACAGCCAGACGGTAATGGAAAAAGAACTTAAGAAGGTGGTGGAAACCACCACACTGGAGGTTAACGTACCGTCATGCCCCATATTTTTAGCCATAATATAACAGCTTACGGTGGTAGGCGCTCCTAACATAATGAGAACGGCTACCATTTTTTCGTCC
>OQVP01000927.1_pt1 | contig 10846 bp, 9 predicted proteins | sample 1691541 | NCBI WGS metagenome assembly OQVP01 (sample SAMN03418258, study PRJEB22391) | human gut metagenome | biome: human-gut; feature: organic feature; material: feces | host: Homo sapiens | place: Tanzania | collected 2013-01 | reverse complement strand
ACACTGCTTTGTTCCACAGTTACCGTGTTATAGGCTGGCACGTATTTTATAGAAAGGGGTAAGACAGATGAAAAGGATGCTGAAACAACTTGCGTGTATGACGGCTGCTGTGCTTCTGGCTGTATCGTCTTTCCCGGCTGCGGCAATGGCTTCGGAAGGATTTACGGGAGAGTATGAACGGCTGATAGACATGGCAGATCTTCTGACTTATGAGGAAGAGTCTGAGTTACTTGAAACCTTAAATGAGATCAGTGAACGACAGAAAATGGATATTGTACTGATCACGTCGGAAGACATGGATGGTTACAGCGATATTCAGGAATATGCGGACGATCTTTATGATTACTGTGACTACGGTTATGGAGCAAACAGGGATGGATTGCTGCTGCTTATCAGTATGGCAGAGCGTGACTGGTATATTTCCACCTGTGGGTATGGAATCACCGCTTTTACAGATGCGGGAATCAGCTATCTTGGAAGTGCAATGAAAGAAGATCTTTCTTCTGGAAATTATGCTTCTGCATTCTACACCTATGCGTCTGAGTGTGATCAGATGATCACGATGGCCAGAGAAGGTCATCCATTTTCAAAAAAGGATCTGCCCCATGCTCCGTTGTCACCACTGGTACTTCCTATCTGTATTGTGATTGGTCTGGTAGGAGCCTTTCTTATAGTGGGCAGCATGAAGGCTCAGCTGAAAACTGTGCGTAAACAGACAGCGGCAGCAAATTATGTAAAAAAAGGAAGTATGCAGCTTGCAACCCAGCAGGATCTGTTCCTGTACAGTAAAGTGGATCGGGTAAAGAAGCCGGAAAAGGACAGTTCAGGAAGCAGTACCCATACTTCTTCTTCAGGAACGACACATGGTGGCGGTGGTGGAAAGTTTTAAACGGTGCTGAAAATTGCGTGGAAAAGGAGGTGGTATGTGCATGAAAATTCTGATGGGTGCTGTGATCGTATTATCAATGGCAGCCGTGACAGCCTGTGGGAAAAAGCCGGAAGTGGTTGAAGAGAAAACCGTAGAATCTGTTCACGAAGAACCAGAGATGGCAGACGAGCAGATGACAGGATCGGAGCATGAGGAAACGACAGAATCGGTTGACGAAGAAATTGCAGAAATCACGGAATCTGCAGGACAGGGCTTTGAAAGAGTGGCAAATCAGTCTGCCTGGAATGGTACATATTATCGCGAAGACGGAGAATATATCACGGTGTATGATACGGATGAGGATTATCTGTTTCTTTCTTGCCCGGAGAGTAACTACGAGCAGATGATAGATATTCTGCAGTTCACAGATGCGGGAAAAACACAGGCAGTCTCAGCAACCCAGGATATAACGGCAGTTTATACACTTTCGGGAGATGTCCTTTCTGTAGATTTCGGTACAGCATATATTCCATTTATGCAAGGGGATTACTACAGGAAAAAAGATGCTTCCTGCTGGAAAACAGAAATAGATGGGACTGACAGATATCTGGATGAAACAGGAAATATTCTGCGTAACCATATGACTCCGGATGGCTGGTATACAGATGAAAATGGCAGAAAATTGTGGCAGATAGGGATGCAGCTGATTACACCAGGGCTTTATGAGTCCATGCCGGCATATTCAGAGAGAGAAGGATATGAGACCTGGAGTTTCAATATGTATAGTGGAGCAGGAGATTCTGGATTTTTCAACAGTCCGGACGAGCGGCTTGAGGTCGGAACAGTGGATTATACCGTGTACGATCAAGAGATGAATCCCTATTACACAAAGGAAGCAATGTATGTATATAATTCGCCCGACGGCTATGTGATCGAGGATGTGTCCGGACAGGAATTTGCCTGGTTTTATCCATCTATTCACTGGAACGATCTGATGATCCAGATGTATGGGACAGAAGCTTATCATACCGTGCGCCTGAAAGAAGATTATTCAGATTATGGTGGCTAATATTTTGAAGAAGTTATAATTTTTATAATGATATGAGGAGGGACAGCAAATGGGAAAGAAAAGAAGAACTGGAAAAAAGGAAGGCGTGCTTCTGACAATACTGGTATTGTTCTGTACATTTCTTACCGGCTGCACCCTCCTGGATATTAAAGACGGCGGGCTGGGAATGACCAATCCAGACTATGTGGAACCGGAAGAAGAATCGACCACGAGTGACCATACGGAATCCCCGGATTTGGGAGAGTGCCAAAAAGAAGGTACGACTTCCTGGCTTACGGAGGCGGGGAAAGCGGCATTGGTGGAAGAACAGGAATGGCTGCGAGATTATGGGGCAGCATTTGGAGCCTCATTTCTGGGTTATACGCCAGACTACAGCTTTCCGGGAAAAGAATATCAAAGAGCTGAGACCTATCCGTATTTGGACGGGATTCCAGAAGACCATATCATAGAATATACAGGGGATGAGTGGTATGTGATCGTTCCGGCAGAAGATGGGTGGAAGATATCCATAGAGTCCTGCAGATGGAATGATGACTTTACGGAGAGCCGTACAGAAGATCTGTTATGGGAAAGTGACGATGGTCTTCCTCTGATCTTACAGTGTAATCTCAGTGATCTTTATTCCAATGTACAGGTCACAGCCAGAAAAGGAAGCAGGGAAGTTTCCTGGCATCCTTATTATCTTACTTATGCCGGAGAGATTGAGCCGACAGACGGAGTGAAGCAGCTCTTATCGGGTTCCTATATGCCGGAGAAGGGATATCTCTATGGAATGGAGGGAAGCTGGTATTGCGATTCTGCTAAAACGGATGCTGGTGAACCTTATTTTTACAGCGTTACTTTCATGACCGGTGAGGATGGATATCCCTTGGACATGTGGTATTATGGGGGACTTTTGGATGGAGAGATGGAGGATATCCGTTTTTTCTGGGATGGCTGTTATGCATATGGGGATCCACTTGGGGAGTCTCTGGAATTCTGGCTGAACACGCCGGATGGAACTCGAAACGGTACAATCTGGCTGGAGCTGGAAGGAGACTGCCTGACTATTCACGAAATGGAAGGAGAAGCTTTTTTCCCATTTACGAGCGGGTCAGTGGAAAAATTCTATTTGCATCCTGTAGCAGCGGCTGGGGAGAATTACGATTATTCCGGCAATGAAATCGATGTACTGCTTGCACAATCTGAAGTACAGGAGAGACTGAAACTTGGTATGGCAATCCGGGATGTGGACGGCATGGATACGATCCGAGGGGAAGCTTGTGTACTTTTTGCCCTTGGAACAGAGCATCCCGATCAGTTTGTAGCAGAATATTATTATGCGGTATCTTCATCTGGATTAGTTTATCGAATGGATGATCTGACCGGAGAATGGGAACCGATCTAAAGGAGGGATATTATGAGCGAGATAACATTAAACAAACTACCAAAAACATTACAGGAATTACAGGCAATGCCACAGGCAGGATTGACAAACCCGGAGGAAGTGGCTGCTTTAACGGTAGCAGCACTTGCCCTTTATCCTGAGAATCCATCTGAAACAGAAAAAATGCTGGATTTTCTGCGGGGTCCCAGACCGTTAAATGAAATCGACAAACAGTTTATAAGAGACAGATTTCGTGGAAAAGAGTATCTGATGCGTTCCTATTTTTCCGGGTCTTCTCCGGAAAATAATTATACTCCAGTACAGCCGTATCGGGTTGTTGTATTGGAAAATGCATATAGCAGAAGCCAGATAGGGGAAGGGTATCTTAATTTATATGTCGTGTGTAGTGGTGCAGACAGTCCGAGACCATTAAAGCTCCGGAATAAACCATCTACAGGACAGTGGTTCTTGTGGGAACAGCAGCTCTTAACCGGAATCCGTATACCAAAAGAAGCAGATCCTTGGGCATAAAAACAGGATCAAGGGAGGATAGGGTATGAATCAGGGAAAGATTATGACCATTCACTGTGCCACCTGTGGCGCACCTGCCCAGTTTGACGTTGTGACACAGAATTACCACTGTCCGAACTGTGGAGGAAATACAGGAACAGAGATTCCGCTAAAAAAGCTTCGGGAATTTCGGAGCCTTACAAAAACTTTGTTAGAGCAGGAACTTCCGGACAGTCAGACGATTGCCTGTGAGTGCCCGAATTGTGGAGCACGGGTGATTGTGAAAGAACATGAAGTGGCAGAGACCTGCATTTTCTGCCAGTCCAAGGTTCTGCGCTCGGATGTCCAGATGGGAGAAGGTTTCCCGGAGATGCTGATTCCTTTTAAACTGAATCGGAAGCAGGCAGAAAAACGACTGGATGAATGGATCGAGCAGCATCATGATAAAAGCGAAGCTCAGATTTTAAAGGAAAATAAGAAAAAATTAAAAGGAATTTATCTGCCATATGAACTGATCCGCGGACCTATCCGTTTTGTCGTGACCAGAGACAATTCCAACAGACATTATGAATGCGGAGGATTTCTGGAGCATGTGGCAGTCAATGTGACGGATCGCTGCAACAATCTGTTATTAAATGGAATGGAACCATTTTTGTGGGATGAACTGGAGCCATTTCAATTTGGATATATTGCAGGCCATACAGCAGAGATTCCGACAGCAGATGGCGCGGAGTTAAGACGCCGTGTGTTTGAAGAGGTGGCAGAGGAATATCGCCCGACTGTGGAACACACGATGCAGACAACCGGTCTGGCATTGTGTCCGGAGTCAGAAGCATTGCTTCGTCTGCCGGCATTTCTTCCGGTCTATTTTATGGATTGCGGAGAAGTGCAGGCGGCAGTGAACGGGCAGACAGGCAAAGTATCTGTATTGGCGGAAAAAGAAACCAGGACCTATCCATGGGTGATCGAGCCGCTTCTTGGAACGCTGGCAGTGATGATTTTTTTCTTTTTTGCATTCCGGAATTATGGCGGAGTGCCGATGGATCTGAAGGAACTGTTTGAACTGGTTGGCATGGCTGGACTGGTGGCGGCGCTGATTCTGTTTACGGTGTTTAGTAAGGGAAGAGAGGCCAGAGTTCGAAGAAAGATTCTTAAAAGTATCAGCGAAGAAGAAAAGAAGAAACCAGAAGACTCCATAAAACCGGTGTTCTTTGAAACGATTGGCGGAAAGGAACTTCCGGTACAGCTGGGATTCTACTCTCCGGGGCGTATCGTAAAGATTGTGATGATCCTTCTGCTGGTGAATGCTTCCACTTGCATTCTGGCATGGATCCTTACTGCATTTAAGTGTATGGGTTCCGGTGACTGGACCCTGTTCCAGCAGCTGGATTATAGTTACAATATCATCTGGCTGTGTCTGGCACTTCCGATTTCTATGGTAGGATTTGCCGTATTTGGGCGAATTGAGGTTTATGATTCACCAGTGATCTTTCAGCTTCTGGAAAATGGAAAACGAAAACGCATTCACCAGAAGAGGGAGAACAGGAAAACTTTACTTATGCGTTGGAAGAATGTCAGGGAGACAATAGGAAACTGGGCGCTGCCGTTATTCATTGTATTACCATTATTTGCCATGACTGTTTATATGATCATGAATCCCTGGCCATAAAGCGACAGTAAAGAGCAGTGATGTATGATCTGGAAAGAAAGGGGTGTGAAGATGAAGAAAACCCAGAAACCAAGAAAAAATAAAAAAACAGGTGCAGTTATCGTGATACTGCTCGGCTTACTTTGTGCTGTCTCTACAGTAAGATCGTGTGGTACAAAGCGTGCGGCCATTCAAGGAAAAGTGGATGATGTGGTATATGTGGGACAGGGCAGCTATGATCCGGCAAATGATGGAAAGATTGTGATTGTCTGCGGAGAGCTGAAGGTTGTGCAGTTGTATTGTTAGTATCTCATGCACAGACACATCTGACCGTTGCATTTATCGGTGCAGTGATCGCACTTGTTACTTTGATCGCAGCAGGTAAGGATGCCGTGGAATTGCTTAAGAAAGTGGATTACAAGACTTTATTGTTCTTTGTCGGTTTGTTTATGGTCGTTGGTGGTCTGGAGCAGACTGGAATTCTGGAGTTGATCGCAGGATTTATCGGAGATGTCAGTGGTGGTAATATTTATGTTATGATCGCAATCATTATCTGGATATCTGCGGTTGCAAGTGCATTTGTTGATAATATTCCGTTTGCAGCAACCATGATTCCGGTTGTTAAGAGCCTTGCAGCTACAACAGGTGCGGATCTTTCCGTTCTTGCATGGGCTCATTTGGCCTGACAAATTCCGTACTCGACTGGAACAAGAGAGCAACTGACAACAAGTTTGTAAACGAAATTATCTTCGTGCTGATTTCTCCAGCTTACGCAGTGTGCTCATTTGCAGACCTTCTCGTTATCAACTCTATCGAGTTCTGGACAGGCAACAAAGTCATTGGCCAGGTAGGAACTACTAAGGACGTAATGGGTAAGGATGGTCGCATGTATGCCATCAAGACATTGAAGAATGGCTACGAGATTACCGACCCAGATGGTGAGAAATCATATTTTGTGTTCGACAAGAAGCACAAGAGTTGGTCATACAGCAAGGATGGCGATATCCGTGAGCTTTTCAGCTTCAACGAGGATGGCAGCATCCAGGCTTGCTTGCCAAGTGGCGAGAAGATCAACGTCCCAGCAGATGCCAATGGTTTATACCAGGTTCGCATGGCTATGAATGATGGTTTGTTCTATGCATTCAACAAGTAAATAATCATAATAATTCCAGCCCGATAAAAGCCAACTTTTATCGGGCTTATTTTTATCATCCCCTTTCTCTTTTCCTAAGCAAGTTCATATTTCTCCGTTCCCAACCAAACTCTCCTTAAAATGTCCAAATGCAAAAAAGTGTTTAAAGAAAGCAAAGAAGTGCCTTCACCACCCTTCACCCGTAACTCTCTGACCATCAAAAGAATCGCCAAAAAGGTGAAGGGTGAAGGTTTGAAAACTCTTTTTTATATATACGCGTGAAGGGTAAGGGTAAAAACCGAAAAAAAGACCCTAGGGTCAAAAATCGGAAAAACCCTAAAATAAAGAATATAATATAAAGATTAAAAATACACCCTTCACCCTTCACCTCACAAAAATCACATCAAAAAACAGTTCTGTAAGCAACAGAAAATCATCTGCAGCAATCTGTGCCGGGATATATAATCAGGAGAAAATTCTCTTTCGGAGATATCATTTTATCTTTCGGAGATATTTTTCTATCTTTCGGAGATATTAATTTATCCTTCGGAGATAATTTTCTATTCTTCGGAGGAAAAAGAGATTAATTAAGCATTTTTTACACACTACATATAACTTTTTCCAAAATATTTTATTAACTTTGCACTCATAACAACATTTAACAACTTAATCATTGGGTCAGACAGTTCAAATAAGAAGAAAGAAGACCCAGAAACTTTTAATAAAACAAAGATATGAAAGCATTTTTTGATATCATCAACTTTTCTACAGGATGCCTCTTCTGGGGTATCCTTATCGGCATCATCTGCATGGTAATCTTCTTCCTTCTGATCAAAGGATGGTACAAACACGCAGAGGCCTCACCAGCAACCTATCTGGTAGGAGGTATCCTCTTCATCCTGCTGTCTATACAATGCACGATGATAGCAGGTGCCATCAAGATTATCAACACAACCGACTTCTATGAAGAACAGCTAGAACGAATCGTAGAAGAATCAACCCCAACAACAGCAGTAGATAAAGGAAAAGATATATTGGGCAACCTCATGTCTATGTATCTTGGAAGCAATCCGCTGGGAAGCAGCGAAGACAGAGAGGTGTCAAAAGCCGAATCTGAAAAGATTGTCGATCAACTGGTTGATGAGTACCCTATCTTGAGCAACTATTTCAACTCAGGCTATTTTGTAGGCTATCGCGTAAAAGACCTTCCCCATGCTATGGCTGAAACCATCAGGGATTACATGAAAGAATTTATCGTCTACCGCCTGCTCTGGTGCCTCGGCTTCGTTTTAGTAGGAGCCTTCGTGGTCATCAAGACCATGTCGTTCGGTTACGCTATGGAACGCAGAAGTTCAAGACGCGAAGGCCACTCACACGACTATACAAGCAGAAGAGGACCTCGTGCCAGCGGAAGACGAAGAAGATAGAATAAACAATAATAATCATAAAATAAAAATCTAAACAACATGGCAACAAACAGTTTTTGCACAAGTAACCATATTCTGGTTGGTTTAGGTGGTACAGGAGGAAAAATCCTCAAGGCATTCAAGATGAGAATGTTCGAGGAGTTTCCTACACAAGAGGAAAGAAGCAAGCAACCTGTAGCTCTGCTTTATGTTGACTCAACCGACGAAATGATGTCGAAAGACGGAAGAGCACGCGCCGACTTCCGCGTGATGGGTCAGGACGCCTCTTTCACCAACAATGAGTTTCTCAACATCAAAGCAGTGGATGTTGAACACATATTAGACCACATCGACCACTACCCTTCTGTAAAGGGAATCGTGGAAAACGTGGGTGCCGTAAAATCAGCTATCGGCTCACTGGGTCAGGCTGCCGGACAGAAGCGTAGAGCTGGAAGATTGCTCTTTGCTGCCAATGCCGTGGGCTATGTAAACAGCCTGCGTGATGCCTACAGCCGCTGTATCAATGTATCAGGCGACTCTAGCGAGACCACCATCCATATCTTTGCAGGTTTGAGCGGTGGTACCGGTTCAGGATCTATTGTAGACGCCATCATCCAGACCCGCAAGGCATTCCCTAACGCTTATATCTCTGTATACGCTATGATGCCAGAAATGAATCTTCCTAAGAGCGATATGGACCAGGGAAGATATTATCAGAACGGCTACGCTGCCCTCAATGAGCTCAATGCTCTGCAGGCTGGTGCATGGAAGCCACAGGACGTAACAGGTGGCGGAGAAGCAGACTACTACTCAGACCGTGTAAAGGGTGTAGCCAACGGTTTGACTATCTACAGCAATGTAAACGAGAACGGTCTTACTATCAATTCTTTCACAGAACTGCCAAAGGTTATCAGCGATTATCTTTTTGCCAGAATTTTCTTCGTCAATGATTCTGACCAGGTAAATTCTGATATCGTACGCGCTTACAAATATGAGAACATGGACGATTTTGCCCTCGAATATGACGAGGCTGGAAATCCTGATCCTGTTACCGGTCGCATCCCTGTTGCCAGAACCAAGAAGGTAAACTCTATCGGAATCAAGCGTGTTATGTATCCGGAGCTCCGCGTACTGAAGCACATCACATACACCATTGGAGAAAGCGTGCTCTACCAGTTTAAGTACAACAACTGGCGCGAGAACCAGGGATTTGCCAACGAAGAGCGTAACCGCGACTATCGCAACGACTTTATCAACAAAGAGAATCTTGCCAACTGGATGCTCGATGAAGAACATCTTACCCTGGAGAAGAAGATTCTGCCTAGTGACAGCGACTTCATGGCTTTCAACGAGTACTGGCACGACAAGGCAATCAACTATGCACAGGATGCAAAGAAGGCAGACTGTCCGCTGAACGAGCTTGACAACATCATGGGCGATTCTTTTGCCAACTTCTTCCGCGACTGCGGTGTAGAAAATTACTATGCCGGCAAGGAGAAGGCAATTCCAGATATGGCAAAGGAAATCAGACACACAGTAGAGGCTGGTTTCTTCGAGAAATGGAAGGATGGCGACATCTCAATCACCGAACTCCAGAAGATTTCAAAGCTCCTCATCGAGCGTGTTAGCGAAATCCGTACCGAACTGGAAGCTACAACCAAGGACGAGATTGAGGAATACAAGGCTATCGACGAAGACAGAAAAGCAAATCTCAAGGAATGGAGCGACCTCGGAATTCTGCAGCGTATGGTGAACGTAGGTGAACGAAAATATGTCCGTCATCAGGAATATCTTACCGAATTCTATACATCAAAGACCCGCCTTGTTGCCCTCGAGTTTGCCAAGAAACTGGCTGCAAAGGTATTCAATGAGTTAGGCAAGATGGATGCCGACATCTCAGCCTTCGGTATGAAGATCAACGAAGCTATCAATGAAACAGAGCGTCTGGTTACTGCTCAGCGCAAGGTGAACAAGGGTCTGGAAGACATGAAGGGTGCCATCATCGAAGTGAGCGAAGACGAGACTATGTCTGAGTTTGAGCAGGAGTTGAGATGCGACAAGATTGAAATGCCTATTATCGCACGTCAGTTGAGAGACTGCATCCTGCCAGAAGAGTTTGTCAACTTCGGCAGACTGGCAGCCGACATCAGCATTGACGACATCACCGATGCCTTCGATATCAAACTTTCAGAAATCGTAAAGGCACGTCATGACGAGAAGGCAGACAGCGACAAGAAGGTATTGGGATTGAACATTCTGACTCAGCTCCAGCAGAAACTGAGAACCGACGATGACATCAAGGCTTTTGCTACCAAGATAGTAAGTCAGAGTGGCGTCTTCGTGCAGTTGAATACCGACCAGATACAGTTGCACCTCCGCAACAACGAGGGTAACCTGAGTCCTACAAACCCAGCAAGTATCAACAAGAAGGCGATTCTGGTATCTATCCCATCACCAGACGATAATCCAGGTTTGAAGAAATTTGCTGATAAGTTGGAGGCTGCATTCAAGAACTCATTCAACCAGAGCACTGCCCGTACTACAATTACCGTGAACAGAAAGAGTCTCCGCAAGGACGAACTTTCTATCATCACCGTACAGTATTGCTTCCCTATCCGTGCCATCGACTGGATGGGCGACTACAAGAAGCGCTACGAGCGATTCCTCAATACAGGTAATCTGGCTACCGACCAGGCAAATGCTATTTTGCTTCATAGTGAAGGCAACGGTTCACAACTCCCATCTCTCTTTGCACGAAGCGATGAAGAAATCAAGGCAGCAGAAGAGGCTTACAGAGTACAGCAGGCTGCAGCACAGCAGCCACAGGCCGCTCAACCTTATGCACAG
>OQVP01000925.1_pt1 | contig 10848 bp, 8 predicted proteins | sample 1691541 | NCBI WGS metagenome assembly OQVP01 (sample SAMN03418258, study PRJEB22391) | human gut metagenome | biome: human-gut; feature: organic feature; material: feces | host: Homo sapiens | place: Tanzania | collected 2013-01 | reverse complement strand
AACAACACAATAGCAAGAGTTTTTGAACATTGTGGTCTAATGACCGATTTGGGTTAAAGCTTAGCTCTTGATGTGTGATGAATAGACATACGAACGGCAAAGGTAGTTATAAAAGGTGAAAAAATGGCAGAAAGGGCAGAAAAAATTGGTTTTTTGTCCTCAAAACACGTGAAACGAATGAAAAAAGCAGAAAAATAGGGCTCACTCCCGTAAAGGAATAAACCCTATGTAGTAAATACATTGACGGTAATCTTCTTATTCTGTAGGTTTCACTACAGCGCGCCATTCCATAAACTGCTTAGCCACTTCTCCATCGTGATGATCGAGGAAGAGACTGTGACCTGTGTCGAGCAACGCGATAGCCTCCATATCGTCAGCATCGAGGGTGAAGTCGAAGAGGTTGAGATTCTCTTCCATACGACTCTTGTGCACTGTCTTAGGGATGATTATCACGTCGCTTTGCAACAGCCAGCGCAGTGCCACCTGAGCGGCGGTCTTGCCATATTTCTCTCCGATTTTCGTTAGTACAGGGTCGAAGAAGATATTGTTTTGTCCTTCTGCCAGCGGAGCCCACGACATGATATGAGTGCCTATTTCGTCCATGTATTTGCGTGCTTCGCGTTGCTGGTCAAACACGTGCGTCTCCACCTGATTGACCATAGGTGCAATCTCCATATTTGCTGCGAGGTCCACGAGATGATCAGGGAAGAAATTGCTCACTCCGATAGCGCGAACTTTGCCAGCCTTATAGGCTTTCTCCAAATCGCGATAGGCACCATAGCGGTCGCAGAATGGCTGATGAAGGAGCATGAGGTCGATGTAGTCGGTCTGAAGTTTGCGGAGGCTCTCATCGATGCTCTTCATGGTCTGTCCCTCACCGTAGTTAGAGTGCCACACCTTATTGACGAGAAAGAGGTCTTCACGTCTGACTCCGCTTGTCTTCCATGCCTTTCCTACGGCTTCCTCATTGAGATAAGCCTGTGCTGTGTCAATCATCCTATAGCCCACGCTGATGGCATCCATCACGCATCTTTCGCAGTCTTCTGGCTCTATCTGATAGACGCCGTAGCCCATTTGTGGCATCAGCACACCGTTGCTTAATTTGATTTCATTCATAGTTGAACTCCTTTCTTTATTTTGTTATTTTGTTGTCTTGTTGTTTTGTTGTCTTGTTGTTTACAGAACTCGCTTGTAGTTTTACTATCAACACAACCACAAAACAACAAGACAACAAAAATAACTAATCCTTTGACATCTTCTTCATCACCTGATTCCTTGCCGACCGCAATCCTGGCGAGAGAGGCTCACGCGACAAAGCATCGAGACTCAGACGAAGTTCACCAAGTAATTCTGTCCAATGCCTCATCTGCTCGTAAGCGAGTTTGATGCACTGTGCCCTGACGGCATAAGACGAATCTGGGTCTGCAAGTCGCTCAAGACAGTAGTCGATGAAGTCCGTTCGGATACTCTCTTTATCGAATGGCTGACGGAGCAGAAGATTAAGCATCAAGCGTTGTTTGGTAACATCGCTTTCCCTCAAGCATCGGTCTATGATATGGTCGTGCTTGGAATAGAGCCATTCGTTGTTTGCCAAATCAAAATGAGTGAACACCCAAAGTGCATTGGTGGCAACGCGACGGTCTTCATCCATAGTCAGGCAGTAGAGTTTCTCTTTCAGTTTGTCATTTTGCTTGCCTTGGGTGAGAGCGCATAACTCCATTATTTCTTCTTGCGAGATGCGGCGCGTCAGTTTTGACCTCATAATCTTCATTGTACGATTGTAGAATAATAATCCGTTTTACGATTCATTTTCTAATCGACAAAGGTAATTATAAATAGCGAAAAACCAACAGAAAACACCAGTTTTTATTCTCTCAGACTCCCTTTTTCTTTAGAAAGGTAGAAAATAAGTCAAATTATTCCTCTTTTCTTCTTCATTCTGACTTATTTTATCTACCTTTGCCATCGTTGTTTGGTTGCTTTGTGGTTTTGTAGCTTTATTGTTTAGTTGATAGTAAAACTACAAGCGAATTCTGGATTCAACAAAACCACTAAACAACAAAACAGCCAAACCACTAAACAACAAAACCACTAAACAAACCTTTAATAACGAAATACAAATGAACTGGAAAAAACTACAGAATGGCTCCGACATCAGAGGAGTTGCACTCGAAGGCATTGAGGGAGAGAACGTAAACTTCACACCGGAAGTAGTGGAAACGATAGCTAAGGCTTTCGTGAAATGGATTAGCAATATCACTGGCAATCAGCATCCTACGATTGCTATCGGCGCTGACTGCCGCCTGTCAGGTTACGCAGTAAGGGCCGCTTTCATCAAAGGCGCTGTCAATATGGGCGCTGATATGCTCGACTGCGGACTCGCTTCTACGCCTGCCATGTTTATGACCACCGTCAGCGATCAAACCAAAGCCACTGCCTCAGTAATGGTGACTGCAAGTCATCTGCCGTTCAACCGCAACGGACTCAAATTCTTCACTCCTAAAGGTGGACTCGACAGTAAGGATATCGCTGCCATACTCGACATCGCTGAGCAGGAAGATTTCTCTTATGATGGTACACCTGGTCATTGTTCCGACCTTGATTTCATGACTGCCTATTCCAAGCATCTTGCTGACTATATCCGCAAAGGCGTCAATGCCGAAGGCCGTCAGCACCCTCTCGCTGGTATGCACATCATCGTGGATGCAGGTAATGGCAATGGAGGTTTTTTTGAGAATATACTCGAGTCTCTCGGTGCCGACACCAAAGGCAGTCAGTTCCTCGACCCGGATGGACGTTTCCCTAATCATATCCCAAACCCTGAGAATGCTGACGCAATGGCATCCGTTTGCGAAGCCGTAAAGCGCAGCCATGCAGACCTCGGAATCATCTTTGATACAGACGTTGACCGTTCTGCTATTGTAGATCACGAAGGCAGTCCAATCAATCGCAACGCCCTCATAGCCCTTATCTCCACCGTCATCCTCCAAGAGCATCCTGGCAGCACCATCGTCACCGACTCTGTCACCTCCGACGGACTGGCTGAGTTTATCCAATCCAAGGGTGGCAAGCATCATCGCTTCCGTCGTGGCTACAAGAATGTAATCAATGAGGGCATACGTCTCAACGATGCCGGAGAGGAATGCTGGCTTGCCATCGAGACTTCTGGTCATGCTGCTCTGCGCGAGAATTATTTCCTCGATGATGGAGCCTACCTTGCCGCCAAACTCATCATCTATGCTGCTCTTCTCAATAAGGAGGGAAAGAAACTGCATGAGGTCATCTCTTCTCTCAAGCAGCCTAAGGAAAGCAAAGAGATAAGAATCAAGATTACCACGCCTGATTTCAAGTCCTACGGTGCTAAAGTGCTTGAGGATATGAAGGTTGCCTTTGCTTCTGTGCCAGGCTGGTCGCTTGTCAGTCCTAACTATGAAGGTCTCCGCGTCAGTTGCAGCAATTCAGATGAAGAGGGTTGGTTGCTCCTTCGTATGTCTCTCCACGATCCTGTCATGCCTCTCAACATCGAGAGCAATGTCGAGGATGGTGTCGCTGTCATCGAGGAAAAGCTGAAGAAGATAGGATTGATTTAGAATTCATAATTCACTTGCATATGTTGGAGATAAGACATCAATAGATGATTTGAGGTTTTTGGTCTGGTTATTTCGTGGTCTGGTTATTTCGTGGTTTCGTAGTTGTATAATTTGCTTACTATTTGACTATCAAGCAGACAACAAGACAACCAAACACCAACAACCCATTTTTATGTTTTTTTATCTATTGATATTTTGTTTACCAACCAACTAAACCACGAACCAACTAAACCACTAAAAATCACAATGAAATACCCTTTCCTACCAGCATTGATAATGCTCTGCTCCTCACCAGCTACCTCCTTCGCTCACCATCCTGAGCAAGTAGTGGAGATAAAGGACAATAACGCCAAGCAAGAAGACGCTATAATAAAACTCAGAAGGGAGAAAATTGCTAAACTAAAAAGGCTTTCCACTAAAGAGCGAGAAGCTATCGACTTCCTGTATAAATATATGCCTCTGGCTGACGTTACCGACTACCAACCGCAGTTCTTCCTCGATAATGTCAGAATGAGCATGAAGGCACAGAAGGAGATGACATGGGGAAAGAATGTTCCAGAACTGCTGTTCCGACATTTCGTGTTGCCTATACGTGTAAATAATGAGAATCTCGACAATTCTCGCACTGTATTCTACAACGAACTGAAAGAGAGAATCAAGGGGCTCTCCATGAAGGACGCAATACTGGAAGTAAACCATTGGTGTCATGAGAAAGTGACCTACCGTCCTTCCGACGCAAGAACTTCTGCGCCTCTCGCCACGGTGAAGTCCGCTTTCGGCAGATGTGGCGAGCAGAGCACATTTATGGTGGCTGCGCTCCGCTCAGTTGGCATACCTGCCCGACAGGTCTATACCCCTCGTTGGGCACACACAGATGATAATCACGCGTGGGTGGAGGCATGGGCTGACGGCACTTGGTATTTCCTTGGCGCTTGCGAGCCAGAGCCTGTACTCAATCTTGGATGGTTTAATGCTCCTGCCTCACGAGCACTACTGATGCACACCAAGGCATTCGGTGATTATCGTGGTCCAGAGGAAGTACTGCTGAGGACTTCCAATTACACCGAGATAAATCTCATAGGCAACTATGGAGAGACTGCCCGCATCGACTTCGCCGTCGTGGATTCTGACGGCAAACCAGTGAAAGGGGCGAAAGTGGATTTCAAGATTTATAATTATGCTGAATTCTGCTCTGTAGTGACAAAATACACTGATGCCACAGGTAAGACATTCCTCACAGCAGGCAAAGGCGATATGATGGCATGGGCTTCTTATGATGGTATGTATGGATTCAAGAAGGTATCGTTTGGCAAAGACAGCGACGTGACTATCCGTCTCGACCATAAGGCTTCTGTGGCTCAGGGTAATGCTGTGGTCTATCGCGACTCCTTCGATATAGTGCCTCCACCGGAAAAGCCTAATCTGCCTTTCGTCTCCAAGCAACAGCGAGAGGAGAATAATGCTCGCTTCGCTAAGGAAGACTCTATCCGTCACGCTTATCTCGCCACATTCTATGACATGGAGAGAGCCAGACAGGTGGTCAGGGACAATGGTCTTGACGGCTACATGGATGCCTTGACAGAGAGTATCGCCCAAATAATAGTAAAGGCGCAAGGCAATCACGAGGTCATCATCCAGTTTCTCATCAATCATAAAGACAACCTGATGCGTGCTGTCAGTCTGCTTTCCAGCCTAAGCGACAAGGACTTACGCGATATGCCGATGGAGATACTGGAAGATAGTTTCCTGGCAGACAGTAGTCAGTTGTGCCCACGTGTAGAGAATGAGATGATTATCCATCCTTTCAAGCGTTATTTCGAGAAAGCATTCAGCCAAAGTGAGGCAGACGCCTTCCGTCGTGATCCTGCCAAGCTGGTGACTTGGGTGAAGCAGAATATCCGTCTCAATCCTGACAGCAAGGCGCTGATGATAGCCCAGACACCAGTGGGAGTATGGGAGAGCAGACTGACTGATTTTCGCTCTCGCAAGATATTCTTCGTCGATGTGGCACGCAGTCTCGGCATAGAGGCTCGTGTGGATGCAGTGACGCAGAAGGCACAGTATAGAGAGCGTGGGCAATGGGTGGATATCGACTTCGACGGCTCGGTGCAGAGAGTGGCAGAGAAGGGTAAGCTATTACTTCGTTATCATGACAACGGCATCATCGATGACCCGAAATACTACAGTCATTTCTCCATCTCACGCATCCGTGAGGATGGTTCCACCTCTCTGTTGGAATATCCTGAGGAAGGCATCACATGGGGAAACACATTCAAGGACGGCATAGACCTCGACGTCGGTCAGTATACTCTGGTCAGTGGCACGCGTTTGGCAAATGGTGGAGTAATGTCGGCTATGCAGGTGTTCAATGTGGCAAAGGGAAAGCCAACGGAGGTGGAAATGCAACTTCGCACTTCTCCTACTGCCGTCGCTGTGATTGGCAATTTCAATGCAGAGTCGAAGTTTTATAAGTTGGATGGCACGGAAGTCTCTCTTCTCTCGCAGACAGGACGCGGATATTTCGTCACCGGACTCATAGGAGTGGGTCAGGAGCCTACCAATCATGCTTTGAAGGATATAGCCAAGGCAGCGGCAGCCTTCGACAAATGGGGACGTCCGTTTGTTATACTTTTCGAGGACGAGGCGGCGGCGAAGAAGTTTGACAAAACAGAATTCCCAGGTCTGCCAAATAATATCATCTACGGCATCGACAAGGGCGGCGCCATCCGCAAGCAGATAGCAGAGGGCATGAAACTTTCTCATCCTGACCTCTCGCCTATCTTCATCATCTCCGACACCTTCAATCGTGTAATCCATATCTCACAGGGCTACACTATCGGACTTGGAGAACAGATGGAGATGGTGATTCGTAATTCGTAAGGTTTGGTTGGTTAGTTAGTTGTTTGGTGGTTTAGTTGTTTGGTTGTATGTAGAATACGCCTACACCTTGACTAACAACAATACAACCAAACAACTAAACCACCAAACAACAATACAACTAAACAACAAGAATTATCCATGAAACAATTAGTGGGCAATTCATGAGAATTCATGTAGCAGCAAAGCGAATAATAATAAAGCCAATTGCCATAACATGATTTCCCATAAATCACCCACGAATTAAGTAATGAATTCTTATTTCTTTCCTAATCAATGAGATAGATATCCTATAATCCATAGATAGAAGCGACCATTACCAGTCCCATTCCATATCATTATCGTCATCATCAGCGAAACTGCCGTATTTACCAAGCTGGTCGCGATTTCCCATACAGTTGTTTACTGATTGAGAGTCACCGCCAGAACCTGCGAGTACCAGCGAATCTGTAGCGATAGACACAATAATCAAGTTCGGAGTGATATAATTCTTCTTTTTCATTTCAAGTATTTTTATTTCAAGTATTTTTTGCCGTTGATAATATAAAAACCGTGAGAAGGGTTTACAGTCCTTCTGCCTGATAAGTCGTATATTGCGGAAGCCATCTTACTGTCTGTCTTAACCGACGTAATGCCAGTGGCGCATTCCCCTTCTGGATTGAGAACGAAAGAAGTTACCTTACCGTTTGCAGACTTTTCGATAGCGAGATAAGCCCTGTGAGCCTTGTTAGTGAAAGCCACACCGTCAGCAGTTCCCCAGTAGAATCCCACGTTCTCCCCGTTATTATCCAGTGAGAGCATGTAGTATTGTTTGGTGTCGTCATTTCCAATGACTTTCGCGTAATTAGTCCCTTGGAGCACATTTTCGTATTTATCTTTTGAAGTTGGTTTCAAGAGAGCAATGGAGTAGTTTCCTGGCTTACCTTTCACTACCACCGCACAATTAGCAGGAATAATATCATCAGCATTAAACTGATGAGTAGAAACCAGTTTCGTAACGTCTCCATCCTGCTTAATGCTGTATGTGTACGCCGTCAGACCTTTTGGCAGTGTTGCATCGTTGGTGCTATAATAGAATGTCGAGTAGCCTGTCTTTCCTATTTTTATTGCGTGAGAGACTTTTCGGTAGAGGTTGATGTCGCGGCTGGGTTTATTGGCTTGGGCAATTTTGAACACCTTAGTATCTGCATTGAAAGCTATTTTATAATTATTATTGCAAAAACGTATACCATAGTTATTTGGAGTGGCTTCTTTTAAAATCCATAAACTATTATCAGTCCTTGTGCTCTGAAATTCAATTTTACTATTGGAAACGTTAGTTAAGTGCTGTCCTTTTAGAGTGATGCGAAAATTGCGTATATTCTTATTTGTTAGTGTATTATTAAACCTATATTCCAATCCAGGTATCTCGTTTGAGTTGGAACTTTCATCAAACACGATTTTTGCAGGCGGCGCGTCTGTAGTCACAGTAGTATGAAATTTCCCTTCTATTTCTCCATTTTTTAGATTGTCAGAAGACATTAGGTAAAGACTTCCACCACTATCTTCTGATAAATAGCCCGCAATCAGATATATTCCATCAGAAGGTACTTTTGAGTAGCCTTTTACCAATTCGTAAGTGCTACCAAATACATCCTCATTGCTCTGAGCATAGCCAGAAGCAAAAAGAATGAAAGTCATAAGGATAGTAAGAGTAGTTTTTTTCATATTATTACATTTAATATTTACTTTTCGCAATAGTACTATTTTTATATTTTATAAGCAACCGTTATGTTGCTCAGGTTTCTGCTATATCTATTTTTTTACTTACCATAGTGTAGCAATAATAGGCACAGTAGAACTCTGAATTATAGGGCAAAATTACAAATAAAATCTGAAGAACTCACTACTTTTGGAGTTTTTTTTCATTTTTGTCGCTTCTACAGCAATATTCCGCTCATTCCTATAGTTTATTTATTTTATTTAATGATATTTTATTCCGCAAGACAACAAAACAGCCGAACACCAACAACCAAATTTTACAGACATTGCCCAAGCGCCCAAAGTTCATTGAGCACTCGGTCTTCATAAGTAGCCGAGTTATCTGTTAGTGTCTGACCACCAAGGATGTCATAATACAAATGCAAAGCTACGGCAGGCTTATAATGCAAATCACGGAAACGCCCTGCAAGAAACTCCTCACGCTCTATGAGGTATTCCTTCCACTCAGCGTTCTCCAGTAGCGTAAGCATCTTAGTGTAAGGCATTGTCTCCGACCAACGCTCCATCACATCCAGCACATCGCCAGATACATTTATGCGAGACAATGCACGCACGACAGGAGTGGGAGGAGGAGCAAATAATGGCTCACCCTCACGAACTATCTGCAAAGGTCTGGCAGTGTCCACCATAGTCCAATGATGCTCACGCGACAAGATTTCACGGTCGATAGGCTCATACTCTAACGTGCCACGAAAAGGAAAACTGAGACTTTCCTTCCATTTCGCATTCTTCATGTAAGTGGAATAAAACTTTTCCACTGCTGGAGACAATTTGCGAAGCACACGAAGCTCATCATTCGTCTTCTCCATATCACGTTCTGCCATATCGTCTGGATAGCCATTCATCAAATCGAATAGCAACATATAAGCATACTCATCACTATTGGCAAGGAAATAAAAACGACCACGGAGAAAGTCTGCACGTATCTTCTGATAAACGTCGAAATCCACAAACTCCACAAAACTCTCCAGTCGCGTAGGCAAACAAAGATGCTTATGCGACAACCTCATATAATGTGGCGTTATCTTCCTCTTACCAACCTTTTGCCACGGATGGTCAAGAGTCAAAAATTCAAATGTCTTCATACGTTATCAGGGGTTTACCCTTGCAAAGTTATAAACTTTATCCTGTTATACAAAAATATTCACACAAAATTTCTATTTAAAACCGAAAATGACTATCTTTGCATTGACAAAACAAGAAAAAGCATGCAAGATAACACAATTTGCGCCATCGCTACAGCTAATGGAGGCGCACTCGGCATAATAAGAATATCTGGCTCTAAAGCCATCGAAATAACCGACTGTATATTCCACGGACGACAAACGCTCAGCCAGGCTAAAGGCTACACACTCCACTATGGAAAGATACAGGACCCAGAAAATGGAGAAATCATAGATGACGTGATGCTCTCCCTTTTTCGTGCGCCACATAGTTACACAGGTGAAGACAGCATAGAAATCTCTGCACACGCATCTGCTTACATCCTGCAACGCATCTGCCAACTGCTTATCAAAGGCGGATGCTCCATGGCTATGCCAGGAGAATACACACAACGTGCTTTCCTAAATGGAAAACTCGACCTCACACAGGCTGAAGCCGTGGCTGACCTCATAGCAAGCAACTCTGCCGCTTCACACCATCTCGCTATGCAACAGATGCGAGGAGGAGTGTCAGGCAAACTAACCGAATTGCGCAAGCGATTGCTCCACCTCACTTCTCTGCTCGAACTCGAACTCGACTTCTCCGACCATGAAGACCTGGAGTTTGCCGATCGCACTGCCCTACTCTCGCTCGCCAATGACATAAGCCGAGAGATAAAGCGACTTAGTAATTCTTTCGAGCAAGGCAACGCCATCAAAAACGGTATCCCTGTAGCAATAATAGGAGCACCCAATGTAGGTAAATCTACCCTGCTCAATGCTCTCCTGCAAGAAGAAAGAGCAATAGTAAGCGACATACAGGGTACCACACGCGACGTCATAGAAGAGACACTCAATATCGACGGCATCCTATTCAGATTTATCGATACGGCTGGAATACGCCAAACCACCGACACTATAGAGCAACTCGGCATTGAGCGCTCACGCAAAGCTGCAGAGAAAGCAAAAGTGATAATCCTCATGACAGAGCCTGGAGTGCCATACCCTACCATCATGCCATCAGACCATCAGCACGTTATCCACGTCATAAACAAGGCTGATCTCGCTGACATCACAGCCTCAACGGATGAATTACACATCTCTGCAAAGCAAGGCACAGGACTCGAAACTCTCAAGCAGAAACTCAGATCCACCATCCAGCCATCCACCACCAATGAGGTCCTTATCACAAATCTGCGACACAAGACAGCCCTCGACCAGTCACTCGCAGACATCACTGCAGTAATAGAAGCAATGTCCATCGGCATCCCGAGCGACCTCATAGCGGAAGACCTCCGCCAATGTCTCTCCCATCTCGCAGAGATAACAGGTGGAGAAATCACCACAAACGAAGTCCTCGGCAATATCTTCTCCCACTTCTGCATCGGAAAGTAAGTCGTGATAAACAACGATTAATATCGATAACAAATGATAGTTAAGGTGCTCAAAATGAGCACCTTTCTTTTTAGCCTTACTAT
>OQVP01000923.1_pt1 | contig 10851 bp, 11 predicted proteins | sample 1691541 | NCBI WGS metagenome assembly OQVP01 (sample SAMN03418258, study PRJEB22391) | human gut metagenome | biome: human-gut; feature: organic feature; material: feces | host: Homo sapiens | place: Tanzania | collected 2013-01 | reverse complement strand
AGACCATTCAGTACCAGATCAATACACTGCTCACCACCAACGGACAGACGCCGTTCGTCACAGTGTTTATGTATCTTGATGAAGTGCCGGAGGGACAGACCCGTGATGACCTTGCGCTCATCATCGAGGAAACACTGCTTCAGCGTATCGAGGGTGTGAAAAACGAAAAGGGCATCTGGATCACACCGGCATTTCCGAAGCTGATCTATGTTCTTGATGAGGATAACATTCAGCCCGGTTCCAAGTATTACTATCTCACCGAGCTTGCCGCCAAGTGTACTGCAAAGCGCATGGTTCCCGACTATATTTCCGCAAAGGTGATGAAACGTCTGAAGGGTGATGTGTATGCCTGCATGGGCTGCCGATCTTTCCTGACACCTTCGGATGACCACAAATACTACGGGCGATTCAATCAGGGAGTCGTCACGATCAACCTTGTGGATGTTGCGTGTAGCGCAGGCGGAGACGAAGATAAATTCTGGCAGCTTCTAAATGAACGCTGTGATCTATGCTTCAAGGCACTGATGTGCAGGCATGACAGGCTGACAGGAACACCGTCCGATGTTGCGCCGATCCTCTGGCAGTACGGCGCACTCGCAAGGCTCGGCAAAGGCGAGGTCATTAACGACCTGCTGTATAACAATTACAGCACCATTTCCCTCGGCTATGCCGGCATTGCGGAAATGACCTATCACATGACAGGCCGTTCGCATACAGAGCCAGAAGGAAAAGCGTTTGCACTGAAGGTCATGCGATTCCTGAACGATAAGTGCAGCAAATGGAGAGCTGAAAGCAATATCTCGTTCTCGCTGTACGGCACGCCGATGGAGAGCGTCACCTACAAATTTGCACAATGTTTGCAGCGCAGACACGGCATCATTCCTCATGTGACCGACAAGAGCTATATCACCAACAGCTATCATGTCCATGTGACTGAGCCGATCGATGCCTTCAGCAAGCTAATTTTTGAGGCAGAGTTTCAGGAGCTTTCTCCGGGCGGTGCGATCAGTTATGTCGAAGTGCCGAACCTGCAGAACAATATTCCTGCGGTGCTGGCACTGATGCGGCATATCTACGAGACCATCCTATACGCAGAGCTTAACACAAAATCCGATTACTGTCAGGCTTGCGGCTATGACGGCGAGATCGGGATCGTGGAAGAAGACGGCAAGCTGATCTGGGAATGTCCGAACTGCGGCAACCGCGATCAGCGAACACTGAATGTCTGCCGCCGTACCTGCGGCTACCTCGGAACCCAGTTCTGGAATCAGGGACGCACTGCCGAAATAAAGGACAGGGTGATGCATCTTTGAATTACTGCGGTCTGAACAAAAACGACATCGCTAATGGCGAAGGTGTCAGAGTCTCGCTGTTTGTCAGCGGATGCCGGAATCACTGCAAGGGCTGTCATAACCCCGAAGCCTGGGATTTCGGCTACGGCAAGCCGTTCACTAAAGAAACTGAAGATGAGATCATTGAAGCCCTGCGTCCTTCATGGATAAAGGGGCTTTCTGTTCTCGGCGGTGAACCCTGCGAGGAGGAAAATGAGGAAGTCCTGATCCCGTTTCTGAAACGGATAAAACTTGAGTCTCCGAATTCGGACACTTGGCTGTTCTCCGGATACACCTATGAGATGCTTCGGAACGATGAGCTTCTCCGCTATGTCGATGTGCTTGTGGACGGTCCATTTCTACTGGAGCAGCGAGACGTCTCCCTTCCGTTCCGGGGCAGCCAGAATCAGCGCATCATCAGACTGAGAGGAGGCAAGCCGATATGGTAACGAAAAAGAACTGTCACTGTGATGCCTGCGGATGCGCCTTTCGGGAGAATGCTACCGCAAAGCGCACCTATGGTGACTACGATCTGGAATGGAAAACACTCAACAGGATAATGCGTGAAAATGGTATATGCCATAGATGCGGTGCGAGAGAGCATTTGATCGTGCATCACATTATCCCTGTTAAGTGCGGCGGTTCTCGTGAGCCTAAAAATCTGGTCGTGCTTTGCAATGGCTGTCATACCACCGTTGAGAATATGCAAAAGCGAATCTACAAAATCATACCAGACTGGTATATCATACAGCTTCTGGTCAGAGAAAGGTTGCACTGCCTATGAAAGATATGAATATCCGCAAATTCAAATTGTCGGAGTTGAATCCGGCGAAATACAACCCCCGCAAGGCTTTGAAGCCCGGCGATCCTGAGTTTGAGAAGCTGAAACGCTCCATTACTGAGTTTGGCTATGTTGAACTGATCGTTGTCAATGTCGCCAACAACAATACCGTTATTTCTGGACATCAGCGCCTTGCGGTGCTGAAGGATATCGGTGAGACCGAGGTCGAGTGTGTTGTGGTTGAACTGAATGACGCTGATGAAAAGGCACTGAATGTTGCTATGAACAAGGTCAGCGGCGATTGGGATACACAAAAACTGGCCGACCTTATGGACAGCCTGAAAGAACTGGACTATGACCTCGGCAAGACCGGCTTTGACCCGCCGGAGATCGAGCAGCTTTTCAATCAGGTACACGATAAGCAGGTCAAGGAGGACGGCTTCGATGTTGAAGAGGAACTTCAGAAACCGACCTTCTCGCAGCTGGGAGATATCTGGATCCTCGGCAGCCACAGAGTCATCTGTGGTGACAGTACAGTCGCAGAGACATACACAAAACTGATGGACGGGCAGAAAGCAAACCTTGTCCTGACGGATCCCCCTTATAACGTCGATGTTGAGGAGACCGCCGGCAAGATCATGAATGACAACATGAGCGACGGTGATTTCTACAACTTCCTGCTTGCCGCTTACAAGTGTATGTATGACAGCCTTGCCGATGACGGCAGCATCTATGTATGGCACGCCGACACCGAAGGACTGAATTTTCGCAGGGCATTCAAGGAGGCGGGATTCCAGCTTTCCGGCTGCTGTATCTGGAAGAAGAATTCTCTGGTGCTGGGCAGAAGCCCCTATCAGTGGATTCATGAGCCGTGTCTGTTCGGCTGGAAGCAGAAGGGCAAGCATCAGTGGTATGCTGACCGCAAGCAGACGACCGTCTGGGAATATGACAAACCCAAGAGCAGCCCTGACCATCCGACTACAAAGCCGATCCCGCTGATGGCATATTCAATCAAAAACAGCACCATGACAAACGGCATCGTTCTCGATCCGTTCCTCGGCAGCGGTTCGACACTGATTGCTTGTTGCGAGACAGACCGTGTTTGTCGGGGCATCGAGCTTGATCCGAAGTTCGTGGATGTCATTGTCAAGAGGTATCTGGCATGGTGCCAAGAGAAGCAGACCGGCGAGGTCGCATATGTCATCCGTGACGGGCAGAAGCTCACCTACGAGGAAGCTATCGCAGCGATGCCGCAGGACGGTGATGCCAATGGATGAGCTGAAACCCTTGCTTCATGTGGTCTCCTTCAGCGGCGGGAAAGACAGCACTGCGATGCTCCTGAAGATGTTAGAAATGGGAATGCAGGTTGATGTGGTGCTGTTCTGCGATACTGGGCTTGAATTCCCGGCACTGTATGACCATGTACACAAAGTTGAGCAAGATACCGGTGTGAAGGTTACGACTGTCAAGAGCGAATATACCTTTGAATATCTCATGCTCCACAAGCCGATCAAGCGGAAGAAACCGGAACTGCGCGGCAAGACCGGTTACAGTTGGGCGGGACCGCTGATGCGGTGGTGTACCAATCTTCTGAAAACGGTACCGCGTGAGAAATACCTCAGCGAACTGCGGAAAAATTACGATGTGATCGAGTACATCGGCATTGCCGCCGATGAGACGGAACGCATCACGCACAAATGCAACTGCCGACCGAATGTCCGTCTGCCGCTTGTGGAGTGGGGCATGACCGAAGCTGACTGCCTGCAATACTGCAGGGAACGCGGCTATGACTGGGGCGGTCTGTATGAGAAATTCGGACGGGTATCCTGTTGGTGCTGTCCGCTGCAGCCGCTGAACGAGCTGCGGATTCTGTATTTCGATTTCCCCGATCTCTGGAAACAGCTCAGAGCATGGGATGATGCAACATGGCGCACCTTCAAGCCCGGATGGTCAGTCCGGAAACTGGAGGCTCGTTTTGATTTTGAACTGGAATGGCAGACGGACGGTAACCAGCTTGGCACAAAGGAATTCCGCAAAGCCCTGAAAAAGAGACTGGAGGATGTCGATGGCTGATGTGAAATGTGAGCTGTATCACGATAATTTCCAGAACTTCAAATCCTACTGCATCCCAAAAGCACAGCTCGTCATTGCTGACATTCCGTACAACATCGGCGGCGACTTTTATGCCAGCCGTCCCGACTGGTATGTGAACGGTGACAATCAGAACGGTGAAAGCAGCAAAGCGCACAAGGCTGCATTCCACACGGATTACACCTTCAACATCGCTGAATACTTCGCCTTCTGTAACCGGCTGCTCAAAAAGGAGCCGTCCAAAGGTGAGAAGGATGCTCCCTGCATGATCGTATTCTGTGCCTTTCAGCAGATACCCGAGGTCATCCGGCAGGCGGAGAAATACGGCTTCAAGAAGTATCAGTTTTTGTGCTTTATGAAGAATTACAGTCCGCAGGTGCTGAAGGCGAACATGAGGATCGTGGGCGCAACGGAGTATGCTCTGGTGCTGTATCGGGGAAAGCTGCCGAAGTTCCGCAATACCGATGCATACGGCAAGAGGCACATGATCTTCGACCATTTTGACTGGATGCGGGACGGCAAGGATATCCCGAAGATACATCCTTCGCAGAAGCCGGTAAATCTCCTGAAACGGCTGATCGGGATATTTACCGACGAGGGTGATGTGGTCATCGATCCCTGCGCCGGTTCCGGCTCAACGCTGCGTGCGGCGAGGGAGCTTGGCAGACACAGCTACGGCTTTGAAGTCAGCCGGGATTTTTATAATAAAGCCTGTGAACTGATGCTTGGGGAGGATACCGATGACGAAGCATGAATGCGCGGTCGTGACCGCTTACACAGAGATTTCTATGCTCAAGGGCGATGATCTGAAATATCTGTATGACTATCTTTCCGGCTTTATCGGCAGACCGGTGTATACACACGAGATTCCTGCGGTGGCGATGGCTTACAGAGAGCAGATCAGGGAGGACTTCCTCGATCTGTGCAGGAACGCAAAGGAGGCGGATGATGGATAAGAAACACTTGACCCTCGGCAGCCTGTTTGACGGCTCCGGGGGCTTTCCGCTTGGTGGCATCCTCGCAGGGATCGAGCCAAGGTGGAGCAGCGAAATTGAACCTTTTCCGGTGCTTGTCACGCACAAGCGACTGCCGCAGGTGCAGCACTACGGCGATGTATCCACACTGAACGGTGCAGAGCTTCCACCGGTGGATATCATCACCTTAGGCAGTCCTTGTCAGGACCTGTCTATTGCGGGCAAGCGTGCCGGAATCCATGACGGTGATCGGTCGAACCTGTTCTTTCAGGCGATCCGCATCATCAAAGAAATGAGGGATGCAACAAATGGACGATATCCGCGATACTGCGTCTGGGAAAATGTCCCCGGCGCTTTCTCATCCAACGGAGGAAACGACTTCAAGGCTGTCCTCGAAGCAGTTATCGGAGTTAAAGAAAAAGGGATCGAGGTGCCTGCGCCTGAAAATCACAGATGGGCAAAATCAGACGTATATCTGGGAGACGGATGGAGCGTGGCTTACCGAGTTTTCGATGCTCAATACTGGGGTGTCCCCCAACGCAGAGCAAGAATCTACCTTGTCGCAGATTTTGCTGGCGGAAGTGCCGGAGAAATACTATTTAAGTCCGAAGGCGTGTCTGGGTATACTCCGCAGGGCTTCCGTGCGTGGCAAGGAGCTGCCGGAGGTGCTGAAGAAGGCACTGGAGAGACAGGCGGGCGGTCTGACGCTGGAGGTGGAACCCTCTGCCTGAATCCGCAGGGCAATTCTGGTGTCGGTGTCACTGAGGACAAAGCTCTCGCACTGGTGGCGCAGGATCACGGCAACCATCCGGCGGTACTTCATGCGGCGGGATTCTCCACAGAACACAGTGCCAAAGCACGCAGCATCGGATACGAGGAGGAAGTCTCCCCGACACTGAGAGCAGGTGTTGTTCCTGCGGCACTCTCGGTCGAAAACCATCCAACAGACGGTCGTGTGAAGATCCGTGAGGACGACACCTGCCAGACACTTTGCAGCAGAGCCGGGACGGGCGGCAACAATCAGCCGCTTGTGGTAGAGAACAATCCCACGGACGGCAGAGCGAAGATCAATCCCGACGGTGTGTTTCAGACGCTCTGCGGACGAGCCGGAACAGGCGGAAACAACACGCCGCTTGTTGCTGAACCGGTCACGCTGAAAATCAGGTCGGGATGTGAGGGCGGTGGCAAGGGTGCTTTATGGCAGACCGACAAGTCTGCTACGCTCGGCACAAACAATGACCAGACACTCTTTCAGCCAGAGATCAAAGCCTTCGGTGTATGCAGCAAGCATTCCAATGCGATGATGTCAGACAATCCACACAGCGGCTTCTATGAGGCAAAAACGAGCAGAACGCTCGATCAAAGCGGTGGTCATGCGATTTCGAGCAATCAGGGCGGCATCTGCGTGGTAGCACCTGCGCCTGAAACCTTCGATGTGCGTTTCACATCAGACGGTACAAAAAACGCTCGTGGGCATTGCTATCCGACATACATCTCCCGATGCCTTGATACGAGCGAGGGATCGCCAGACTCGAATCACGGCGGTGTCGCTGTGGTGGCTCTTGAACCGGGGGCTGCATCACGTGTCGGCGGTCATGTATACAGTGACGGCAAAAGCGGTACGCTTCGAGCCAATGCCGGCGATAATCAGCAGGCTGTTGTGGTCGCCGAGCCGGAGACCTATGCTCTGCAAGGCTCGATGATCGGTCGTGCCGACAAGAACGGTCCGCAGGGTGATGGCATCAACGAGGATGTGTGCTTTACGCTCAATACATCGGACAGGCACGCCATTGCCGCACCTGATCCGTCCTTCACAATTTCCCGCGACAACCATTTTGCCGTTTCGGAGGATGTATCCGTTACAGCCGTGGCAAGAGGTCCTGCAACGGTCGCTGCACCGGCAGACCACTATTGCACAAGCAAGAATTCACACCACACGGTCGCTGTGCATGAGCAGGCAAACACGCTGGTCGCTTCAGACTGGAAGGATCCGCCGCTTGTGAACGATCTTCCGAATGATGAGCCGGTATATATCGTAAGAAGGCTGACTCCGGTGGAGTGCGCCAGATTGCAGGGCTTCCCGGACTGGTGGTGCGCCGACCTTGCGATTCCCGATCCGACCGATGAGGAGATCGCCTTCTGGACGGAGGTCTGGGAAACATGGCGGCAGGTCACCAATCCCAAGGGCAAGCCGAAAACGAAAAAGCAGATCAGAAAATGGTTGGCTGATCCCTACACGGATTCCGCAGAGTACAAGCTGTGGGGCAACGGGATCTCACTGCCGATTCCATACTTCGTGCTTTCGGGTATCGCTTGGGTGGCGCAGAGAGATACACAAAAGTGAACGCATAACGCGCCCGTTTTGAAAGCATCGGAAAAAGACGAACCTGCGTCGGTTCAGTGCCGATGAGATACACTTATTTCGGATTTCTTGTCTCCGCCAAGCTCGATCTTTCCGTGCTTTTCCTCATATTTTTCAATGCAATCACGGATCAGGATCAAAACCTGACTGTTGGCAGAACGACCTTCGTAGTCAGCAACAACGTGAAGTTTATCAAGCATCTCCTGTTCAATGCGGATGGATACACTTTTGATAGCCATAAAACGAATTCCTTTCAGATATATTATGACTTTATTTTAGACCTATTCTGTGGTATAATGTTTGAAATGGATATAAATTGTATCTAAAATATATCTATAAGGAGTTGCACGATATGAAAATAGCAATTATTGGCTCACGAGGACTTCATGTGAATGACCTTGAACGGTATCTGCCGGAGGGTATCACAGAGATCGTCAGCGGAGGAGCGAGGGGTATTGATTCTGATGCACGGGCATACGCAAAGGCACACGGCATTCCGCTGAAGGAATTTCTGCCGGATTATGAACGCTTCGGACGAAGCGCCCCGCTGAAACGGAATCTGGAGATTATCGCCTATGCAGATGTGGTGCTGGCATTCTGGGACGGACAGTCACGCGGCACGAAATATGTGATAGACCATTGCCGGGAACAGCACGTTCCGGTCAGGGTTTTCGCACCGAGAAAGAAATAGTAATAAAGAAGCCATGCAGCAAATTGTGAACATTCTGATACTAAATCAGATGTTCTGCCGCAGGGCTTCTTTCTATTCTGTACTATGCACAATCTAAAGGGCAGACACGCCCCGTACATTCTCCGTTTTACAGTCTTGCATTCCGGGGCAAAAGACGGTAATATGTGACTACGAAAACGCCGCAGCCCAACGCACAAGGCTGAGGGGCGGCAGTAAAAACGGAGGTAATCATATGGAAATCAAGTTCAATATTGAAAAGAGCCAGCGCAAGGCACTGGCACAGAAAATCGGCGAGCTGACAGGAGCAGAGGTCAAGTACCTCGGTGTACCGGGCTGCAGATACCAGATCGACTTCTTCACCCTGGACAAAAACGCAGTCCTCAGTTTCAGCGACCGCATCGACACAGATATCGTGAAGAAGGTACTGAATGGGCTTGCAGAGGCAGGATATGAAAGCAAAACAGTAGCACCGCCGGAAGAAACGGATGCTTCGGCTGAATCAGAGCCGGATATCCCTGACGAACCGAGCAGCGGATTTCCGCTGCGCGCAAGCATCAGCTTCCCGATTGCAGAGCACACGGTGCAGAGCCTTACAAACCTTATCTGCATGATCCACTCCCGCGGCGCACTTCTCAGCAAGGCGACCGGCGGACAGTTCTCCGCAGACAAGAGCCTCGCCGATGCGATCCTCGATGACAAGACCTTCCGCAGCATCCACGAGCTTATCGCCTACATCAGAGTATGGGAGGAAACGAATCCCGAACTGAAGGGCATCCGTTTCGCCGATGACAAGCTGATCTTTGACGGCTTCGGTGTAGCACAGGATGCCGAGACGGTGCAGACCTTTACCAAACTGGCAGCCGCCATGAACAAGATGGCGATCACGCAGAAACGTGTGCAAGCAAAGGATGTCGATGACAGCAACGAAACGGCTACCCGTAAGGCAATTCAGGAATGCATTGCCCAACAGGATAAGGATCAGATTCGGATGAATTCGATAACGATGAGTATGAGTTTGAAGATGACTACGAAGAAGAAGTAAAGGAAAAGAAGCCTTCCCGTAAGGAACGCAAAGAAGAGCAGCAACAGGTGAAACGTTCTGAAACAAACTTTGATATGTCAGAAAAACGTTCCAAGAACACTTATCGTAATGAGGATTCCGAACTTCCACGAAAACAGAGAGCCGAGCGCCGCCCTTATTCCTTCATTTGCAACGGACAACGGAATTGCTCCCTCAAGCACGCCCTGAGGGCATATATACTTGCAGAAGAATGGGTTTGAAAGCCCTACCTCATCCATAACTATCATAGGCAACAGCACCACGAAGACGGCCAACACGAAATATTTCACATATGTGAGCCATCCTACCTTCTTTGTGGAGATTTTCCTGGAAGGGATCTTGTACAACAGCTCCTGGAACCACCCAAAAGGGCAAAGGAAGCCGCATACCACACGGCCAAGCATGACCCCAACGAAGATTGCAATCCCCGTTATATAGTATGAGAATCCAAAATCCGCCGACCCGACTACAGCTTGGAAAGCACCTATGGGACAGGCCCCTGTAGCCGCAGGACAGGAGTAGCAGTTCAATCCCGGGACGCAAACGCTCTTCGCCTTTCCACGATACAACGAACCCTTTGCGAAGTTCGCAATATGTATATTGGATAGGAATGTGGCCAAAACACCAACTAGCCATCTATACTTGGCTATTAGCAGCGATTTTCCACCCCTTCCATCCTTCTTTCCTTCTCTTCTTCCATCCAATCTCGATTCAGCCAATTCCAACACACTCCAGACACAACTTTACAGATTTGTTCAACACGACTGCCACCTCACCCCGATATATACCGATGATAATGAATAGAGCCGCAACCAACACAAGCGAAATCCTTAGAAATACAATCTTTTTCACAATGCAACGCTCCTTTTATTCGAACAATCCCTTCAAATAGCCATAGCCTTCCTCTTCCATCCTTTCATACGGAACGAATCTAATCGCCGCACTGTTTATGCAGTAGCGTGTGCCGTTGGGTGATTCCCTATCGCCCTGAAAGACATGCCCCAAATGGCTGTCTCCCGCCCTGCTCCTGACTTCCGTTCTGACCATTCCATGGCTTCTATCAACCAATTCTACTACCGAAGGCTCCTCTATAGGAGAGGAGAAAGCAGGCCATCCACAGGAACTGTGGAATTTGTCCAAAGAGGAGAACAACGGCTCTCCCGTGACGATGTCCACATAGATGCCCTTTTCGAACTTGCTGTAGCAGGATGTGTCCACGAATGAAGGCACGTGCGCCATCGCGAAGTCCAGCGCCATGAACGGCAGGTCGTCGTCGATTCTGTAAAGGACATTGTCAATGCAGTGTGACGCGGAATCTCTCACCATCAGCGAGTCCACGAATTCGTCTGCATAGGATGACAATGTATAGATGTCCAGGGTGGTATCGCGGGACGTTATCTGGATGAAAATCTTGTCCTTGACTTTCAGATTGCCGAAAGCCAGGCCGCTGTCAGAGGTCGCTGCTGACGGAAGAAGCCTGGTAATGTCCTCTTCGTACTGGACTTTCAGTCCGAAATAGACAGAAAAAACTACAAGCGCCCCGAGAACTGTGTACATCAAT
>OQVP01000920.1_pt1 | contig 10857 bp, 9 predicted proteins | sample 1691541 | NCBI WGS metagenome assembly OQVP01 (sample SAMN03418258, study PRJEB22391) | human gut metagenome | biome: human-gut; feature: organic feature; material: feces | host: Homo sapiens | place: Tanzania | collected 2013-01 | reverse complement strand
ATGCATATTGGGGTAAATTCAAAAATATATTGCCGATTGTAGAACAAAAAGTCTAATATGCAGTATTCACTGCTAATTGGATTTAATGTCTTAATTTTTAACTACTTGAAAAAGATTTGAAATGAAAACTAAACTATTGATTGCTGCTGGGCTTATTGGTGTTAACTGCCTGATGAGCTGTGAAAAAGCAGAGGACACTCTGCCGAAGTTAGAAGCTGTTGATGATGTATGCACTAAAATGGATGACATCAATTTTATGAAATGCTGCTATGATTATTTTGATGTGAACAATGATGGTAAAGTATCTATGTCTGAAGCAAATGCGGTGAGAACTATATCTAGTGCGCTCCTTATTAACAGTGGCAATGCTTCACTTCATTATGCTGTTTCTTTTTCTGGTATTGTATTTATAACCATAGAACAACCAAAACTAATCAGAAATATCCGAGTGTAAATCTTTAATTACCAGCATATTCTAAAATTTAACACTTTTCGGTTGCCATTTGTCGCTTCCCAAATTTCCACATATTTTTGAGACGTATTTCTGACGTGGAGAATTTGCGGGGCTTGTTTTTTGTCACACCGTGCAGACAGTTGACAAGGGTTTACAACCGTTTACGACAAGCGACAATAACCGCCCCGATATGCGGAAACAGTCACACTGTGTAGAAAAGCGACAATGGTTGACTTCCGTTCACATCCGTTTACCATTTCAGAGATATAGGATTGAAGAAATGAACCATTAAACGATAAAACGGTATGAAAGCAACCAGAAAATGCAGTTTTTGCGGCAAGTCCTTTGTAACCCGAAGCGGTATGCAAAGATATTGCAGTGAGGCTTGTCAGGCAGAAGCCAAACGAGCCAGAGTGATGCAGAAGAACAACCTCTTCAAAGTCGCCCAACCCTTGATGGAGATACAGCATCAGGAGTATCTCACCTTTTCCAAAGCAGCCATCCTCATGGGCTGTTCCCGACAGTACATTTACAAACTTGTAGCCATCGGCAAGCTGAAAGCCTCACGCATCAGCAACCGCATGGCATTCATCCGCAGAGCCGACATCGAGCAGATGTTGGAGGGCAATCCCTATCACCGCATCCTGCCCGGCAACACCTCCACACCAAGGAAATCATCTTCATCTTCCTTACCTGCCAAAAGAGAAAAAAGGGAAAAGGAAAGCGAAGAAGTGTTGGACTTCTATTCGGGCGAGGAGGTGATGTCCCTTTTTAAGGTAAAGCAGTCATGGCTTTACACTTCCGCCAAGCGTAACCATATCCCCATCTGCCGTATCGCAGGAAAGAACTATTACAGCAAGAAGCATATTGACGAGTTTTTCGGTGTGGCAGTTGATATTAGCGAAATTACCGACTGGCTACTGACCGAGGAGGTGGAGGAACTGTTCGGCATGAAGCCGACCGCACTCCGTGCCTACACCTATCGCCATAAGATACCCACTAAAAGAGAGTACGGGCGTACCTATTACTCCAAATCACATTTGAACGAACTCCGCAGAACTGACCTTGTGAACGATGAACGCTACTATACCGTTGAGCAGGTGCAGCAAATCTATGGTCTTTCGTCAGCCAACATCTGCCATATCGTCAAGGTGAAGCACATCGAAAAGATAAAGGTGGGTGTGAAAAACCTGCTTTTGCGCTCAGATGTGGAGCGTGTCATGGCTGAAAGGAACAAATAACCGTGAAAAATCGGGATTATCGAAAATTATTTCAAAATGATGTATCGTGGAGGTATTCACGGATATTTCACGTTGTTCCTTTGCCATCGGAAACATGGATACAACTCCAAAATGTATACAACCAATTAAAACATAATTATTATGAGTAAATGCAAAACAGTTACCTTGCGTAAGCGCAAGATTAAGAACGGGACACAGTATTCACTATGCCTTGACTACTATCCCGGCTACCGTGACAATGTCACCATGAGAGTGATTACACGTGAAGCCTTAGGAATTTACATCTTCGCCAAACCTGCAAACCAGCAGGAACGGGACTTCAACGCACGCATGATGAAGAAAGCGGTCATCCTGCGCAACCAGCGCTACGAAGCCATTTTCAATGAAAACAACGGCTTTTTTGACAAGACCAAGATGAAGGGCGATTTCCTTGCCTATTTCAAAGGACTGGCTGACCGCAAGAATATCAAGTGGCAGCACGTATACAAGCATTTCCAGCGGTTCGTGAACGGCAAATGCACCTTTGAGGAGGTGGATGTGGATTTGTGCCGCAAGTTCATGGAATACCTGCTTGATGCACCCCAATCCATCCACACCAACCAAAAGCTGCACATCAACTCCGCAGCAGGCTATTGGTCAACTTTCCGTGCCGTGCTGCACACCGCTTACCGTGACAGGAAGATAAAGGAGAACCCAAACGGCTTCTTAGACCGCATCGAGTGCATTCCCACCATCAGGGAGCATTTGAGCCAAGAGGAACTGATACGGCTTGCCGAAACACCCTGTGAGGAGGAGGTCTTGAAAAAAGCTTTTCTTTTCGCCTGTCTTACGGGACTGAGAAAGAGCGACATCAGACAGCTCACGTGGCAGCAGATACAACCATACACCAACGGCAGGATGTTCGTTACCACCCGTATGCAGAAAACCAAAGAAATAGTGCATAACCCCATCAGTGATGAAGCCTATGGACTGCTGGGAGAACGGGGCGAGGGACTTATCTTTGAGGATTTCAAGGACAAGATGCTGCAAGGACCACTCCAACGGTGGCTCACGGCAGCAGGGATAACCAAGAAAATCACCTTTCACTGTACCCGCCACAGCTTCGGAAGCCTGCACGTGGAAATGGGAACGGACATGGCTGTCATCCAAGCCTATCTCGGACATAAGAACATTACCACCACACAAATCTATTCCAAGATAGCAGCGCAGCAGATGTGTCAGGTGGTGGACAAGATAACCTTGAAGCGCAAGGAGGCATAAATGTCTCACATTGACAGGTATTCAGAGGGGCGGTTATGGCTACAAGGCTATAATCGCCCCTCTATGTTTTTGGCTTGATGCCACCATTTATAAGCCCCTCAGAGTATGAAACAGAGTATGATATGATGACATTTCGTGAAATACATTGAAAAAGACCGTTCTAACCGCAAATAACGGGCAGTAATTGGGAAAAATAGCATTAACTTTGCACAAAATAATACAGGAACATTCAATCTCTCAACGAAATATGGAATCATCAATCAAGGACAAATACATCATCTTGGGCTTTGTCGGCTTCGCCATCGTCCTAATATCTTCCATTGCCACGCTGGTAATAGCGGACAGCTTCAACCAAGACAACTTTGTCAGGTGGATAGTATTCGTATGCTGTAACCTGTTGGGATGGTTGCTCTATCTCTCCTTTCAGACACTTATCTTTGATACATACGAAATCTACAAAATCAAGTTCGGCAAGAAAGAAACGATTGCCGAAGCCATAGAGGTGCAGGAAGAACTGTCACAAAATACACTTGAAGAAGCCACATCTGTGCCTGGACCTACATCAGTCCCTGAGCCTGTACCCGAATCATCCCCGACAAAAGAAGAGACACTTATCCAAACACAACCGATAGAGCTTACTATCGCCCCGGATCTTCACGAAAAGAACCGTGCCAATTACGCAAGCAGAGAGCAACGGGAAAAGGAAGAGCGCATCCGCATGGTCATGGAGTATTGCCATTATTACCTGCCTCGCATTGCCGACCAAGAAACCGTGAACCACATCTGTACTGAGGTGGACAAATGGATGAATCTTAACACTTATACCCCGAAGCCCATACAAAGACCGTTTACCAAAGACATCAACAACATTCCACTCCGTCACTTCGTATGGAATATCTCTGAGCGTTTCCTGTACAAGAGATACTACAATGGGGATAACCGTGCCAAGTTCATCAAAGCCCTTTTCCCGAAATCGTTTGCTGATACAGACTTATCAACCATCAAGAATTTCAAGGTAGAGCCGTTAAAGACGGAAATTCCCATTGATGAACCCGAAAACGGCAAACTTGATTTCCACTATCCCGAGGATTATGTGCGGAATTAGGATAATCACGACACCAACGACAACCATCCGGTAACTCATAACCGCCTGTTTTACATCGTTTCCCGAGTAATTTTACCCGTCATTTATGGCTGGGCTTAATTATTCGGGAATTATTTTGCAATGACGTGTCGTGGAGATATTCACGGATATATCATTTCAGTCCTTTGCGCCAAGTCTTACAAAAGAGACGAGTACGCGAATGGAAAAATCAATTCTTACCTTCAACGACCTCCCCGAGGTTGTCGCTCAGCTTCGAGACGAAGTGATGAGCCTGAAAAGCCTGCTCGCCGAGCAGCGCAGTGTGAACAATGCCAAAACGGTGGACACCCACGTGCCCATGTCTGTGGACGAGGCAGCAGAGTATTTAGGTATCCCTAAGGGTACGCTCTACATGAAACTGTCAGAAGGGACAATCCCTGCCACCAAGCCCGGCAAACGCTATTGCCTTTACCGTGACGAACTGGACAAGTGGCTGGAAACCGCCCGAAAGAATCCCATACCGTTGTCAGACGAGGAACTGAACAAGTCCTTATCCTCTTCCCACCGTCGCAAGCCCAACCCACGTAACTGGTGAATGATATGGAAGAGGATAAGAACTATATCAACCTGATACGTGGCGACCTCACAAAAGCATCCCAAGCGCATAACGGTATGCCCGACAGTGTAGGCATGATGAATATCAAGACGGCAAACCAAACCATTCTTGAAGCATCGTTATTGCCTACGCCCCGTGCGCTGTGGGACAGCTTTTGGTACGAGGGGGAACTCTCCTGCTTGTTTGCCGATTCCAACGTGGGCAAGTCCATCCTTGCCGTGCAGATAGCCGACCGCATCGCCCGAACCGACAATGTGCTGTATCTGGACTTTGAACTGTCCGAAAAGCAGTTCCAGCTCCGCTATACCAACGAGCATGGAGAGCTCTACACCTTTCCCGACAAACTCTATCGGGTGTCTATTGACTGCAACCAGCTTTTGGATGCCAACTTTGAGGAAGCTATCATAGGCGGCATTGAACAGATGGCTGTGCAGACCGACTGCAAGATTTTCATCATTGACAATCTTACCTACCTGTGTTGCGCCATGGAGAAAGGCGATGCCGCAGGACGGCTGATGATTCAGCTGAACAATCTCAAAAAGAGATATGCGCTCTCTATCCTTGTCCTAGCACATACGCCCAAACGCTCTTTGGATTGTCCCATCACATCCAACGACCTTGCCGGAAGCAAACGGCTCTACAATTTCTTTGACAGCGTGTTCACCATTGGAAAAAGTGCCCAAGACGGAGGGCTTCGCTATGTGAAGCAGCTTAAAGTGCGCTATGGCACGTTCTCTCATGATGCGGATAATGTAATCGTTTACGAGATTGACAAGGTGGATGCTTTCTTGCAGTTCGTGTTCAGGGGCTATTCCACGGAAAAGGAACACTTGAAAAAATTGGGCGACAATGAATCAAGCCAAAGGGATTGCCAAATTCTGCAACTCTCCCAATCGGGCAAGTCCGTCAGGGAGATAGCCTCACAGGTGAATTGTGGCAAGTCCACCGTAAACCGTATCATCCAGCGCAGCAAAGAGAGTAAAAACGCAGGTGTCCCAAGTGTCCCACTGTCCCAACCCTTAGAGTGTGGGACAATGGGACAGGATGGGACAGCCGACAATCAACCATCAAAAACGGACTAAGCTATGGGCAATTATTCATTACAGAAGTATAAAGGAACGGCAACACGGCATACCTGCCCCAAATGCGGAGACAGGCATTCTTTCGTCTATTACGTGGACGAAAATAATGTGCCGTTGCATCCATCGGTCGGCAGATGTAACCACGAAAGCGGTTGTGGGTATCACTACACTCCGAAAGAGTATTTTCAAGAGCATCCTGAACACAGAACTACCAATGATTTCTCTTTTGACAGGCAAAGAGCAGAGCAGAAGAAAGTGAAGCAGCAAAGTAAGCCGACAGCCATCGGCTATATTCCCCCTCACTATGTGGAGAAGTCGCAAAGCGAGCGTAGCAATTTCTTCCGTTTCCTCTTCACACTCCTTACTTCCTACTATGGCGACAAGGCGAAAGAGGTGTTGAAGCGGTTGTTGGAGGAATACCGTTTGGGGGCTACCCGTGACGGCTCTGTTATCTTTTGGCAGATAGACAGGACGGGCAAGGTACGCACGGGAAAGGTGATGCAGTACAATCCCGAAGACGGACACCGTATCAAGGGAGGACAGACATCGGCAGTGAACTGGATACACAGCATATTGAAAAAGCAGCGTGTGTTGGCAGAGGATTGGCAACTATCCCAATGCCTTTTCGGGGAACACTTGTTGAAAACGCATCCCGACAAGGTGGTGGTCTTGGTGGAATCCGAGAAGAGTGCCGTTATCGGTTCTGCTATCTTCCCCGATTATGTATGGCTGGCTACGGGTGGTAAGAGTCAGATGAGAGAAGAGAAACTCCGTGTACTGTCAGGGCGAACCGTGCTTCTCTTTCCCGATGCCGATGCTTATGCCGAGTGGAAACAGCGAGCCGAGAGCATGTACTTTTGTAAGGTGGTGGTTTCGGACATCATCGAAAGGAATGCCACCCCGAAACAAAAAGAAGCCCATATCGACATAGCCGATTGGATTATCTTTCAGATACGGGAGGGCAAGGTGATGAGTACAGCCAACCACTTGGTCGAGGCTGAGAGAATCCTCCAGCGGATGATAGAGAAGAATCCCGTCCTGCAAAAACTGATAGACGATTTAGACCTTGTGCTGGTCGGTGCATCTCCAATCGGCAACGATGATGAAAAACCTCCCTGACGGAGGAGAGCGGAAGCCGTAGGCTGGAGTTTGCAGACAATGGCTTGCCATTGATATAGCCCACTATAACTACACGCTCCGCTTACGTAGTTGTGGGCTCTCCCGAGGGGATTAGGGTTTTACCCTAATGACCCACTCAGGGCGTTTCTCCCCTGAGAACCCAGAGCAAAGAGTGACCCTCTCTTTGCAATCTCCGCTTATGGGTTGCACCCCTAAGAACCCCATGCGTTTACGGACAGCGGAAAAGCAAACAATAAAGTACAAACCAAAAAACAAGTATCTATGGCAACAAAATCAAGCATACATATCAAGCCCTGCAACATCGCATCGAGCGAGGCTCACAACAGGAGGACTGCCGAATACATGCGCCACATCGGAGAGTCCAGAATCTATGTCGTTCCTGAACTATCCACCGATAACGAACAGTGGATAAATCCCGACTTCGGCAGTCCGGATTTGCGGATGCATTATGACAATATCAGACAGATGGTAAAGGAAAAGACCGGACGTGCCATGCAGGAAAAGGAGCGTGAACGCAAAGGCAAGAACGGTAAAATAGTCAAGATTGCGGGATGCTCCCCCATACGTGAAGGAGTGCTGCTTGTCAGGTCGGACACCACACTGGCAGACGTGCGTAAATTCGGTGAGGAGTGTCAAAGACGCTGGGGAATCACACCGCTGCAAATCTTCCTGCACAAGGATGAAGGGCATTGGCTGAACGGTCAGCCGGAAGCGGAAGACAGGGAAAGCTTCAAAGTCGGGGACAGATGGTTCAAGCCGAACTATCATGCCCATATCGTTTTCGACTGGATGAACCACGAAACAGGAAAGAGCCGAAAGCTCAATGACGATGACATGATGCAGATGCAGACCCTTGCATCCGACATCCTGCTGATGGAACGCGGGCAGTCAAAGGCTGTCACTGGTAAGGAGCATCTGGAACGGAACGACTTTATCATTGAGAAGCAGAAAGCTGAACTGCAACGCATGGATGCAGCCAAACGGCACAAAGAAGAACAGATAAATCTTGCCGAGCAGGAACTGAAACAGGTGAAATCAGAAATACGCACTGACAAGTTAAAGAAGACAGCCACCACGGCAGCGACAGCCATAACTAGTGGAGTTGCTTCTCTTTTCGGGAGTGGAAAACTGAAAGAACTGGAACGTGCCAACGAAAAACTGCAAGACGAGGTTTCAAAACGGAACACCAATATTGAAAAATTGCAGAGCCAAGTACAGCAGATGCAGAAACAGCATGATACGCAAATCCACAATCTCAGAGAAATGCACAGGCAGGAACTTGACATGAAAGAAAAAGAACTGTCACGGCTCGCCAGAATCATAGACAAGGCTTTCAGGTGGTTTCCGATGTTCAGGGAAATGCTGCGCATGGAAAAGTTTTGTGCCATGCTGGGATTCTCTAAAGAAATGACTGAAAGTCTTATAGTCAAAAAAGAAGCCCTGAAATGTAGCGGTAAAATCTATTCCGAGCAACACAGGCGGAACTTTGATATAAAGGATGATATTTTAAGGGTGGAAAATGACCCTGACGATGAAAGCAGGCTGAACCTGACAATAAACAGGAAGCCGATTGCCGACTGGTTCAGGGAGCAATGGCACAGGCTTAGATATGGAGCAAGAGTGCCGCAACAGGAAGAAAGAAAAAGTAGAGGATTCAAATTATAATAGAAGCAATTTGATTAGTAATCTAAAAGCACTCCGATAACGATTAGAGTGCTTTTAGATTGTTTATCATTAATTATCAAAGCAAGTGCAGTTTAAGATTTTACTGAAGTTTGCATTAATAAAGAATATACTACAGCTGATATATGCGCAACATATTGTGACGCTTGTGATTCATTTCCCTTGAAATCCTTAACAAATACCGCTAAGGTATAACTGATATTATTAGGCAGACATATATAGGCAACATCATTGTGAGCTGCAAGAACACCATTTTCATTAACATAACCTGAACCTGTCTTATGCGCTATAACAACCCCTTCTTTATCAAGAAGTGGAGCTGCTATCCTATCTACACCTGTTTTGCATTCTTTTAACGTATTCTTAATGAAACTTTGTTTCTCATCATCGATAAGACCTTCAGTAAACAAACGATTCATCAACATTGCAGCACCAAGAGGAGATGTATAGTTAGAGTAAGCCTTGTTATGGTCAGCCGACATTTCCTCTTCCGTATAAGCTATCTGAAAACTTGAACGAGGAATGAGTGTGGCTATAAAACTATCTGTTTGAGCGACATTAACCATATCCTTAAACATAAGGTTGCTTGCATTGTTGTCACTCTGAGTAAGAGTATAACGCAGCAAATCTCTCACTGTCAATGATATGACTGGCCCTGAATAATCTTTCAGCATAGGACTCCAAGTCTTTGGGTCAAGTTTATCCCTATTTATATTTACTAAGGTATCAAGTGAAATTCCTTTATTGTCAAAGTCATTACAAAGAGCTAATGCCTGATGAACCTTAAACACACTCATCATAGGATAAACACTCTTATTATTGACCTTAACCGTATCTCTGTTATTAACAATAACCGCCACACCAATTTCGCCAGGACAAGCTGAGACAATTTGAGAAATGCTATCAGTCAAAACATTTGTTAAAGGAGGATTTGCGCTATCTTTTGTCGCTGATTTATGGAACAATGAAAATACCAAGATGAAAATGCAAACTAAAGCTATACTCAAAACTACGATTTGTTTTTTTCTGTTTTTTTCCATGTTTATATTATTTATATTTGTTTGACGAGAATATCTTTATTTGCCGACAAAGGTACATAACTTTACGGAAAAATATGTTTCTAAAATATATAAATAGACAGCTGTGGGGAAAATGTGGGGAAAAATTAGATAATTAAAAAGGCTAAATGACTGGAAATAATCACTTAGCCTTTTAATCCGTACCCAGACCCGTACTTCGTAATTGCTGCGCCCATCATTCAAGACTGTCAAATCGGGTCTTTCCTGTCAAGCCAATGATGCCTATGCGTATGCCAAACACATGGATTACGGATTTCTCGTTCCGTGAACAAACACTTTATCCGCAACTCTGCTATGTGGTGTATTGGCTTAACTCCATTTCTATGGGCAACACTTTTGTTGCAGATTTCAAGCAGCTTTTATCGAAATACCCATCAGTAAGAACTCGTTTATTAGGCTTTCCTCATAATTGGGAACAAGAGCCTTTGTGGAGATAAAATAATTGCCCTGTTTCTTAAAAAGCACTGGGGCAAACCAGCTCCGTCTTTAATTGTTTCCAATAAATGGATTGTTTCAAGCCCCTATAGAAAGAGAACAAAAATTCCTGTGTGAAAATTAATCTACGACAAGGAGCAAGCAAGGAGCAATATCAAACAAAAATCAATACCTTTGCAGTACATATGAGATAGACCAAAACAAAAGTGGAATATCGGAAACGAATAGCAAGGAAAAGAGAAGAAACGACCCAAGTTGATGTCCTTTTTGAGTTAATAATCAATAAAAGCGTTAAATCTTCATCTTTTAGAATGTACCATTAAAGATTATGACCATGTCTCTGACTTATTACTTGCAAACTATTGATTAATAATCGGTTGTAAAAACGAAAAGATGAAGACTACTTGGCAAAAGTCAGACAAGAATCCATTATAATAAGAATCTAGGATACGACAATGTTTCAGTACAGTGCTGGGAGTGGTGAGAAGATGTTTGTAGTTAAATTATCTGAGATGCCGACCTCTTTTCAAAAAGGTAGTATGCTTTTTAGAAAAAGGTAGTAAGCTTTTTGAGAAAAGGTGGTATGCTTTTGGAAAAGAGAGCGAATCAAATATTACTCAATTTGATACACCCTCTTCTGTAGAATATGTTATTTTGCATCCATGGCTTTCTGCAATTGTTTCTTTATTTCATCAATTCCTGGGAAACCGACAACCTTGTGCACCATGTTTCCATTGATTGTGAACATTTTGTCTGGACATTTCGCAACTTAACAAAGTAGCA
>OQVP01000919.1_pt1 | contig 10860 bp, 13 predicted proteins | sample 1691541 | NCBI WGS metagenome assembly OQVP01 (sample SAMN03418258, study PRJEB22391) | human gut metagenome | biome: human-gut; feature: organic feature; material: feces | host: Homo sapiens | place: Tanzania | collected 2013-01 | reverse complement strand
CTTCCGGCACAATGCTTTCAAAGACTGCGCCCCGGACGATAAGGCGGTGGCTGCGCGTTCTGCGTTCCTCTTTGGATAACTTCTGACGCAACATCTTTTCCCGGTTCTCAAACTGCCGGATTTTCTTCTTCCCGTCCTCGATCTCGGCTTGCAGTTCTTCGCGGGTTTTCTCTCTTGGCTTTGTCATGGGTGGTCACTCCTTTCTGCTCATGGGCAAAAGAAAAGAGCAGCCGTTTTCTGTGCGAAAATAGCTGCCCTCAATAGGTGGTTTACAATTTTGAATTAAAGTTAATGTATTGGCAAGCATATATTACTCGCTCTTTGGGGTATTCTTTTCGACCGTGAAAAACGCATAACCAAGCACTATGCCTATAACCGAAGCAATTGCTCCAATAAAGAAAAAGGTGATTGTTTGCAAATCGATCTGATTGAAGATTGAATTTTCTCTCATGCCATAACTCGCATAGATAGACAACAGGAACATGAGGCCAAATCCAATCGGAGCAAACCACTTGCGCTTTCCCCAAAAATCGTTTTTCCCAATCAAAAGAGATATTACAATCGTTGCTACCGGAAGCACGAGCCATTGGAATGCGCCTGCCTGTGCTTCTGAAATACTTTCCGCAGAAAAAAACCACGACACCATGATATTGAATGCCCATATCACCAGATAGGATAAAATCAATATCAGCTTTGATAACTTGACCTTGCTTTTTACTACATTTGTGCTTTCTTCGATATAATCCAGATAGTTTTTCATAGGGGAATCTCCTTTCAAGAGGTAGTCGAGACTGACGCCATATAAATCGCTCATTTTAAGCACACTTACAATATCAGGGTAGGATTTCTCATTCTCCCAATTTGATATTGTCTGCCTGCTGATACCAAGAGCTTCCGCTGCTTGCTCCTGTGTGAGCTTCGCATCTATTCTTGACTTTATGAAACCATGCACAAATCTTCCAGCAGGCGCCATTGCCGACTTCTCTTATCAGACAGAAAGCGTGCAAATGCAAAAGGATGATGCCCTTTTCCTCTATACTGATGGTGTGACAGAAGCCGAGAATAAAGCGATGGAACTCTTTGGAAATAGTCATACTCTCGGCATTGTCGAGCTTCTGAAGGATGCTTCGATGAAGGAAATGGCTGATGGAGTCTTTGATGCAGTAAAAACTTTTGCTGATGGAAATGAGCAAAGCGATGATATTACAATGCTTTGCCTCCGCTGGAAAGGATAACACGATAGAACATAAAAAAGAGCATTCTACAGAATCAAATGTAGAATGCTCTTTTTGGTATTGCAGTATTTCAATCAAAGGTGTCTTTATCCTTCAGCGTCAATCTTTTTCTTTTCAGGGCATAATGATGTGAAAGGACACTTCTCGCATTTAGGTTTCCTACTTGTACAGACATATCGTCCGTGCAGCAAGAGCCAGTGGTGTGCATCTGGAATGTCGGCTGCAGGGATGTATTTTATCAGTTCCATCTCCACTTTATAGGGAGTGTTGTCGGATTTTTTCACAAGTCCGAGACGGTGTGAAACGCGGAAAATATGAGTATCAACAGCCATAGCCGACTTGCGGAAAGCAACAGCCTGAATGACATTGGCAGTCTTTCTGCCTACCCCAGGCAAGCGCAAGAGGTCATCCATGTCAGAAGGCACCTCGCCGTCATAATCGCTTACCAATATCTTTGCCGCCTCTACGAGATGATGTGCCTTTGCATTAGGGTAGGAAATGCTTTTTACGTATTCATAAATCTCACTCTCATCAGCCGAAACCATTGCTTTTGCATCGGGATAATCATGAAAGAGAGGTGGAGTGACCATATTGACACGTTTGTCGGTACACTGTGCGCTTAGCATCACAGCGACAAGCAACTGGAATGTGCTCCCAAAGTCAAGTTCAGAAGAAACCACTCCCATATTCTCGCGAAAATGGTCAAGTATGTATTCGTATCGTTCGCGTTTGGTCATATATCGCTATGTGATAATAAGTTATCAGTTTAGAGTTGGCTGAACAATTTCTTGCCCTTTGCATAGTATTGCCAAAGTAAACTCTTCCCGAAAATCTCAGGAATATGTGTTACCTTCTTTGTGTTCTGAATGCGTTTTCGATCATTGTCGAAATCATGTTTCCAGCGATTAAATTCACTTCTGCCACGTATCACAGCCTTGAAATCCCCGATACTTCTTCCGAGAATCAGCATCTGGAAGGCTGCAAGCCAGTCGAGGAAGAATCTTACGCGCATGACATGATGCAGTTCGCTGTCAGGCAGGTTCTTATAGAGCATCGTAAGATTGTTTCGGAAGTTGAGAAATGTCTTCCTTGGGTTGCCCTTTGGCAGTGTTCCGCCTCCGAGGTGGTAAGCCGTACTGTCAGTGATGCAGTATATCTTTCTGCCTAACAGACGGATGCGCCAGCAGAGATCTATCTCTTCATTGTGTGCAAAAAAGCGTCCATCCAGTCCGCCAGCCTCCCAATAGTCCTTGGCTCTCACCATCATACAAGCGCCTGTCGCCCATAGAATCTCCATGTTCTTGTCGTATTGTCCGAGGTCTTTCTCCACAGTCTCAAAGATTCTGCCTCGACAGAATGGATAACCGTACTTATCTATGAAACCACCAGCAGCGCCAGCATATTCGAAAGAGTCCCTATCCTTTATGGCGCGCAGTTTCGGTTGGCAAGCAGCGACTTCTGGATGAGATTCCATAAAGTCGAGTAGGGGAGCGAGCCAGCCTTCAGGCACATCGACATCAGAATTGAGAAGAAGAAGATATTCCGCTTCCACCTGCTTGAAAGCCTTGTTGTATCCATCAGCAAAACCATAGTTTTTATCCAGCACTATGGTTCTGATTTCTGGGAAATCGCTTGCCAGCATCTTCAGCGAATCATCGCTTGAAGCATTATCTGCAATGATTACCTCCGCCTCTGGAGAGTTTTTTATTACGGTAGGAAGGTAGGTTCGCATCATGTGAGCCCCGTTCCAGTTGAGTATTACAATCGCTATTTTCTTCATAAGTAGATAGTGTAATGCAAATTCAGACTACTCACTTATTATCTCGCAGACGAGAGCAGACTTGTCATGATTGAAGTCTTTAAGTCTGACCATCATTATTTCATTGTCGTATTCCTCTTTCGACAGTGCAGCGGGGAGCTCCACTCTGATATAGTTGTCTGTGAAACCATGCATAGCTTTACCGCGTGGAGCTTTCTCGCATCGCCCCTCTTTCACCTCTCCGATGTGTGAAGCATAGAAAGTTTGAGTCTTTTCTTCAGACATATCGAGAAGTCTTTGGCTTCTTATCTTCTTGTCTTTTGCATCCACTACGTAAGGAATCTTGAGTGCGGCAGTGCCAGGTCTTTCGGAATAAGGGAATACGTGCAACTGAGTGACAGGCAGGCTGTCAAGCAATCTGTAGGTCTCTTCGAAGTATTCTGGAGTCTCACCTCGTGTGCCTACCATCACGTCAATGCCCAGGAATGCCTCTGGCATCAGCTTTTTGATAAGTTGTATCTTGTCTATGAAGAGTTTGGTGTCGTAATGTCTGTGCATCAGTTTCAGCACAGAGTCAGAGCCCGACTGCAAAGGAATATGGAAATGAGGCATGAAAGCTCGACTCTTTGCACAGTATTCTATCAGTTCTTGGTCGATAAGGTCAGGCTCAAGACTTGAAATTCTGTATCTCTTTATCTCCTCGATGGCATCGAGCGCCTTTACCAAGTCGATGAATTTCTCGCCTGTAGTCTGTCCGAAGTCACCGATATTGACTCCAGTAATAACGATTTCCTTACCACCTTCAGCAGCAGCCTTCTTGGCTTGTGCCACAAGACTCTCGATGCTTGGGTTGCGAGAATTGCCACGAGCGAAAGGTATAGTGCAGTAGGTGCAGTAATAGTTGCATCCATCCTGCACCTTAAGGAAATAGCGTGTCCTGTTTCCTTTTGAGCAAGAATGCTGGAAAGTCTTGATGTCTTTTGTCTTTACGGCATGAAACTCTCCGCAATGACTGTGCTTTTCCGCTGTGATGTCGCCCTTGCGTAATTGGTTGCTCCAGGCGTTTGAGAGATAGTCGATGAGATTTGCTTTCTCATTACTTCCTAATACGAGGTCCACGCCCTCAATCTTTGCTACGGTCTCTGCTTCCAGCTGTGCGTAACATCCAGTCACGATGACGAAAGAGTCAGGGTTTTCTTTCACCATCTTACGTATAGCCTGGCGGCATTTGCTATCTGCCACTTCCGTTACTGAGCAGGTATTTATCAGGCAGAGGTCCGCTTTCTCAGCCTTGTCCGCTGTTCTGACGCCCATTTCCTGGAGCATCTGTCCGAATGTGGAAGTCTCGGAAAAGTTGAGTTTGCATCCGAGAGTGAAGTATTTTGCTGTCTTGCCTTGAAATGCTGATGTATCTATCATATTCTCTACGCGTACATATTTATATATTAGTACAAATGCAAAGGTACGAAAAAAAATATAGACAGGCAAATTTTGTGTCCGTAAACAGCGTAAAAGTGTTAAAAAATGGGGATTTGACGAGACTGCAAAAATTTTAACTTTTATTTACACTGTGTAAAATGTTGAATATCAAAATGTTGCAAAAAAGTTACAAAAAGGGTAGAAAAAAAATCAAAAAAAATGATACGTCGTATTAGAAAAATGCTTACCTTTGCAGTGTTTTAATAAACAAAGATTGTTTTACATATTTTAAAAAGCAAAGAAAAATGAAGAAATTAGTTTTTATGTTCGTAGCTATCGCAGCTATCTCTTTCGCATCATGTGGTCAGAAGACTGAGCAGGCTCCTGCTGAGGATACAGTTGACACAACTGCAGTTGATACAGTTGCTACAGACACAGTTGCTGCTGATACAGCTGTTGCTGAGTAATATATTACTCACTCGAACAGAAAAGAGTAAGCCGTTGGAACGATGTGATCATCGCACCAACGGTTTTTTGTTTCCTCCGACAAGCGCTTTTGCTCTTGCCGGAGGAAACTTTTTATGATATGTCGCAAGCTTATGGATATAGAACTCTAATCAATAATTAGAAAGGAAAAATAGAACAAAAAAGCGATGGCAAAGCTTTGATTTCGCAATAATGAAGCTTTTACATCGCAATAACATAGATATTAGGCGGTAAAAGCATAGATATTACGTCCTAATAACTATGCTTTTACCGCCTAATAACTATGCTTTTGCAACGCTTTGAATATCAAGATGTTATACGGTTATTTTTTATCTACTCTGCGTGAACGGAAAAATCGAACAATTTCCGTCACATCTCTATGCCATAAGAGTGTCAACTATGAAGACGACAATGCAACATAGAGCGGACACTGGGAATAGTCCCCAGCCTTTCCATGCTGCCACTATGCCGGATACAAGCGCCAGAGAACCGGCAAGAGTACTGGAAGTGGCAGTGACAATAGCTGGAAAAGTCATCACGCTTAGTGTCACATAAGGTACGTAATACAAAAAACTGCAAAGGAAAGGATTGGTGATTCGCTTGCGGATTAGTGTCACGGGAAGGATGCGTATGGCATTGGTGACAAGTATCATGAGGAGTATATAAGCGATGGTGTTCATGCTTCTGAGGTCTTGATGGGTTTCAGCCATGCTGCCATGGCAGAGATGATGATGGTAAGGAGGATGGTGCGCATTCCCGAACTGAGAAGGCTTACGTAAGGCATTATAGTGAATAGTCCGCTTGCTACGAAACTTGCAAGCACTGCCCAGCCCGCATTGTGGTCCTTCTTGGAAGGTGGAATGACGATGGCTATGAACATACCATACAGCGCAACGCTCAATGCTGCAACGATATTTGTGGGCAATGCTCCGCCTGCCAATATGCCACATGCCGTGCCTGAGGCCCAAAAGAGGGTAGAGATAAAAGCCGCACTGAAGGTATAGGATGGAGCCAGTTTGCCAGGATAGGCTATCGAAATGCCAAAGACTTCGTCAGTGATGCAGAGTGCCACCATTATGCGTTTCCATAATGATGTGTCTTCGGCAAACTTCTGCGAGAGAGATGCGCTCATAAGCAGATATCTGAGGTTGGCTATAAGACTGATTCCTAATATTTCAGCGTAAGTAGTGCCGAGTGCAATCAATGAATACACTCCATATTCTCCTGCCGAGGCACGCGTGAAAAAACTGCTTACGAAGCCAGTAAGCATGGAAAGGTCGGCTTTACGAGCTATGATACCTAATGAAAAAGCTACAGCAAAGTATCCTAAAGCTATCGGAATACCGTCTCTGAATCCTTGGCGGATGTCGGTGGAAATGTGTGTTGTCAAAATTGAGTTTGTTATGATTATGAGGATAGGAGAGCAGTGTAAAAGCCCTCCTATCAAGTCGTTGCGATATTATATCTCTGACAGTTCCAGCCAGCGCATTTCCTTCTCGTCGAGTTCCTCGTTGAGTATAGGGAGTCGCTTGCTCATTTCTGTTATCTGTTCTACGGAGACAGAGCCGGAACTAAGTGCTGTCTCAATGCTTTCTTTCTCTGCTGTCAGTGCCTCAATGTCCTTTTCCAGTTGGGCAAACTCCTGCTTTTCCTTGAAAGTCATCTTTCTTTTCTGCGGAGCGGCGTTAGGGTCACGCTGACTTTTACCAGTAGGCGATGGAGTAGGAGCGTTGTTGCCGTTTCTCGAAGCTGTGGCTTTCTGTGCAGCTTCTTTCAGTTCAGCAGACTTTTTATCCTCCAGTTTTTGCCATTCTCGATACTGTGTGTAATTGCCAGGGAAGTCCTTTATCTCTCCTTCACCTCTGAAGACGAGCAGATGATCCACCACTTTATCCATGAAATAACGGTCGTGGCTGACCACAATGACACAACCAGGAAAGTCTTGCAGATATTCTTCGAGAATCTGTAAGGTCTTGATGTAGAGGTGCATGTAGCGTTCGTCGAGTCCGAGGAAAGCTGCTGCACGCTTCATTGTTCTCATGATGCGCGATGTGTCGGCAGCACTCTCCATAAGGATGCTGCCGGTGCGTAACAACAAGTCGAGTTTTCTTCTCAGTTCTGTTTCTGCTATTTCCTTGCAGTTGCAGTTGTCAATACCTTTTTCTGCGCAGTCGCAGGTCTTCATGTTTTTTTCTTCCATATATTTTTTTTATCCGAATACGAAAATGATAATCTGAATAGTTACGATTCTGAGGAACATGGCAAATGGATAAACATTCGCATAGCCCACAGATGGTGCATCTGCCGAAGTTTGCTCACGCACGTAAGCCAGGGCAGATGGGTTGGTGTTGGCACCTGCCAGCACTCCGAGCAATGTGTAATAGTTGATGTGGAACACGTATCTTCCGATGATGCCGCCTATGATGATTGGAATCATGGTGATGGCAACGCCGTAGAGAATCCAGGTCATTCCGCTTTCTGAAGCCACTGTCTGGATAAACTGTTCGCCGGTGCCCAGTCCCACGCAAGCCAGGAAGATGCAGATGCCTATTTCGCGCAGCATCAGGTTGGCCGAGATGGTGTTGTAGGTAACGAGGTTGTACTTCGGACCGAAGTAACCTATCAGGATAGCAACTACCAGAGGGCCGCCGGTCAAACCGAGGCGCAGGTTTTCGTTGATGCCAGGGATGAAGAATGGGATGTTTGCCACGATGCAACCCAGCATGATGCCCAGGAAGATAGGAATCAGGTTAGGGTAGTTGAGGCGCTTCATCTGGTTACCCAAAACCTTCTCGGTATGAGCGATGGCAAGCTCGGTACCCACCACGGTAACACGGTCGCCCAGCTGCAGCTTCAGCTGTGGAGTGGCAATCAGATCCACACCGTTACGGTTAACACGGGTGATGTTGGCGCCGAGGCTTGAACGAATCTGCAACTGGCTGATGCTCTTGCCGTTGATGCCTGGTTTGGTAATGCGGATGCGGCGGGTAATCAAATCCTCGCCAAACTTCTCCTCGCTCACCTGCACCTTCTTGCCGAGCAGGGCAATGACAGGCTCCACTACGGTAGGGTTGGCAACAATCTGCAGAATATCGCCCTCGTTAATCCGGGTCTGGCCATTCACCACCTCATCGTGCTTATCGCTATCTTTGCGGATAATCTTGGAAACCATGAAGTCGCGCTTCAAGATTTCTCTCATCTGCTTAATGGTGTCGCCGAATACCATCTGGTTGGTCACCTGCACGGAGAAGGTGTTCAGAGTCATCGCCTCCAGGTGTCCCATGCCGCGCTTGGCAGCAGCTTCCTCCTCGCTCTTATTAATACACAGCGCGTACCTTAATATAATAAAGGAGAGGATAACGCCGAGCACACCCATAGGGTAGGCGATGGCGTAGCCGGCTGCGATAGAAGGGGCATCGATGTGGCGCAGGTCGCTGAATGCCTGCTGAGCCGCTCCGAGACCCGGGGTGTTGGTAACGGCACCCGAGAGAATACCGGCCATAGAAGTGATGGATGTTCCTGAGAACGAGAAGATGGCGAGGGTGGTGATGATGCTCAATGCCACCACGATGATGCTGAGCAGGTTGAGGCTCTTGCCGCCGTTCTTGAACGAAGCGAAGAAACCTGGTCCTACTTCCAGACCGATGGAATAGACGAAGAGAATCAATCCGAACTCCTTGAGGAAGTGGAGCAGATGCTCATCGAGATTGAGAGAGAAGTGACCGAAGATGAGGCCGATGAAGAGAATCCAAGCCAATCCCAGGGAAACACCCTTCACTCTCAACTTTCCTAAACTCAAGCCCAGGGTGATGACCAACGCCAAGATCAGCACGGAGTGGGCCACTCCGCCTCCCCATAGGTCAGGGAAGCCATAAAACAGATTTTTTAAGATATCCATATTCTTATATTATATGTTATTGATTTCTTGTTTTTTATTTATTCTTTTATATGTTATTGATTTCTACCATAACTACTTTCGCCATCTTCTATGCTTGTTGTAGTATTTTACTATACTCGCATATCTCTGATTTTCGATTGCAAAGGTATGGATAAAATCGAAAGCAAAAAAGAATTGGCGTTGGAATGAGTCGATTTCTGCTATAAGTAATTTCGATAGAAAATAAAGCGGATGGATGGGGTATTTGCTGGGGAAAGGAAAAGTTTTCGGGCAAATAATAGATTTTTATGAGAAAGTAGGCACTATTTTGCGGAATTTGTTGTAACTTTGCCTTCAGATTTAGTTATTGGAAAATTGAATTGAAAATAGAATAGTAAATATCGAATAATAAATGGATAAGATGATAACAGATACTCCAAGAGAAAAGGAATTGGAGACCAGAGACGAGCAGTTTCTTGCCGAGGTGAAGGACAAGAGAATTGCCGTGCTGCTTTCGGGCGGCGTAGATAGTTCGGTGGTGGTGTGGGAATTTGCCCGTCTGGGCTTGCATCCTGACTGCTTCTACATCAAGATTGGACCGGAAGAGAAGGAGGAATGGGACTGTTCTTCTGAGGAAGACCTGGAGATGGCTACAGCCGTGGCACGCAAGTATGGCTGCAAGCTGCAAGTGATTGACTGTCACCAGGAATACTGGAACGAGGTAACTCGCTACACCATGGATAAGGTGAAGGCGGGATTCACTCCGAACCCCGATGTGATGTGCAACAGGCTCATCAAGTTTGGTGCCTTCGATGAGAAGATGGGGCACAACTACGACCTCATCGCCACAGGTCATTATGCGCAGACCGAGACGGATGAGAACGGCGATAAATGGCTCGTAACGAGTCCTGATCCCGTGAAGGACCAGACCGATTTTCTGGCTCAGATAGAGAGTTGGCAATTACGAAAAGCGATTTTCCCTATCGGTCATCACATCAAAAATGAAATTCGTGAGATAGCCGAAGAGGAGCATTTGATTAATGCCAAGCGCAAGGATAGTCAAGGAATTTGCTTCCTGGGACAGATTAACTATAACGATTACATCCGCCGATACCTGGGCGAGAAGCCGGGTGACGTGATAGAGATGGAGACGGGCAAGCGCATCGGCGGCCACAAGGGTTTGTGGTTCCACACCATCGGCCAGCGCAAGGGGCTGGGCTTCGGCGGCGGTCCTTGGTTCGTGATTAAGAAGGATGTGGAGAACAACATTCTGTATGTGAGTCATGGTTACGACCCTCAGTCGGCGTACAAGCAGGATTTCCCCCTTCATGATTTCCATTTCCTCACCCGCGAGGTGGCGATGCAGAAAGTAACGTTCAAGATTCGCCATACGCCGGAGTATCATCCTGCTACTATCGAAAAACTCGAAGATGGCAGATGGATGATTCATTCAGAGGAGGCGATTCACGGTGTGGCTCCCGGCCAGTTTTGCGTAGTGTATGATGAGAACCATCATCGCTGCTATGGTTCGGGAGAGATTACGGTGTAATATAAGGCGAGATTACGGTAGTTAAATGAGATTACTGTATAAAGAAGAAAAAGGGAGTATCAGCAGCAATTTTGAATTTGCTGGGTACTCCCTAAATTTTATTCTAGGCATCTTGCTCGTGGGTGTAATTGGCGTAGTTACCCAAAATCTGTTCAATATGGATTACTTCAGGACAAGAGTCCCAAGTAAAGCCACCCCCCATGAGATACCAATTATTTCTTTCTTTTACAGGCACTTTTTTCATGCTTGGGAAAGCAGAGATAGGCATCGTTATGGAGCGGCCATCTTGCAGGGTAACTTCAAACTTACCTCTTTTTGGAAAAGATAAAGCCTTTATCTTTGGCTTCACATCCCAATAACCTTCTTTCTGATACATATTCTTACTTTTTAATTTTTATTATTCTTATTGTTTTACCTTCCTTGAATTGCTTCCATTGATGGAGTAATTTCGCTTGGTATTTTTTTACTATCTCAATCACTTCTTTGACACTTACTACTACACCGAATAATCTGACAGATGGTTTAGAGAAGTCGT
>OQVP01000917.1_pt1 | contig 10872 bp, 9 predicted proteins | sample 1691541 | NCBI WGS metagenome assembly OQVP01 (sample SAMN03418258, study PRJEB22391) | human gut metagenome | biome: human-gut; feature: organic feature; material: feces | host: Homo sapiens | place: Tanzania | collected 2013-01 | reverse complement strand
AACTCTATTTTGACTTCAAATTTGATTAACATATATTAAGAGACACTAGTGATATTGGGATGTTCCAGCTGCTGACCTATTTCAAACTCCTTGGCGAGTGCCTGGCGGTAAATAGGGGTGTAGAGAAAATCGTTCTTGAGACATTTCAACATGAAACGCTTGCCGTATTTGGTGGCTGTAAAGATGCGTGTATGGCCCGAAATAGACACGTAGCATTGGTGGAGATTGCTGAATGCATCCTCCACAGGCAAGGGGTTTGAATTGTTCATCTCCTTGCTGATATCCTCGGTAAATCCCGATGTCGTTTTCTTCTTCTTTTCTTCAGTTTCTTCCATGCTCACGGATTCCTCTTTTTCTAGATTACTGTTATTTTATTTCTCGTTGATGCTGATGACGGTAAGTCCGCCGTTTCTGCCGGCTACGAACGAGGCTGTACGCTCGCCGCCACGCTCGATGTAGGGCAGGAAGAGGGGCTGCTCCTTGATGAAACAGCCTGTTACGAAGCGGTCGCCAGGCTGCAGCTTGCTGTTCTCTGATTTCTCTATTTCATAGGTGCTGTCGCCCAGATAGCGGAGCTGCAGCAGACGGTTGGGACTCCAACCGATAGAAACAAGAGTACCTTCTTGTAAATCGCTACTTACCAGCTGGTTTGCCTTGAAGAAAGAACTGTTGTACTTGGTGCTGGTCTTGAGCCAATGGGTAAATTCCATGTAGTTCTTATGCCCGATGTATTGGGAAAGCACATCGAGGGTTACCATGCGCGGCTTATGATTGTCGCTCACATAACCATAGAGTCGTTTGAGGGTGGATGGAGAAATCGTTCCACATGTTTTCTTCTCCAGATAGAGTGAAAACTCTTCGAAGTCGGTTGTCGTGGCAAGAATCTTGCCATATTTCTGTTCTACGAGCGATTTGAGCTCTTCTATTTCGGGTGTTGTCATAATTTATTCTTTAACAGTATGAATGCTCGACAATTTTATTCTTCAACGATATGGGTGAATTTGCCCCATATCTTATGGTTCTGATACCCCTTTTTCATGCCTGCAGGAATGTGGACCACGCAGGTGGTGAAGAAGTTGTTTACCTTGTTGGAGAAGGCGTTTTCTTCGCAGTAAGGTATCATGGAAGCTGAAACATAGAGGTCGGTAAGCGGACTTTCGTCGAAAGCGTAGTTGCTGATATGTTCGGTTTTTGCTCCCAGATATACTTTCGTGAGCTTCCGGCAGCCTTGGCAAACGCCTGTAGGAACCAGTTTGATGCCTGCCCCAAGGTGTATTTCCTTTATCTGACTGTCCATGAAGGCGCCTTGACCTAATGTTTTGACGTTGTCTGACAGATAAAACACCTCGATGCTGCATTCCTTGAAGGCGTAGGCGCCAATGGAGGTAATGGCGGAAGGAAGGGCGTATTTGCCCTTCTTGCCCATCGGAAACCAGACGATTTTGTTGCCTTCTGCATTCAGCAGCACGCCGTCCAGACTTTGGTAGTTTGCGTTGGCAGACGAAACCGTAAGGGCTTCGAGCGCCGTGCATCCGCTGGAAGGGAGAATGCTGTCTGCTGAGGCAGGAATCTCTATCTCGCGGAGCGAAGTGCAATCGGCAAACGCATCTTTCCCGATGGTGGTTGCATCGGCTGGGAGAACTACGTGGGTGAGCTTCTCGCAACCGGCAAATGTGCCTTGCACAATCTGGTTTTCTGCAGCTTCGTGATGATAAGGACCTACCATTCCGCCTGCTGCGAGGTGAACGTCGGTAAGGTCTATATCTGAGAGTTTGCCTGGGGTGGATGCATTATTATTGTCGCGCCCCATCATCAATCTCAGACAACTGAGGTCTTCGCCGTTCAGGATTCCGGCTATGGTCAGCTGGGTATAATCGTAAAGCTGGTTGCCCATCAGCTGGGTCAGTTCGCCTGTTTCGTTTAGCGTAATGGCATCGCTCGTATCATATTTGATGGCGGTTCCGAGGGTTTCCCCTATCGTGTTGCGGGCGAAAGACAGAAACTCGTAGTGGGCATTCCGCTCCAGATTTCCGATACGCAACTTGATTTTTCCCTTCTTTCCGTCAAAGTTTTCTACGATGCATTTCTGCTTGTTGTCCGGCTCGCTGGTCAGATAAACGTAGCATCCGGTTTCGGTCATCGGTTCGCCGCCATCATCGGTTATTTCGTAACTTACGAAAGCACTCATCGGTCCGTGACTCAAGAGCGTGGCCGATGTAAGTTTCGGACTCATATTGGGTAGGGTGGTGAAACTCATCATGTTGCTGGTTGTGGTTGTTCGCCCGTTGTTGCCCTGTAGCATATAATAATAGGTAGTGCCCGCTTTGAGCCCCGTCAGTACCAGCGAGACGTCAGCTCCCTGGGCATGAACCTCGCTGGTATTGAGGTCCATGCTCTCCGAAGTGCCGTATCTGAACAGAAGTTTCGGCATTTCTGTTTCTCCCTCTATGGTAGCTGATCCGTTGAGGGTAGCCTCTGTTCGGGTGATATGGGTCGCCTCTGTGGTTATCAGGCGCGGCTCCAGATAGGCAGGCTTATCGCTATTGCTACAACCTGCCATCATCATGTTTCCTATCAGGAGGGCAAGAAATCTGATGTTGCGTAATATGCTTTTTAAGTTCATTTCTTACTTCTTTTGTTTTCCTATTTTAATACCTATGCCGATGCTGCCCTGCCATTGTTTTCTGGCGATGGTGATGGCTGAGGCTGCGATGCTCACTCTGTTGAACGAGGCGAGCACACCCAGCTGGGCTGCGAAGCCTTTGTGGGTAAGGTCTTCGTTGAGCAGGTATCCGCCTCCGCTGCTCTCGGTCTGTTGCCAGGCTGTAGCGGCTTTGCCGTAGCCTACGCCTTCGAAGAGACAGAAGCCATGCGTGATGTGGTGGATGGCTCCAGCGGTAAAGGTGTAGTTCTGGTGGCGTGTACTGCCTGTATAATAAGGTTTGATGCTGCTGCCCGGCGTTAAACCTTCTTTGTTGCAGGTTCCCTCTGTGCTGCCTATGCTCTTGAGGTTGCTGCTGGCATGGATAAAGAAGCCGTGGCGGCGCATCAGGGCGAAGAAGAGACCATAGGACGGTCCGTCTTCATGAAGGGATAGCGTGGCGAGCGTGTAGAGGGCGAGTGACATCTTCTGACGAACTTGTGGGATGGCAATCGTATCTATTACCGTCTTTACCTCTATGATGGTGTCGTGCTTCTCCTGGATGATAGTAGTAGGCTTGGGCAGTTTCAGTTTCAGCTCGTAGGTCATTCTGTTTTCCAGCGGTTTGCTGAACCGGTAATCGCGGAGCACGCCCCATTCCGGATGCTTGATGGTGAGCAGTTTGGAGCCTTTAGGAAGATAGAGCCAGATTTCGCCCACTTTATCTTTTCGCAATACGATTCCGAGCGGGGTGGAGAAGGCAAAGTCGGAGGGTGCTTCTACCTTCACCAGGGCACAAGGCTCATCGTTGAGGTCGCGCACGGGGGTGATAAAGGCACTCACGTCGTTGGGCAACAGGCGGAAACCTGCTACCGAAAACTCTTGTGCCTGGACGGATGCCGACCACAGGCTTAATATGAATAAGAGTATCGTGAGTCTAAAACCACCAACTCTTAACTTCTCACTCCTAACTGCCATCATATTATTCTAAATTAAAGTCTTGTATACTGATTACATCGTCTCCGCTATGTACGGTTCCTGCCGGTTGCCAGGTGCGCACGTGGATGAGCGGCATGGACGGGTTGCGGAAATCCCAGATTAGAAAGAGATAGCCGTCGTCTGCGTAGCGGCTGCTCTTGTATTGCTGTCTCAGGGTGACGCTGTAAATGCCGTCCATCGTAGGATGGCGCATGATGCGGAATCCCGAGAATTTTAGGTCTATCTTTTGGTTGACTGTAAATACCTTCGCCAGTCTTGAAATATAGTCTTTCTTCGAGTGAATGGCGTAGGTTACCTTTGCTTCAGCCTGACACTTGTTGTCGTTGGCTGCAGGTTTTACCACGTTTCCTACGATGATGAGTGCCTTGTCGCTAAACACCTGTTTCAGAAAATCAAGATCCTTGGTGGTATAGGCTGTGCGGAAATGTTCGCAGTAGTTGAGGATGGTGTGGCGGCGTCTGGCATCGGTCTCTGTGAGTTTGCCCTGCATGATTTTCAAGGCTTCCTTGTAGAAAGGATTCGACTGTGCCATCGTTTTGAGATCTACCTGCGAAAGATGGCTGGTCTTTCCTGCTTTTGATGCCTTCGCTTGCCTGCTTGCCTGTTCTTCCGGTTGGTAATCAGCCGCACTCTTCATGCCTTCTTCCGTCTCTCCGTTCATCAGCATCTGCGCCTGCTGCCTGTTGGCTTCCGGAACCGCATATTTACTGTCTTCTGTGAATACTACCATACCCTGGCGGTCGATAAATCCCTCTCTCTTAGAGTTTTGCTCGCGGAACCGGAGTTGCCCGTTGCGGAAACGGGTGTCTAGCAGACAGCCACGCAAAGGGATGGCAAACAGCTCGTTGCCGTCTGCATCTTCTACCACGTATCGCTTGCCTTTCGCGCCGTTGTCCTGTTCTACAAGTTCCAGTCCTTCGTTCACTCCGTATCGGATTTCCTGACAGTCGCCTTTATAAACGGCAGAGGGCAGCAGCCACAAGGCTGCCACCCATCCTGCGAGAAGGAGTGCTAGAAGGGATAATATCAATACCGTCTTCTTCATTTATAATTCTCTGTATTCTTATCATTCATAGCCCTTCGGGAGAAAGGCTTTCTTATTTATTTCCCCCAGTTCTGAATCTCGCCGCCTATCTCTATCTTCACCTGGTCTGGGTTGTCAGAAATGATGAAGTTGACAAGATGTTCGGTTCCGGGTTTAAACTGGAATCTGCTCTCGAAGAGATAACTTACACCTTTCATTACTACTTCGATGAGTGGTCTTCGGTTTTCTATGCGTTGAGGCACGATGATAGCCGAGTAGATGTAGTCGCTCTCCTGATGGGCGATGATGCTCTGCTGGGTTCCTTTCACATAACGGGTTGCTACGCCTGCCTGAAGGTCGATGGTGGCTGTAGGTACCGTACTGTGGATGGTTACCTGGGCATGGGTAGGCATGTCTCCCTCAAAGTCTTCGCCCTTGATCAGGCGTATCTTGAGCTTGCTCATGATGTGCTTGAAGTTGAGGCTGATAGGGGAGTTGGATGCCTGGATGTCCTTGCTGGTGGCAAAGAGCAGGTCGCTCGCCTCGTAACCGCCGGGTGCAGTTGCCGTCTTCGGGGTACTCTGGTCGAGGGCTACGCTGAAAGGCTGGTCTGTCGTGCTGCTTACGCCCTGTATGTATGGGTAGTAAGCGTAGGCGTTGTAGGTGCCTTCGTCCCAATAGAGGGTGCGGGCGGCTTCCCATTTGCTGCCATCGTAGGTGAGCGCTTCGTTGTTCACGAGATTGCCGCCTATTTCGAGTGGAGCCTTGCTTTCTGCCACGTAGAGACCTATCTTGTCGTTTGACTCGAAACTGGTTGCCGTGGCACGACTCTGGCCGGGATAGTTTACGGCAAAAGTCATCGGCGTAGATTGGGCATCCTTGAAGCGGGAGGTTGTTTCCTCCTCCTCGCTACATGAAACCATTCCTAATATAGCCAACGCAAAACTGGCGTATCTTATTATATGTTTCTTCATTTTTTTTTCTTGTTTTAATGGTCCATATTCTGATTTACCTTGCCTTCGCTCTTAGCGATGCTTTCTAACCTTTGCCATTTTCAGCGGACTGCCTTTATGGAAGACAGGAGCATGCTGGTAGGTTCCGGATGTGCGTTGGTCGCCATCGCCGCCGAATGCACGGCTTTGTACGATTCCCGCATCCCGCTTGTCGTTCTTTACGAAGTCTTCGAAACTGTAGGTTTCTCCGGCATAAGCCTTGATGCGCTTCACGATACTCTCACGGCTGATGGTGCTGTAGTAAGGAATATCGTTGTTCATGCAGGAGTTCGGCTCCGAGCGGAAGACGCCACGATTGTGCATGTAGCCTCCCTCGTAAATATCCACGATGTCGCTGTAGCGGTCGTCGAAGATCAGATGGCTCCAGCCCACGCTGTGCATCTTGCCGGTAAGTTCCAGGTTGTCGTACCAGCCGAGTGACTTGGCTGCTTTGAATTCAAGAACGTGTCCGCAGCAGGTACAATCGCAGAAATCAATGAAGGCGTTGTGATAAATGTACTCATCGCCCAACTTTCCGAATCCGTGTCCGCCTGCCTCATGCTGGATGACGCCACGGGTATCGAGCGGATAATCATAGGTGCTCTGAGGACAGAAGGCAATAGCCGAACCGTCTTCCCACATCTGGCAGATGCCGCCGTAATCGGTAGAATTAGGAACGATGATAATCAGCGTCTGATTCAGATTGCCCTTGTTGACGGTTGGAGCGCCCAGAGCATAGTCGAATACTTCGTCATAATCTGCCTTCAATCCTACGCCACCGGTAAAGGTGGTATTGAATCGGTTGTAGCGGATGGTGTTTACGGTTCCCACGCCCGATTCCGTAGAAAGCGGAATGGCGGTATAAACGTTGAAGTAATCACGGTAAGTCTTGTAAGGCTCGATACCGAAGAAATACTCCACTTCCTGCTTGATATCATCCAGATATTCTCCGCTGGCAATATCCTTTGCGCTAAAGCCGTCGCCGAGCAGAACGATATTGATTCCACCATTATTGCCCTTGGTAGCCTTCTGTAAGGTAATCCATTCGTCCTCGCCATATTCATAGCCATATTGGGTAACGCTACATTCGTGGGTATAGTCTTTGTCTTTCAGGCGGAATACCACCTTTCCATCACGGCTATCAGCATTCTTAGCCATTCCCTTGATGGTCAAAGTAACTTCTGTTTTCTTGTTGCCGCTGGCAGGAGAAACCTCACACCAGTCTGGCTTGCTGGCTACTTCCCATTCGCCCTCGGCGTTAATCACTAGTTTCTGCTTATGCTCCGTGCTTAAAGCGCAGGCTACAGATGGTCGGCAAACGAGCTCGTGGTGAGCTGCGATTCGCTTGAAGTCGCACCAGCCTGGTGCTGATTGATATTGGGAAATGGCAGACTCAGGGACTTCGAGAGTGAAGTTATCCTTGGCTACGCCATCGAAAGCACCGCTTTGAACGTAAGCAGGCAAATCTCCTTTACAGACAATACTATTTATTCCGTAACAACCTTGGAAAGCTCCACCATCTTCAGTCCAACTTGATTCCCAACGAATATTCTCTAGACTTTCTGGAAAAATAAGTCCTTCGAGACTGCGACAATGTGCAAAAGCTCCTGCGCCAATAGATTGAATGCCTTCTGGAAATTCGAGAGTACCCATTAAACGCCAATTATAAGCAAATGCTTTTTCGCCAATGACACTAATATTCTTCGGTAATTTTAATTCTCCAGAGAAGTCATTATTGTAAAAGACATTGTTGTTGATGATTCGTAAATCTTTAGGCAGCGATAGCTCTCCTTTGAAATGACAATCACCGAATGCAGAGTTTCCTATTGAGGTAATACCATTTGGCAAGGTTAGGGTTCCATCAAAACCGCATCCGCAAAAACATTCATTAGGAATGATTTTAATTTTTTGAGGAATAGTTAAGGAACCAGTTAAATTCTTGCATAAGAAGAAAGAACGTTCTCCCAATTTTTCCAAGTTGTTTGGTAATTTTAAATTTCCATAAAATCCTTTACAGTTGTCGAAAGCATATCCTCGTATTTCTTTTACTCCTTCTGGTATATTCAGTTCTCCTACAAAACCACAACCTGCGAAAGTTCCACAAAAGTAGTCGTTATTTTCATTGTTGCCTTGGTCATCATTTCCTATATATACGAGAGTAGATGGTAGAGATAGAGATCCTGTAAGTGATTTACAAGCCGTAAATGCTCCCTGTTGAATTTCTGTTACCCCCTCAGGGATAGTCAAAGAACCTGAAAGATATTCACAGCCAGAAAAAGCTCGTGTTCCAATAGATTTTAGTCTATCTGGTAAAACAAGGTAGTTTAAGCTTTTCTTTCCTTGTCGACCTGTTCCATAAAATGCGAAGTGTGGTATTTGATCATCTTTGTTGATACACTCACTCAATCCGTCATTTACGTGTTCATTTGTACCAATGATTCTTACATCTTTAAGATTCAAGGCCTGCAAAATGTCCATAGAATCTCTCATGAAGTAGAAATCCTTGGCATTAATCTCACCTGTAATCTTCAGATTCTTAATCTTGGTATAGTCCTTATTAGCTGCAGTAATGGCATTCTTCAAACCTCCAGGAGTTGAGTTGATGACAATATACTCCTTCGCTGTTGCATCATGGCTAACCAAATCATTCTCCCAAGGAGTAATGCTTTCGCTTACCAAAGTCAGTTTGTAAGCGCCGCTTCCTGCCTGCTTATCTACCTTGATGCCGAAGTTCATCATCTTGCCAGCCACATAGGTAAGTGCCTCGTTCTTAACGAATTTATAAGGCACGCCGCCGATGGTGATGCTGAAGAGGGTTGTGCCGGCTGCCACGGTTTGAGGAACCACGATGGTGCGCCACTCGTCGTTAGTACGAGATGGGATGGTCATGGTGTTCTCTACAGCACCTGCAGTCTTGATTTCGCCAGTAGAAAGGTTGATGCTTGCCTTGCGAGCTACGTTGGCTGTCAGAACAATCTTCTCCAGATTCGCCCATTCGCCCTCGGCAAAACCGGAACCTTGGATCAGGGTAACGCGGGCATTAGACATGCGATGCGCCATAGGCAAACGGATTACGCTGGTGGTAGGAGCCACATCTGACACCTTGCCCCAGAGGAAATCGCTCGCTTCGTAGCCACCCATTTCGCCATTCTCGGTAGCCTTGCTCTGGTCTTTCTGAACTTCAAACTGATAATCCTCTATGCTTTCAGGATTGGCAAAAGGATAGTAACCATACACATCAATATGCGTATGCTTGTCTTTCCAGAAAAGGTCATAAGCAGAGTTCCACTTATAGTTAGGCTCATCGAAAGTGTGGCGCACATTATCGCCACGGTTGCCGTTTACCTTCAGGGTTCCAGGCTTGTTTCCATCGTAATCTACGATATATACGCCCATCACGTCGCCGTTGCAGAAACCGTTGTCGTTGACGCGGGTTACGGCAAGCTGGTCGATATCGCCCGAAAGCTGTATGCGGTTGCTGTCGTGCTGCTCGGTCTTGTCGCCGAAGAGGTCATCGCTACAGCCCGTCAGGAGCATGGCTCCTGCCGCAAGCAGATATAATAATGAATGTCTTACTCTTTTCATAAATAATTCTTTTTGGGGAGATGGCCTTTCTCAGTCAGAAAGATCATCTCGTATTATTTCTAGATAAAAAATCGTCCGTTCTGTTATTCGGCTGTTCCGCCATAGTCAATACCGTCGTCTTCCCACTTGCTGATATTTACATTCACGCCGTTGCTGGTCTTGCTGAGCGTAACGGTAAACTTATACTTCTTGCCAGTCTCGAAAGCGGAAAACTGGGATGACTTAGGGAGATTGAAATCTCTGCCGTCAACATTTACGGTAATGAGGTTTCCATCGCCTACGGCTTGCGGAATGATGAGCGCCATGTAGCTGTTGCCTTCTTCCTTGAGCGGAATGAGGTTTGTGTCATCACCCTGGGCTGTTACGGCACCTGTAGAAAGATTGGCTGTAGCCTGTGTCTTCAGACGGTTGATCTTTACGCCAATCTTGGCTGCAGCAAGCGAAGCCTCTGTAAATCCGTTTCCTGCCACGAGGTTGATGATTATCTGGCTCAACACGTGCTTGGCTTCTATCTTCACGGCGCTTTCTGTAGGAGCCACATCTGTAGTCTTGCCTATCAGAAGTTCGCTAGCCTTGTATTTTTCCGTTGTGCTCTGGTCAGCATTTACGGTCCAAGGCATCGCCTCTATGTTGCTGATAGTGGCTGTATACGGATAATAAATGTAGAAATCGGCGTGGGTGCTGTTGTCTTTCCAGTAGGTTGGAGTTGCAGCCTTCCAGGTTCCATCATAAGTAAATTTCGTGTTGTCTATATAGTTACCTGTCGTTTGAAGTGTTGCGGCAGAGCCATCGGCTTGATGGTTGACAACAAACAGTCCTATCTGGTCTCCCGTTTCAAAAGCCAAATCAGTAGCACGGGTTATCGAAGTGCTGATGTTGATAGGTACTTTTGCTGAAGAGGGTGGACTAGGTGTAGGGTCTAATTCTGAACCTCCACCGGAACATGCGGTTAATGCGAGGAGCATGTTCCCTACGATTGTTAAATACTTCTTCTGTTTCATGATTTCTTCGTTTTATATGATTACTTTTTCATAGGTGTATCTGGAACTGCTAGTTTCATTTACTTTGCAAAGGTAGGAAAAGAAGTGGTATTATACAAGTTCATAATGGTTCATATATGGAAAAGGTGTTAAACAACATGTTTTTAGGGGAGCGGAAACAGGGGAACTGGTTCCAGTTCCACTTGCCAACTGTTAAATCCGTGAAAGCATTGCTGTTATATTGCGATTTTGCTTTCCAAAACTGTAATACTGTAACTGTAACGCAAAAAATCGTTTTCAAAACTGTAATACTGTAAGCTGTAAGGATTGTAACGCAAAAATGAAGTCTGAAGGCTGAGGGAGTGGTCTTTATCATCCTACGAAAATCTTTAGAATAATTCAACTATAATCCGCTTTCTCTGTGTGATCCGTGGATTTTTTTGGTAGCCTGAAGGCTAGAAATCTTTGGAGAAAATCTTGAAAATAATCCTTAACAAAAATCTTTTCCGTGTCTTCCGTGTTTTCCGTGGATAATAAAATTTCTGTGTGACATTTAAAAAAATCCGTGCCATCCGTGTGCGTTTCCCATAACTGTCAACTGTAACGCTTGCGATTGACATTGGTTTTGCTCTTATGATGTCGGAAATGTAC
>OQVP01000916.1_pt1 | contig 10876 bp, 2 predicted proteins | sample 1691541 | NCBI WGS metagenome assembly OQVP01 (sample SAMN03418258, study PRJEB22391) | human gut metagenome | biome: human-gut; feature: organic feature; material: feces | host: Homo sapiens | place: Tanzania | collected 2013-01 | reverse complement strand
CCCGCGTGTCTCTCACTGTCGAGAAGGGGCCTTTCATCGTTGTCAGCGGTCATGACTTCAAGGACCTTGAGCTTCTTCTGAAGCAGACTGAAGGAAAAGGCATCAATATCTATACCCACGGAGAGATGCTTCCGGCGCACGCTTATCCAGAACTGAAAAAATATGCACATCTCAAGGGAAATTTCGGTACCGCGTGGCAGAATCAGCAGAAGGAATTTGACGGAGTGCCTGGCGCATTCCTCTTTACCACCAATTGTCTGATGCCAGTGAAACCGGGCTACGCAGACCGCGTGTTTACCACAGAAGTGGTCTCTTTTCCCAATGTTATCCACATCGGTGAAGAGAAGGATTTCACACCTGTGATTGAAAAAGCACTAAGTCTCGGCGGATATAAGGAAGATCAACACCGTACCGGTATCAACGGCGGATCCTTCGTGACAACCGGCTTCGGTCACGGCACTGTGCTCGGTGTCGCCGATCAGGTGATCGATGCGGTAAAATCCGGTGCCATCCGTCATTTCTTCCTTGTCGGCGGATGTGACGGCGCACGCCCGGGAAGAAATTATTACACCGAGTTTGTCAAGCAGACACCAAAGGATTCCGTGATTCTTACACTTGCCTGCGGCAAATATCGTTTTAATGATCTGGATCTTGGAGAGATTGGCGGACTGCCAAGAATAATGGATATGGGACAATGCAATGATGCCTTTTCCGCAATCAAAGTTGCGGTAGCGCTTGCTGAAGCATTCGGGTGTGATGTGAATGAACTTCCGCTCTCTATGATTCTGTCCTGGTACGAGCAGAAAGCGGTATGTATTCTTCTGACACTGCTGCACCTTGGCATCAAGAATATCTACCTCGGTCCAACACTGCCAGCGTTCATTTCTCCGAATGTGCTGCAGTATCTTGTGGATAACTATAATATTTCTCCAATCAGCACACCGGAGAAGGATCTTAAGAAAATTCTTGGATAAAACGAATTTTCGGAATTCTGTCGCAACTGGATCAATATCGTTCCTGAAATGAAGAAGTAATTACAAACGGGCAAAAAAATAACACCGACAAGGGTGTTGAGAATGTTAAGTATAGTATTAATAAAGGCTTTGCAAAGGAATACGATAATTGGGATAAGAAATCAACAGGATTTGCTTTTAAAGTAGGAACTACATCAACAGTGCTTCATAAGCTGGGAGTCAATAATAAAACAATTTACTGGGATGCAACAAAAATAAAAAAAATAAAGGAAAAGCATCCGGAAATGACTGACAGTATAATAAAGCAGGTGCCTAATATACTTGAAAATCCGATTATTGTAATGGAATCAAATACTGTTAGCGGCAGACTTGTTCTATTTGGTGATGTATATGACAGCAAAAACAATCCTGTCCTTGTTGCACTCGAGTTAAATCCGACAGAAAAAGGCGGTAAAAGTTTAAATATAATAAAAATAGCGAGTGCTTACGGCAAAGATGTTGATTTGCAAGGCTTTATAAATAAAAGTAAAATTTTGTATGTTGAACCAAATAAAGAAAGAACCCATAATTGGCTGTCGGTTAATAGGCTCAAATTGCCGTTACCCAGTACCAGATTTGGATTCTTTAATAACAGTATATCTCAAAATTCTAAAAATGTCAATACGAAAAATGACGAAAGTAGCAATGATATCAAATACAGCATGGGAGGATTGAAAGCAGAAACTGCGGACAAGAGTGCACTTGAGAAAGCTATGGAGCTTGAAAAGGACGGTACAGATTCCGAGAAAATCCGTAAGGAAACGGGTTGGTTTAAGGGATATGACGGCAAGTGGCGATTTGAGATAGATAACAGCGAATTAGAGTTTAAAACAGGTATCGAAAAGAACAGAGCTGCCGCAATTGAACTTGCGAAAATGAAAGTTAAAAGTGCAGAGCTTGAAGAAAAGATTGCAAATGATACAGCAACAAAAGCAGAGGAAAATGAATACTACAATCTTGACGAAAAAATGATTGAGTACAGAAAAGGAGTGAAATTGAGTGATGTAATAAATCATCCAAAACTTTTTGAAGCGTATCCGCAACTAAAGAATGTAGATGTTTATTACGAGATTTCTTCGGTTAATCGAGGTGTATACAGTTCAAACGGTAATGTGATAATGTTAAATCCGATGCATACGATTGATGAGCAGAAAGAAGCGATTATTCATGAAATTCAGCACGCAATACAGGGAATAGAAAATTTTGCGAACGGAAGTAATTTGGAATACTGGAAAAATCTCGGATACAGCGATGAAGAAGCAATGGCAATGTATTATAACACTGCCGGAGAAAGAGAAGCAAGAGATGTTTCTGCCAGAAGAGATTACAATGCAGAGCAAAGAAAAAACATCCGTCCGGACATTGACAGGAAAGATGTTGTGTTTGCTAATAGCGGTGAATCAGGGTATTCATCGGATGAAAACATTATGCAAGATGACTTTGAAAATAAAGTTGACCAAATAGAGAATAACACATACAATTCAAATGATGTTGTTATTATGGGCAGAACCCCAAAGGTGTTACAGGATATTGGATTTAATTCGTTGCCTGTTGCGATGACGAAAAATCATATATATTCTGTTGCAGTATCAGAAGCGAGGGCGAAAAATGAGGGGAGATATAAGAAAAACACTAATTATCATGATTTAGGTTTCAATACGGTTAAGCAAATTTATAATAAAATTTCTGATCCGCTTATGGTAATTGCTCACCCTGATTTTACTAATAAAGAGAGCAGGGACAGTACTCATAAAGTTATTGCATTGGTTGATTTATCCGTAAATAATAAGCAGGTAATTGCGCCTATCGTGGTAGATTTTGAAAGTAGATATAACAAAAAAATAATTGATGTCAATCTTGTAGCAACATACTTTAATAAAAACAATATTCATGATTTAATAAAAGAAGCAATAGCTTTAGAAAATAATAATCAAGTTGGTTTTTATTATTTAGACAAAAAAAGAACTCAAAGTATAATTAAGCAGAAAGGGTACCAATTACCCAGTGTACTTAATAACTTGAGTTCCAATATTATTATACGCAAAATTGACAGCAATGTCAATAAAAAAATTAATAAAATTACCCAAAGCAAGCAATTTGTAAGGTGGTTTGGTGATTGGCAGAATAGTCCGAAATCTGCAAGTAAGGTTGTGGACGGTAACGGTGAACCTCTTGTAGTGTATCACCAGACGGGAAATGATTTTACAGTATTTGATACTAAGCATACCGGTGCGGGTGAGTTTGACAGCGAAATGCCGACAGGAATATTTATGAAGCCGACAAGCGATAATATTGGGGTTAGCGGAAACAAGCAAATGGCTTTGTATGCAAATATTCGCAATCCGCTGACTGTAAATAACAGGACGGAGCTTGTGAGGTTTTACGAAAAGAATATTGACGGATACAAAGAAGCAAGAGAAGATATAAACAATATTGACAGTGAGTATGAGCAAAAATATGAAAATGCAGAGGCGAGTGAAGATGAAGAATATTCAAAATTATGGAATGACAGAAAGCAGGGAACGATTACCGAAGAAGAGTATCAGAAGGCAATAGAAAGCAATGCACTTGATGAGCTGGAAGAAGAATGGCGTAATAAAGCGAATGAGGCAAGTAAAAAGGCAAAGTCGCTTATTGATGACTATTTCAGGAACAGTAATTATGACGGCGTGATTGTAAACAATGATGTCGGCAGCTTTGGCAGGAGCACAAAAACATATATTGCATTTGAGAACACTCAGGTTAAATCTGCAACGAATAACATTGGAACTTTTGACGGCAGAAATTCAGACATAAGATATGCAGTGGATGATACCATTAATGATTGGCTTGATGATGAAAGCACACCGCAGGGAATTGACTACGAAAAGGCAGTTGAAAAAAATCCTGTAATAGCAGTAGCGAAAATATATAAAAGTGCGGCACAAACTGCAGAGAGCGGACTTGCACAGGGAAAGAATGTAAAACTTGATGAGAAAGAATACCTAAGAATTGCCGGAAGTATAATGCAGACATACGGTATAAAAGGCAAGTATAACCCTAATTACAAGAAAGAGCTTGCAAGTCAACTTAAGAATTTTGTTGACAGCATAGGAAAGAAAGATGCGAATTTTACAGATTTATTTGAAGAACTTGTAAATGACTGCAAGGGAGGTATTCTGCTTAGCGGTGAGTATGACACAACGCTTATGCGTGAAGAACGAGAGTTTGTACTTGATATGCTCCAAGGCAAAGTACTGCTTATAAAACCGAGAGATGTACAGCAAATTGAGGAAGACTACGGTTCGGTAGCAAACTACCGCAAAAAGATGTTTGGCAAAACATATGTTGCAGTTAAAAACAAGGAAAGCGGAAAAGGGTATTATATTGAAGATGTAATTACGCATATTGAAGAAAATTATCCTTACTTACTTAACGAAAACGCTGACGGTGATATGGGATACTTATGGCTTGAGGACCTTGTAAATAATGTGTTAAAGCCTAAATATAAGAACCCGTATTTTGAGGGGGAAAATTCATTTTATGAAACTCCGGAAACGGCTGCGATTCAAATGGCTTTTGAATGTGCTTCTGAGATTATAAATGCAAAGACAGAAAAACTTAAGGCTGATACGAAAGCAGACAAAAAGTTGATTAAAGAAATTGAAACTTCGCAGAAAGAGGCAATTAATATAGCTACTGAAATTGCGGAAGCTAAAAATAAGCAATATAGGCAAGAGCTTAAGGAGGCAAAGGAAAGAAATATAAAACTGTGGAAGAGAAATGCTAAATTAAGTCAAGAGAAAAAAGAGGAGCATCGCAAACGAGTTGAACATTCAAGAGAATTGTTTTCTCGACTTAATAAAGAAAAAAGTAAGGTTAGAGTAGAAAAAAACAAAAATGTATATCGTAATAAAATTATTGAAGCACAAAAGGCGATTATTGCAAGCCACTATAAGACAATAAGAGAGGAGTATAACGAGGGAAGAAATAAGACTGAATATTTGCATAAACTCGGAAGAATGTGTGACAGACTAACGAAAAGGCTTGACGGCAAGGCTAAAAATAATGAATATATACCGGATAATTTAAAAGGACCTATTATTGATGTGCTTAGTTGTTTTACCGTTAAAGACGCTAAGAACGCTACACCCGGATACTTCGGTGAATGGAACAGAATTAAAGAAGTCGGTGAGAGCGTTGCTGAACTTGCCAAAGAATATAATAATATGAAACCGGAACCGACTCCTTCTACAGATTTGGAGAAAAAAGAAAAAGAAAAACCTCAAAATACTTTTATTGATATTGAAAGTATAAGTTATAAAGAACCGGTAAATAAACAACTCGAAAATCTTGCTGAAATGTTGGAAGGTCAAAACATATATACTTTAACTTCACATGAATTAAGTGCCATATATGATACAATGAAAATGCTTGACGAATCTCTTAGGGATGCAGTGCAGATTATTGTTGACGGCAGAAAACAGAACTTTAAGGAGCTTGCCAATGAGGCTATGCAAGAGGTAAAAAATAATAAAGCAAGAGTTGATTATTCAAAAATGAAGAATGTTTTAGCAGCTCCGGCAAAGCAACTCGGTAAAAGTTTTGTTGCTACTCATCTTGACCCTGTGAGATACGGACGAATGCTTAGTAATTATAACGATGACAGTATTATATATAAGATGTTCAGCGACTTGCATAAAGGAGAAAATCACGCTATTGCTTTACAGCACGAGGCAATAAGCAGAATTAAAGAGGTAACAATCAAATATTCTGATGAAGTTAAAAAAATTCAGAATGAGGATGTGAAAGAGTTTGATTTTAGGGATGTAGAAACCGGTAGGCGTGTGCCGATTACTAAGGGTGTGCTGCTTGCTATTTACCTTACCGACAGACAGAAAAGCGGCCATATTCATTTACTTGGAGGCACAGAGGAAACTTATGCAAATGAAGCAAGACACTATACCGTACTGCCAAACCTTGAACTTAGCAATAAAAAATTAAAGCGAACAGCTAATGAAAATTCACATAAGGTAAGATTTAATGTTGAAAGTCTTAAGAGAATTGAAAAGTATGTACAGAATGACAAGGTATTAATGGAGCTTGCTACCGCAATAAGTGAAGTGTATAATCAAACACTTAAGCAGGAGATTAATGAAGTAAGTATGGCAAAGTACGGAATGAAGATTGCCACAGTAAAAGATTATTATCCTTTAAAGGTTGACCCTAATGCAGGAAAGTACGAAAAAAATCTTAAAACCGAGTTTCACGATACAAGACTTAAAAGTCGTGGATTTACAAAACAGCGTCAATGGTCGGATACTCCTATTGTGATTGACGACGCTTTGAGAAATTTTGTAAAACAAGTAAAATCGGTAAGCGAATACTGCGGTTTGCTGATACCGATTGAAAATTTTAAAAAAGTATATAACTACTCTGACGGTTCAGCTACTTTGCAATCAACCATAAAGGAAAGATCCGGCGTTTCTGCAGAACATTACATTGACAAACTCATCGGAGATTTACAGCAGAGAGCAGACACCATAGATAATACTTTTCTTGATACAATTCAAAGCAACTATATGGGTATGAAGATTGCCTTTAACTTTGGCTCTATGATAAAGCAGGTTTCTGCATTTCCTCTTGCTAACAGATACTTTGGCGCTAAGAATGTTTCGCTTGCTGCATTGAATTTATTTAGAAACAAGGTTGACTTTGATTTATATAATAAGTACACTTCGTATTTATGGTACAGAAAAGAGGGCAACGGTACTGTAATCGGCGAACTTAGCAAAGAAATGAGTTTGACAAGCAAAGGTATGGGATTTCTTGATATTGTCAGCAAAATGGATAACAGAGTGGTTTCAAGTTTACTGTATGCGGCAGAGCTGCATGTTGAGCAGACCACTGACCTTAAAAAGGGGACTGACGCTTTTTACAGAGAGGTTGCAAGGCAGTTCGAGAAGTGTATTGACGAAACCCAGCCGAACAACATGGTTACATCAAAGCCACAGTACATGAGGAACAAGAATTTAAGGCGACTGTCGCTTAATGCCTTCCGCTCTCAAAATATGGCAATCGGTAATACAATATTTGATTCATTCTTTGAGATGAAAGCAAGAATGGCTGATGATAAGATTAACAGTACGGCAGAAAGCAAAGCTGCTAAAAAAGCCGCAGTGTTAAAATTTGTTTCGTGCTGTTCCGGTGCCATTAGTGCTAATTTGCTCTTAGGCGCACTTTCAGTATTATCTTCAGTAATTTTGTATCACCATTGGGATGATTTGTTTGACGATGAGGGTAATATATCCGGACAAAAAATCGCACTTAACTATCTTGATGAGGTGCTCAACGGAATATTTGGCAGCTTTGCTATGGGTGATTATTTGTATAGTGCGGTAAGCAGTGCTATTGACATAGGTAAGACTTATTACGGCTTGCAGGCTATGAGTGTTGATTCTATTAATGATATGGTCAAGGATTTGATAAGCGGAAAAGCATTGGACGCACTTAAAACATTGATTGATTGTCTGGGTTATCCGGGTACTAATTTTGCAAGGTTTGGCTCATCAATATATGCTTATTACAATGATGTGGCTAAAGGCAGCGGAAGAATTATTACGGACAGCAAGGGTAATGTGGTTACTGATTACTTGCACTATTACATAGTTGAAGATAAAAAGGACGGCAACAGCTCAAGAGCAGAATATTACGAGAGTATGTGGAAAGAAATCCTTATGGATAAGGGTAAAACAGAAAGTGAGGCTACTGATTACATAAAAAGCAAAATTGTTACTGCGCTTTCGGCTGACGATGATATTGAAGAGGCGGGTGTTGCTAAGGCTAACGGTAATCTTGCTGACTACGAAAAATACAGGCAAAAGGTTATTGATTATGGCTTTGACAGTAAAGATGTGCAAAAAGCCATTGACCGCTTTATCAGTGCAGAGGCAAAACTTGTTTCTGAAATTGAAGATAACGAGGACCGAAAACAGGAGCTTATTGACAATGGGTTTAACGAAAAAGGTGCTGAATTTGTAATCAATAAGATTAATGAATCAAAGTCTGATGATGAAACGGGAAGTACATCTGTATTTGATGATACAAGTGAGGAAAATGAACTTGTTATGTACAGCTATTCTGATTTATTTGACGCTTTGATAAACGGAGATACTGAAAACTATAGTATGATTGAAAATTATCTTATAGAAAAAGGAGGAAAAACAAAAAAGGAGATAAAGAGTGCTATGAGAAGCACAAGCAGAACAGATAAACTGTGGGGCGAATATATAGAGGCATCTACAGGCAATGACAGGCATCGCACAAGAGAACTTGTTACTCAATTGACGAGAATTTACGGAAGCTGGGAGAATGCGAAAACGGCTTTGAAAAAATATCAAAACAAAATAAAGTAAATTAATTACCACCGCAAGGGAGAATTTTCACCCTTGCGGTGGGGTTGTTTTAGGGGTATATAGATTTTAAAATTATAGTAAAGAGGTGAAAGCATGAACAAAATTATTTTTGAGGTATATAAAAATACTTTAAAGAAAAAAGACGGTTTTAATCCTACAAGTGCGGAAAATAAATACTCTGAAATAAAACTTGATTTTAAAGGTGATGACGATTGGGGTAAATGCGATCTCGTTACAGCTACTTTTTTTGGAGATTCTGTTGACGATACCTACAGTGTGCCAACCGAGATTAACAATATGACAGCGACTGTAAAAATACCTGCGGAGGTTCTTAGAAATAATATTAAAATACAATTGGGAATTTCAGGCGTTTACAATAACGAAAACAATGAAAGCGTGACAGTTGCTACTAACATTGCAGTTGTAAATATTTGCAAAGGGATAATTATTAAAGATTTTGTAAATTCTGATTTGTATAAAAAATTGTTACAAATAATAAACGAAACCGTGTTTAAGATGAAATACTCGGTTGAAAACAAAGCGGATAAATCAGAGGTTAAGCGTTTATGTAATTTAAGCCCGACTGAATCTATGATTGCCGATACTAAAACGACTGCAAGAGCTATGTGTGTATATAATGCCTATTTATACCACAGCGGTAATTCAAAATTTGCGATAAGCAAAATTGATATAAGAAATGAAGCAATACCACAAAATATATCAACACTTGGCGGTCACGGCGGTTATTATCCTCGTGGAATTTCAATTGGAAACGGACATCTTTATGCTGCTTATCGTGAAAGTGCATCGGGAGCGCAAACTTCTGCAAGTACCGCTTACGGCGGATACCTTGATATTATTAATTTATCTAATAATAATATTTCAACAATCAATTATGAAAAAAAGCCTTATACCGTGACTGTTACGGTGAGCGGACAGAAAGTAGAAAAAACACTGTATTTTGGCAAGAGCCATTATACTGCAACATATAACGATGCACTTCTTTGTGTAACTCAACAAATGGGTGGATGGTTGTTATATGATATTTCATCAAATCCTCTAACTCCTGAATTACTGTATGAATATGATTGCAGAGCGGGGGCATATGACAGTGACAGAACAGGGTATGAGGAATATCAACAGCCGACTTTTCTTAGCAACGGTGATAATATATTTCTTGCAATTGCAGGATATGACCGTGACCTTGTGAGAATTTATGATGTTACGGTGCCAAAAACTCCTACACTTATATATGAATGTAATCTAAGAAATTTATGGAACGGAAATCTAAAAGACAAATGTTTGCATACTATGGGTATAGCTTGTTCGTATCCGTATATCTATTGCACCGTTGCTCCTTATCCGGGACGAGTATTGAGCGAAACTATGACAGGTGTTGCAACTGTTGACATAAGCGACCTTAATAAAATTACCGTATCGCTATCAAAAATGCCGAATGCAGACAGAACCGAAAGCACTTCTGGTGAACCTGCCCCTGCGAGCATAGCTATTTGTGACGATTATATTATTATGGATAACTATGATAAAGGTATATCTGTGTGGGATATTTCTGACAAGAGCAATCCGGTATACATAAAAACAATAGAAACGGATACTAAAACTTGTAGTGTGGTTGCTGATAACGGCAGAATATTTTGTGGTTCGACATATGAAAGCAACAAAATTAAAATGTATAGATTTAAAAAAGAAAATGCTTTGACCGGTATAATAGCTTCTGTAAAAAATTTTGATGTTCAAAAAGCGGACAAGGCAACGACTTTGGCAGGTTACGGAATTACCGATGCTTACGATAAAACATATCTGAATAAGGCATTAAATGACAAACTTATCAAAATGCCGTTTGATACTGTACCTGCGAAGAATAGTCCTAACTATGTAACGAGCGGTATGATTTACGATTGTATTAATGCAATTAACGAGGAAATTGAAAAGAAACTTGACAGTTCAACAAATGTAAAAGGCAGCGTAACATTAACACCTGCAACAAGCACTCATACAGGTAACGAGGGAAGTATTATTTACGCAAAAAGCGGTAATATTGTAACAGTAACAGTAACAATGAGCAAATTTGTCGCAGGAAAGAGCTATGTATCAATGGCAGGGCTGCCTTATAAAGCAGATACATCTATGAGAAATGCAAGTATTATTGTAATGACATCTAAAAATGAACTTTGCAATGTGAGAGTTGACGGTACTTGGATTTATTTTGTGAAAAGCGGTTCAACATTTGCGGAAGATGAAACTCTTATTACTACTGTAACTTATATAACGGAGGTATAAATATGTCTTATAAATTTAAAGAAATATGGTGCAACAAAGGTAATTTTACAGAGAATAACAGAAAATATTCTGACATTGATACACTTGTTATTCATTACACCGGCAACGACGGTGACACAGCAGAGAATAACGGTAATTACTTTAAGAATAATGTAGTTGAAACATCTG
>OQVP01000913.1_pt1 | contig 10886 bp, 6 predicted proteins | sample 1691541 | NCBI WGS metagenome assembly OQVP01 (sample SAMN03418258, study PRJEB22391) | human gut metagenome | biome: human-gut; feature: organic feature; material: feces | host: Homo sapiens | place: Tanzania | collected 2013-01 | reverse complement strand
AGGCGGCTCGGTGCGGGTCGAGCTTGCGCAGGGGCAGGAAAAGTGCATCATTCGCGTTTCCGACACCGGCTGCGGCATTCCGGAGGAATATCAGCGGAGCATTTTTCATCCCTTCTTCCGGGTAGACAAATCCCGCAGCCGCGAGTACGGCGGCACAGGACTGGGGCTTTCTCTGGTGTGGGAGATCGCCGACATCCATGGCGGCTCCGTCCGCGTGGAGGAGAGCTCAAAAAACGGCACTGTCATTGCGGCAGAGTTTCCGATACAGCATGGCAGCGAATAAAACCACAGGTTAAATATCTGTAAGGTCGGCTGCTTCCGCGATTCTGTTTCCCAAAATCGAAAAAACTTGATTTTGGGAAACAGACGGTGATGCTTCGCTTGTCTGCACTGTCTCACTGTCGGGCAAAAATGCTTGTACCCGCTAAAATGTTAAATAGATGCGGTCTGCTTTTCTCTTTACGAAAGCTGTCCGTTCGAGTGTGTAACATCCACGGGAAGTGCGTAAAGTGAGAGTGGAGTTTTCGCACTGTTTTTTTGAAATCACCGGATTTTCACCGAATAGCTGCGCGTAATAAGACTGCGAGGTGAAAATATGATAAAAACAACATCAATGCTGACGGCAGAACCGAAGAGATACGGTTTTTCAAAGTCCGATTCTCTCTATCTTTTTGTTCTTCGCTTCCTGCGAGCCGGCAGAAACACGGCTGCGACGGCGACAAGCACCGCCGCCGGTACAATGATAAGCTCTGTCGGCATAAGGTGCAAGATCGACCGCTTCGGCGGCTGCGGCCTCTCTGCCTCTGAAAGCGTAAATGTCAGTTCGCCCTCCGGCAGACCCGGCAGTGTCAGCGCATATCCGCTGTCTGTCCTTGTAAAGCCGTCAATGCCGCATTCCGTCATGTAGTAGGGCGTATTCACCGTGATATTCAATTCCCCGAACTGTGTCCATGTTTTTGCCGGGGAAAGCAGATAGGTATACGCATAGATGCTCGGTGTATAGTCCGCATCAATGGCGGGATACAGCGGCGCTGTCACCGCATTTTTCAGCGTCTGCCCCGGCTCCAGCGTGATGGTGTACTCATACCACCGCATCAGTGAAAATACCCCGGCTTCAATCTGAACCAGACCATTCCCCCATATTTCGGAACCGAGCCGCAGAAGCTCGACCTGAGCATTGTACCAGTCACACTCCAAAATGCCGGAGTTTTCGTCATAGCCGCGCAGAGCATAGTCCTTGAATGTCATCTCCGAAAACTCCGACGACACCGTTCCTTCGATAACCTTTTCGCAGGCGCCGTTTTCATACAGTGTCCATATAAGCTCCTCCTTCGGCAGCTCGCCGAAGATATATACCGTGATCGTATCGCCGTTTTGTACCCAGCAGGAGGCTTGACTCCCCTTCTTCAGCCGCGCTCCGCCGGTTTGCTTCTCACACAATACCCGCGTTTTTGCGCTGTCCGCATTTATGACAAACGCGGCGGTGGCTGCGCCGTATTCTTCATCTATGCCCGTGACGGAATACCTCTGCACCCGAACCGGCATATCGGGGACGAAAAAACTGTCGCAGATATAGCTGTCTGCCAGCTTCGGCAGATCCTCATCAAGGGAGAAAGAAGTGTGCCGTGCCTTCAATGTGTGTCGGACAGCCGCCTCTATCGGCTTTCCGTCCAGCGTTACGCCGTATTTCAGGGCATCGGAAACATCGAACGACCGACCCGCTGCTTGGTCATAGATGTATTCTCCGTAATGCGGAGGATTACCAAACGGGAAAACCAGCGTGGCCGTGACCGTATAGTCGGCGGGATTACGGAAGGTGTATTCCGCCGTGACTTTCCCGGTATAGGCAAGGAAGCTGTCCGTATCCGGATAATACTGCTCCGGGAATTCCTGCACATCGAAGGTCAGAAGTTCTCTCTCCACCACGATGGGGCAATCCTCTCCCGTCACGACCGCGCCTGTAACGTCCGTGCCGCTCCAGTGCCGCTGGGCGGAATTGGCATAGACCGGCTGTGCACAACCTCCTGCCAGCAGCAGGAGCAACAGGATTCCCGCAGTTATTTTCTTTTTCACATATATCGCCTCCTCTCGTTTGAGTTTCGTTTATATTTGCCTCATCGCCCGCTGATAATAAAGATTTTTTCAGGAATCCGAACAGCCGCTGTCTGACATGAAGGTCTAAAGTATGTATGCTGCAAAAGCCATAGAGGCTGCAAGCACAAGCATCGCAGCATACATATATCTTATTTTTCAGACTGTCTCCACAAAAATCAGATTGGCTTGTTTCAGGAAGAAATCAGCTTTCTTCCTGCTGCCTGAGCCACTCGGTCATATCCCGCAGGGTTTCCTCTATGGGACGAGGTTTGTAAGAAAGCACTCCGGATGCTTTCTTATGGCTGAAGTATCCGTTTGATCCGAGAACGGCAATCGAATACGGCGTAAAGAACAGCGGTTTCTTCTTGCGAATACACCTCTTTTCGTAATATGGAGCTGCTGATTTGGCAAGTCCGAGCGGCAAGCAGAGAGGCCGGCGATGCAGCCCCGCTGCTTTGCCTATTATATCAAGCATTTCCTTAACCGTGATATAATGCCCGGACAAGATATATCCCTCTCCGGACTTCCCGCTCATTGCACAGCCAAGGATGCCGCCTGCAACGTCTCTCACATCAACGAAGTCATATCCGCCGCGAACGGCAAAGGGCAGCTTTCCCTTGAGAAAGGCTTTCGCCATCGCCGTGAAACTCCCGCCTTGGAAATCTCCCGGTCCGATTATCCCGGAGGGGAATACAACGCAGGCGTTCAGCCCGTGACGTGCTGCGTCAAAAACCAGGTTTGTGGCAATGGCTTTACTCTTGGCGTATGCCCCGTCAACAAGATCGGAAGAGAAATACCAGCCCTCCGTGATAACATGATCCTTCGGAATATCCGGCATTACATGAACGGAGCTGACATAAATCAGTCTGCCGACATTGTGTTCTCTGCACTTGCGAATGATGTTGTTTGTCCCTTCCACATTGACCGTATAGATGATCGGATCGGGATTGGAAGCAACGGAAACGATACCGGCACAATGAATCACGCAGGTATGTATTCCCGCGCCGTCAAAAAAGGCCTCAAGCGATTCTTTATCGAGAACATCGCCGGTGACGCGTTGAACCCTCTTTGGAAGCTGCTCCGCATACGGGTCGTTGGATAAAACCAACGCCCGAACCGGGATGCTGCAGGAAGCCAGTTTCTGAGATACAGCTCTGCCGAGGAATCCGGTTGCACCTGTAATCAGATACCTGTCGTACATACGGATTCCGTTCATTGACCGATTGAGGAACACATTCTGAAAGCTTGTAACGGAGTTCCTGTCATACATATGAATCCCCCCTTATAACTCATCCGGAAGCCATGCAGCATCCTTTGAGAGTTTTTTAATGAATGCCCGTCCGCAATCCCGGTTGTTTTTCGCCTGATGGAACTTGAAAATCATCGACTCATCGTTCAGTTTTCCGATAATCTCTATCTTTCCTTTCGGATGCGACATGCAGTACTTGAAGCACTTTCCCTGACCGCTCTGCATCGCTTTCGCTCCCTCAACTATGTCATATCCTTCGGAAAACGGCACCTGGAAGATGTTCTTGACGCCGCTCACCGGGCGGCACTGGAATATGTAATACGGGACTGTTCCGCAAGCGGTCAATTTTCTCAACAGCGTGCCCAGTACGCCGGGAGAATCGTTTACGCCTTTCAAAAGAACTGTCTGATTCTTTACAACAACCCCGCAATCAAGAAGGGCGCGTATGGCAGCGGTGGCTTCCGGCGTTATTTCTCTCGGATGATTGAATTGGGTAACAACATACAGCTGCTTCTTTCCGCTGTATTTTTTCAGACAGGCAAGCAGCTCTTCATCCATATAAATCCGCATGGGGTACACTGCCGGCGATCTCGTTGCTATTCTGATGAGATCGAGATGCTTCATCCTTGAAAGAACATCAAGATAGTGCTTGATGATACATGTGGGAAGGGTAAACGCATCGCCGCCGCTGAGGATAACGTTGGTCAGCTCGGTGTGCTCGCGGATATAATTTACAACGGATTCAAGATTTCCGGCTATCTCCTCATCCGAACGCCCTACAAGCCGCTTGCGGAAGCAATGCCGACAGTACATGAAGCAACGATTTGTTGTCAGTATAAGGGCACTCTCGGTGTATTTGTGCTGGACACCCTGACACACAGTGTTAGACTCCTCATCGCTCGTATCAAACTCTCCGCTCATGTCCGTTTCAAGGAACGTGGGGATGCTCATTCTGCGGATTGGGTCGTCCGTGTCGCTCCAGTCAATAAGTGACAAATAGTATCTTGTGACGGACATCGGGAATTTTTCACACAGTTCCCGCATCTGCTGTGTCAGTCTGCGATCAAACCGGAGCTTCGTTTCAAGCTCTCCTATGTCGGTAATGTTTTCGATTAAATCTTTGCTCCATGTCATAATCTTGATTCTCCTTTCTTTGTTTTTCGTTATATGAACAGCCGGGCAACGGTCAATTCGGCAAGAACCGATCACCATTGCCCGGCTGAGTATGGGAGAAGCGAAATCACTTTTTGTTTTCCCGGAAGCCGCCTTTGAATAAACGCACCGTGTTTTTCACGATTCAAAGGCAGCTTTTACGAGGCAAGGGGTTTTACGGTTCATACAGTCCCATTGCAATGCGCATTATGAGAACTGCGTCTGCGATCGTTATTTCTCCGTTCATGTCCACGTCTGCGAGAATGAGGCTTTCCCCTTCAAGCAAATATACACCCAACGCATGACGGGCGGCAAGGATCGCATCCGCGATCTGTACAATTCCGTTGCCGTCAACATCTCCGAGGATGCCGGTTACGGGGGGCTGACCGCTGTCGTAGGGGATGAACATTCCCGTCCATTGACTGCCGTGACCTATCGTTCCCTTGGATTCTGCCTGCATCGTCTGCAAATCAATCTTGAAAAGCAGGTTGGACGGATTCCATGTTTCCGAAAATGTTGCATACTGTGCCCAATATATATGTCCGGTGGAATGATCCATAGTCATGGACTGATAGTCGTAGCTCTTTGCAGGAACGGTCATGAGTGTCTCGTACATTCCCGTGTCGAGATCAAGACTGCAAAGTTCCGATACGGAGAAGCCCATCGCCATGCAGTAAGCGTTGCCTTGCAGGTCTATTGCAAGTGTCTGCATTGTGTATGGGATGCCCTCCTCGTTGTTCATGTAAGGAAGCGGGATTCCTCCGCTCTCAAGATTCAGCATATTGCCGGTTTCAAGATCGACTTCGCATATGCACTGCGTCCCATCGCTGCTGTTTTGCAGGATGGCGAACATTTTGTTCCGACTGTAGTCATATTCCATATCGAGAACATTGAATCCACCGTTCTGTGCAAAATTGGTATCGAGAAAGTACTGCTGCGTTGTTTCCCCGGCGACCATATCGTCAAATCGCACCTTGAAAAAGTTATTATGCCCCGTATACCCGTAAATGTACCCGTCATAATAGGCAGCAGCAGCGACGAGGCTTGAGTATCCGCTCCCCGTTTCGGCGGGCATACCGCAGTGCATAGTGACTTCTTCCGGAGAATCGGCGTTAAAGCTCGACCAGGTATACCAGTTCGTATGGAACTCCGGATCGTTCGGTATGCGCTCCGAAACCCAGAAGCCGTATATGGTAGGCTCGTCCTCCTGTGCAGGGGGCGGCGTGGGCGTGGGCGGTTCCGGAGAAACCGGCGGCGTGGGCGTGGGCGGAATGGGAGTTGTACCGTCAAACTTAGCCGTAAGCATGGTAGCGGGGATATCGATGTCCGCGCCGAGGGGGAGCCGCAGACTCGAAGAAACAAGGGATTCACCCATATACCAGCCTCTGAACGTTCCGTTGGGGGTGGCCACGGCGGTTATCCTGTTTTCCCAATAGTTGTCGCTCACATATACACGCTCCCAGTCCACGCCCACATAGCCGTCGCCTTCTGAAAGGAGGGTTATGTCAAGGGAGAGCCCCGGTATAATGCACTTCCATTCGAGCGACATCAGTTTCGCATCATAACAGCGAAGCTTGTCTATGTTCGTGTTCTGTGAAAGATCCAATACGCTTATGTCGGTATTGTTGCAGAACAACCTTGCCAATGCAGGGTTGTTGGAAATATCCAGCTCGCTTATGTCGGTATTGTTGCAGAACAGATCCGTAAGGTTCTCGCATTTGCTTACGTCAATTGAAGTCAGATGCGTGTTTTCACAGCGAAGTTCCCGCAGCTGCGGATTTCGGCTGACATCGATCTGCGATATCCCGGTGTTTCCGCAGAAAAGATACCAGAGATTTTCAAAGGGTGAAACGTCCAGTTCGGTAATGGGGTTTTGATAACAGTGGAACTGGCGCAGTTTCGGGAGATTAGACATTGAAACACTTGGCAGCATGTTTTCTTCACACCAGACAAGACGCAGCTCTGCACAGTTGCTTACGCTGAAATTTGTCAGCAGATTCTGCGCGACATTCAACTCATCGAGCAGCGGACAGTCACTTATGCTGACGGCTGTGATGGAGTTTCCCGCGCAGCCAAACGCACGCAGCTTTGAGAAGCCGGAAAGGTTCAAGGTTCCGACAAGATTTCTGTTGGGGAAATCATATGCGCTGAAGAAGATGTATTCGGCATGTATGAATCCCGTCGGTGCTATGTACCAAAAGATGCCTCCCCATGTTTCCGGGTCGTTGGGATCGTATGCGGAGCTCAGCTGCGTGCCGTTCTTTACGCCGGCTGAGTTGGTCTGCTCCATAAAAGCAAGGAGCTGATCGTATTCGTGCTCCACATATCCGTAGGGTGCACGGCTTTCCGCACGTTTGCCGTGTGCGGCGGTTGGGGCGATCATGAGCAGCATCATCGCTGCCAAAATCACTGAGATAATTCTTTTCATCGGTCGTCCTCCTGGGGTATTCTTTTTTATCCTAATGCTTCAAAGTCCCGACATATCGGTGACTTCTCCGCTTAATTTAACGAGGGCGTTTGATTCAACGGATTCTTCTCAAAGGGTTCCCGCTTCTCGCCTGACGGGAAAGCGGCAGTCGTTCTTCCTTCATATTGCACATATTGCAGCCAAAACCTCTTCGCATTTTGAAAAGAAGAGGATTCATTTACCGGAATGCAGCTGCGTATTTCAAAGCGTTATCCGTCCCTCGTTCCGACAAATATGCTCTTCGACCGGTCGAAAGAGTTCTTTGTCGAAACGGACGTTAGGGACGGACAGCGTAACGGGATCAGAGCTATGGATATTGGAGGAGGGTGCGATTCCAAGAACAGCGTGCTCCTCTCCCGCAGACACTACGCATTGAAAAAATACTGACGAACCGTAGATATTACCTAAACCCTACACTTTTTTACCCTGTGCATTTTCTTCTCTGCTGCAAGCTCTCGCTGTCCGCAGATGTAAGAAATCCGGTGTTTTTGTAAAATCGGCTGTTTTCAAGCAACGAACTTCTTCTTTCCTCTTGTAAGAACCACCGGCAGGCTCATATGCGGCCGCAGAGCGTATATTGTTTCGCTCGGCTGCATGAGGCGTTCGTGCAATAAGGATAGTCTGCACACAGCTCATGTTATAAGCATAATGCAAGATATTCAGGTAAATCTTCCCGCTGCTTGTATATACTATACACGATTTTGGTGCCCGAAGTCAATACACGTGAATTAATAGTTATGCGGTTTTAATTATATATTATTCGCTTGCAAGTGAGACTTTCGTTAATCTTTCGTTGTAAGGGGAAGTCTTATTCGATCAACAGTACGGGCAGCGACAGGAGGCAAATCAATCGTCATCGAAAATATATTTTCTTTTTCGCATTTTTTCTGTAAGGTTCCGCCTTTTCCGCAGTTTAATAGGTAAACAGGGGGAAAATCCCTAAATACCGGGGGTGATTTGTATGGCATACTTCGGGCTTTGTCGGATGAGCTGATCAACCGACAACGGCAAAAAAGGAGTTTTCGGCTTATTTACCGTCTTAGTATACAGCACATAAGGTGTGTTGAACAAAGATCTGCATACCGCTGCTTGCACTCCGTGCTGCGCGCCCGGACTGTTTTCGCTCCCCGGCCTGGCAAAACGCTCCACAGGACCGTTTTGTTTCCCCCGGCTTCGAGTCCCGTTCGACTTAACCAAACACAGAGGCACCCAACGGGTGCCTCTGTGTTTGGTGCCGGTGGTGGGACTCGAACCCACACGGTATTGCTACCAACGGATTTTGAGTCCGTCACGTCTGCCAATTCCATCACACCGGCGAATATGTTCAAATTTTGTACATATATCAGTTTAACACATTTTTTAAACGGATTCAAGAGGGAGAATCACATTATATTAAAAATTTGATTCACTGTTTTTCTTCGGCGGCTGTGTGTCCGTTAAATTGATGCAGGGGTAAAAAAACATTGCCGCAACCGGTCAACGATTGCGGCAATGCAGGCTCTATGCCCTGCACCGATTTTTCGAACGACTTTGCAAAAATGGAGTCAGGATGCAAAGGACAGAAAGGATGATGACAGTCTTTTGTTCGGAAATCGATGCAGGGTTGCTGAAAGGCTGTTACCGTTCGTGCCATGATAACGGCCGTCAGCAGCAAATCAGATAACAGCGCGGAGGATAAGCAGCGCGTCGATAAGCTCAACAACGCCGTTGCCGTTAAAGTCGGCAGCCTCAAGCTGTTCGGGGGTCAGCTCCGCAAGGTCGCTGCAATAACGCATAACGAGCAGAGCATCTGCGGCGGTCACAATGCCGTCGCCGTCAACATCGCCCGCAAGGATTCCGCTTGCGGGTTCATATTGTGCAACAAGGACGGTGTTTGCCGTGATTCCGGTGAAGCTTCCGCTCCAGCCGATGAAATCATAGCCTTCACGCACGGGGTCGGCAGGTGCTTCCGCATCCATGCCGCAGCCGACTGTCTGAACACTGATCGTTGTGCCGTCCCAGTCAACAAAGTAAACATTAAAGTAGTTATCGCTTGCGAACACAGCTTCGATCGTGTGGTTTGCAATAACGCAGTCGAAGGTGTATTCATTTGCGGCACCGACTGATTCGCCGTCAACAATGATATCCGCAACATGCCAGCCCTCATTCGGAGTAATCGTGTACGATGCAGAACCGAGAGAATCAACAGTGGTTGTGCCGTCGGGCGATATTGTTCCGCCGAGTCCTGCCGAAGCGAAGATGTCGTAGTTTTCGGCAACAACGTTAATCGTGCAGGTCATCTCCTTAAGGAAGCCGTTTGTAAGCTTCAGCGTGGTGCTGCCGATTTCGTTTGCGGTTATCGTTGCGGAGAAAATATCACCATCGTTCGGGGCAACCGATGCGACTGATTCATCCTCAACACTCCATGTAAAGTCGAAATCCGTGAACAAATCCCAGATATCGGAATGTGCGCTGACGGTGTAAGTCTCGCCGGGGCGGAGATTTACAACACTGTCGGAAAGCTCGCCGGAGTTGTAGATTCCGGGGCGATCATCGCGCTCGATGCGAATAAACAAGCCGTTGCCCGCATAATCGCTTATCATGCATTCAAGGAAGAGGAAACTGTTGATGTCGCTCAAATCGTCCGGACCGAGACCGAGCCTTGTCGTTCCGTTCACGGTACCGGGTTCAACGGAATTGTGGAACACTTTGCTTGAGCTGGCACCGCTGACATATGCAGCCCTGCCGCAGTTCCAGTCCATGTACTGATTCTCGCTGTAGTCAATGACGATAGTGGGAACGTGGTAGTATTCACCCGTGCCGACATAGTCGTCTTCCTCATCGCTCCATTCTTCATATTCCCATTCATAGCTGACCATGGAAACATTCTTGATTGGGCTTTCGGTGTCAATCGTGAGCGGCATCTCCCACTTTTCGGTGCGCTCCCTGCCATTATAAGCCAGTTCCGCACAAAATGCAACAGTAAGTTTTGTGTTGTTGGGCAGGGGGTTGCCTTCAAGGTCGGTATAATCCCAGTCAAACTCCTCGTTATCATAGGCTCCGACGTAAAGTGCCTGACCCGCATTGTCATTATAATACGTCTTCGGCACAAAACCGAGATCCTTGCGGTAGTATTCAACGCCCGTTTCTGCATTCACAACGCTGTAATAAAAATTCTCAACATTGCGGTTCAATCCGATTGCGATCGCATCGATCGCATCGCGGATGCTGTCCCCGTTGGGAGATATCGCGTTGCGGTTTGCAACATAGCGCATCGTGCCGAGTTCCTCCGTGGGGTAAATGCTGTTGTTCGGCCAAGCCATGCTTGTTCCGAGGCCGATATATTCATCGTAATTTGCATCATAGGTATATACGCCGTTGACAACATGGGTTGCATCGCATTCACCGGTTTCAATTTCGGTGAAATCATAGTAGCTGCTCTGCTCAATTGCGGGCAGTGCAAGCCAGTCGCCGTAGAATGCAAGGAACGGAGCGGAAAGATCAACGCCGTTCTCCTCACCTGCGGTGAGAGTCACGAAACCTTCGACATATATGCCGTTCGGGAAGTACTTTTCGATATAAGCGATATCTTCCTCGGTGAGCGTAATCGTTACGGAAACTTCGGTTGAACCGCCCGCAGGAACCGTGATCGCGCCGTTGCCCGCAATTTCGGAATTCAGCATGTGCGGGGTCTGGGTCATGAGATAACGGCGGGTGCCGTCCGCATTGATTCGGCCCGTCTCCGCACTTTCCGTCTGAACGGAAGCATCAACAGTATAGGTCTTGTCCGCATCGGTCATGTTTACAACGGTGAAATTAAGGTTGTAAACACCTGTTTTCTGCGGGTCATCGCCGAGTTCAAGCTTTGCCCTGCCGCATTCGGTGGTGATGTAGGCACCGGCGGTCATTCCTGCGGCGGAACTTCCGGAAATTGTGAACAACCTG
>OQVP01000912.1_pt1 | contig 10887 bp, 3 predicted proteins | sample 1691541 | NCBI WGS metagenome assembly OQVP01 (sample SAMN03418258, study PRJEB22391) | human gut metagenome | biome: human-gut; feature: organic feature; material: feces | host: Homo sapiens | place: Tanzania | collected 2013-01 | reverse complement strand
GTGTGGAAATCGCCTACGGTGCGGTAACGGAAAAGGATAAGTTTCTTACCGTGGGGGAGGAAAGTGTTAATACAAAAGTGGATGCCGCCGGTACGGGCTGGAGCTATCGGGCAGAAGGAGCCACACTTACACTTTCCGGCTACAATGGCGGAGAAATCAGCTATGAAGGGGATTTAAATCTGTGTTTATCCGGCAACAACTATATTACGGCAGCCACGCCTGGTAAGTGCGGTCTGGATGTATGCGGTACACTGACGGTGGATAAGACGGATTCCGACACCGGGGATACCCTGACAGTGGCAGGCGCTGAGGATGGCACAAAATGTAAATATTTGATCTTTGTGGGAGACAGTTATGGAAATTCCCAAAAGATGGAAATAAAGGGAGGTACCCTGATCATATCCTCTCCCAAGGCAGAGCAAAGTGAACTCTATGCGGTAAAGGTAGACCTTACGGTAAGCGGAGCGGCAAACCTGCAGTCTGTGACAGCCAGTGAATTTACGAATAATGATATTGTTCTGGAAAGCAGCGGGGAAACCAATATCCGGGTGGAACGGGCAAGTGCGTATGCAGTGGCTTTGAGCGGCGGTTTGTATGTAAGAGGAAGCGGACCGGTCAGCATAGAGGCGCGCAATCCGGAAACGGGAGAATACGGTACAGCAGTCCGGTGTTTCTATGAGTACACGGGAACCTCCAAACTCAGCTTTAAGGGAGGCGTATCCACAGATACGGGAGGCAGCGTATGCTATGCAAAGATACAGGAGAAGATGTCAATCACTTCCCTTACCGGCAACCGTTTTATTCTTTATACCAGATATAAGGAGAAGACAAATATTTATGGCATCTGGTTCTGTGACCCGGCGGGAAACATCCTGACGGAGTTTACCATGGAAGCGGTAGAAGGGAACTTTGCGATAACGGACACGCCGCTTTTAGATGTACCGGAGCTGAAGGTAGGAGAAAATTATAGAAGCCTGCCGGTTAAAAACTGCCTCCACCGGATATATTATTATAATACCGGTGTTTCCTATGCCTTAAAGGAAGGAAGCAGCCTGCCGGAGGGACTGACCCTGAACAACAGTGCAGGATATATAGAAGGCGCTCCCACTGTGGAGTGTCCCGCGGGCAAGGTGGTTGTGGTGGCAACCAAGAAAAGCACCGGGGAGACAGCGGAGGTGGAAATCGCCTACGGTGCGGTAACGGTGGCAACCCCCGTCACGGGAGTGAGCCTTAATACCGATTCCCTGCTGCTTGCGGAAGGGGAAAGCGCCGGACTTACCGCCACGGTGGAGCCGGCAGAGGCAAGCATCAGTGAGGTAAGCTTTAAAAGCTCCGACAGCAGTATCGCAAGTATCAGCGCAACGGGAAATACCGCGGTGGTGACAGCGGGAAAACCCGGTACCGCAAGGATTACGGTAACCACAAAACAGGGCGGAATGACGGCTTACTGCGATGTGACGGTAAAGGCAGCCGTACCGGCAGTCAGCTTTGATGTGGAGAAAAACCGGATTACCGGCTTTGTGGCAGAGAAAACCTATGAGATCACGGACAAGGACAGCGGAGAGGTGCTGCAGCCGTCCTTCAGCGGCAGGACCCTGGTGGAAGTGCCGGCGGCATGGTTCGGAAAAACGGTGTGCATAAAGGAAAAAGGAGCGGACGGCGGGGATTCCGACGCCATGGAGCTTGTCATTGCCCATGCGTTTGCGGATACCTATTCCGCGGATGATAAAAACCACTGGAAGGAGTGTGCCTGCGGGGAAAAGACGGAGCAGGCGCCCCATACTTATGCATGGAAGGTGGATACGGAGCCTACGGACAGCAGTGACGGAGAAAAGCACCGGTACTGTACGGTCTGCGGTTATGAGGAAGAAACCAAGGTAAGCATTCCCCGCTATCTGAGGGAGAGCCTTGTCTTTACAGGCATTACGGCGCCAACGGAGGGAGCGGAACCGGACTACTCGGTAGGGGAAGCCGGCGAGGACTGCGTGGAGATTACAAAGGTGGTATGGCTTTCTGAAGGAAATCCCATGGTGAGCGGTGCGGTCTTTGAAAAGGAAAAGGAATACTGCCTTACAGTGGACTTTACCATGAAGGGAAGCTACCACCTGCCGGCGGATACAGCCGGTGTGGCAACGGAGCTTCAGAACGTGGATGCGGGAGCCGTGACGGATAAAAAGCTTAGCGGCGATGCATCGACGGGCTACCGCCTGACGGTCACCTTCCTGCGTGCGGGAGAGGCAGTGGAGCTTACGGAAGAAACGGTAAGCATCAGCGGTCTGGCAGAGAGTTATGAATATACGGGAGAATCCCTGACCCCCGAATTCCTTGTTTCCTATGTCAGCGGAACGGAACGGAGGGCGCTTGTCCGGGATAAACATTATACGGTTTCCTATGAGGAAAATACACAGCCCGGTTACGCAAAGGTAATCATCCGCGGAAAGGGATTCTACAAAGGAACCGTGGAAGCGCGCTTCCTTATTTACCGGCAGGTTTCCGACCTTACATTGTGCGAGGCGGAATATACCTATACGGGAAAGGAAATCCTGCCCGAGACGGAAATCAGGGACAGGGGCATCCTGCTTACGGCGGGAGAGGATTACCGGGTGGAAAGCATCACGGATAACCTGATGCCCGGTTATATGAAGATAACGGTAACGGGAGGCAGCAACGGAAAATACCGTGGAAGCCATACCTTTACGGAAAGCATAAGAATAAAGGGCTTACCCATAGAAGGCGCCGAGGTAACGGGACTGAAAAACGCAGTCTTTACCGGAAAGGAAATCACACCGCAGTTTACCGTAAAGCTTTCGGGTAAGGTACTGAAGGAGGGAACCGACTTTGAGGCGGTCTTCGTTGACAACCTGCATGCCGGTGAAGCCGGAGTAATCATCAACGGCAGAGGCATTTACGAAGGAAGCGTGAAAAAGACCTTTACCATTACGAGAAAAAGCTTTGCAGGGGTAAAGATTGCGGCGCTGGGAACACAGACCTATACCGGAAGTCCCATAAAGCCTGCCCTGACGGTGACGGACGGGGAAAGCCTGCTTACGGAAGGCGTGGACTATGTGGTAACGGGATATAATAACACGCAGCCCGGAAAGGCCGGCCTGACGGTGACGGCATGCGGGGATTATACCGGCGTTAAAAATATTTCCTTTGACATCCGTTACAGCCTGTCCCGTATCAGTGTAACCGGAGTGCCGGCAGGTACGGTTTATACAGGTAAGGCGGTGACACCGGAGGCGGTGCTTACGGACGCCAGCGGATATGTACTGCAGAAAAACAAAGACTATACGGTCAGCTACCGGAACAACAGGGATGCCGGAGAGGCGGAAATCCTTGTGAAGGGAAAAGGTGTTTATACGGGAAGCCTCCTGCTGACCTTCCGGATAGAGCCGGTTTCCCTGGACACAGCGCTTGTAAGCGGCTGCAAGGATACGGTTTATACCGGAAAACCCGCGGTGGTAAAGCCGGTGGTAAAGCTTGGAAAAACCACACTGAAGGCAGGGAAGGATTATACGGTTTCCGTGGAGAACGCAGTGGAGGCGGGAGCCGCCGTATGCGTAATCACGGGTACCGGCAACTATAAGGGAGAGGTACGCGTAAACTTTACCGTGAAGCCCCAGTCCCTGAAGAGCTGCCGCATTGACAACCTGGGTACCTGTCCCTTTGACGGGACGCCGGTGCGCCCCGCTGTCAGGGTTACCTGCGGAAAGAAGGTTCTTGACCGGTATACGGACTATACAGTGGCTTATGAAAACAATACCGCAACAGGCAAGGGAAAGGTTGTGGTAACAGGAACCGGCAACTATGAAGGAAGCATAGAGAAAACCTTCCTTATCCGGGACAGCATTCTGACGGCGGAGATAAGCGGTGTGGAAACAGCCGTTACCTATACGGGAAAGGCAGTTACCTTCCCGGTTACCGTTACCAGAGCCGGTACGGTACTGAAAGCCGGAAAGGATTACAGCATCACCTATAAGAAGAACAAGGATGCGGGAGAAGCCTCTCTGGTGATTACCGGAAAAGGCAGCTATACCGGGGAAATCGTGAAGAACTTCACCATAAAGAAGGCGGAGCTTGGCGCCGGCGGAGCCATCGGGGACATAAAGACGTTTACCTATACGGGAAAGGCCATCTGTCCTTCCGTAACGGTTACTTATGGAAAGACAAGACTTACCGCTAAGGATTACCGGGTATACTATACCAGGAATACGGAGGCAGGCACAGCCAGGGTGACGGTAACCGGAACCGGCAACTATACAGGTACCCTTGCCGGGGAATTTACCATTGCCGCAAAGGAAATCCGGAAGTGCAGCATACGTGTATCGGATGCGCCGCTTCTGACCGCAACGGGAGGAATTCCCGAAATAACCGTAAAGGATGGCGGAACAGTTCTTTTACAGGGAAGGGATTATACGGTTTCCTATCAGGATAACCATTCCCTCGGAAAAGCAACGGCGATAATTACAGGCTGCGGCAGCTACGGCGGGGAAACCGTAAAGACCTATCAGGTAAAGAAGGACTTTACCGCGGCAAAGCTGGCATGGGATCTGCCGGATGATTATTACAACGGAAAAGAAAAGAAACCGAAGATTTCGGTGACCCTGGACGGGAAGCCCTTAAAGGAAGGAAAGGACTATACCTTAAGCTATGTAAACTGCAAAAATGCGAGTGTGTCCGAATCGGCACAGGTGATTGCAAGCGGAAAGGGAGAGTATGCGGGAAGTCTGTCCGTAAGCTTTACCATCCGACCGCTGTCCCTGAATTCCGGTTCCGTCACGGTAAGCAGGATCCGGGATGTGGTATACAACGGAAAAAGCCAGGAGCCGTCCTTTACCGTGAAGTACGGAAAGACGGTGTTAAAGAAAAATGTGGACTATACCGTTTCCTATTACTGGAACGTGGATGCGGGAACGGCATCCGTGACAATCCGCGGCAAGGGGAATTATGAAGGCTCCGTGTATACGAACTTCCGGATTACCCCGAAGAAGCTGACGGCAAAGATAGCGGCAATCCCGGATGTGAATTATACCCCGGAGGGAGCTGCTCCGGCGCTGACACTGACGGACAAGGATAAAATCCTGCAGGAAGGAAGGGATTATACCGTAAGCTATACGGGAAACCGGGAAGTGGGAACGGCAACAGCGGTGGTAACGGGCTGCGGCAACTACAGCGGAACCCTGAAAAAGACCTTCCGGATAAAACCCATGGATCTTTCCGGTGTAAACATAAACAACATAGCCTCAGAAAGTTATACGGGAAGTGCGGTAAGACCGGAGCCCGTGGTCTATGTGAACACGGCATCCGGAAGGGTATACCTTAAGGAAAACGTGGATTATGTGTATGCGTATGAGAATAATGTGGAGCCCGGCACGGCAACCGTAACCATAACGGGCTGCGGCAACTACACGGGAAGCAGAAAGAAGACCTTCCGCATTACCGAATAAGTCATTTCGATTGAAAAAGGGACGTAAAAATCCGGCAGAGAAATCTGCCGGATTTTTCGATGTTCCTATGGTCGGAAGCTTTGCTTCTTTTAATTGCGGTTGGATAAGTCCACATATTCGCGGTCTTCACCGACCGGTTTATAGGCGGGACGGATGATTTTGCCGTTGTTGGCAAGCTCCTCGAGTCTGTGGGCGCTCCAGCCGACGATTCGCGCTATGGCGAAAATCGGTGTATACAGCTCCATGGGCAGTCCCAGCATATGGTATACAAAGCCGGAGTAGAAGTCCACGTTGATGCTGACACCCTTGTACATCTGCCTTTCCGCAGAGATAACCTCGGGAGCTAATTTTTCCACCAGGGAGTAGAGGGCAAATTCCTTTTGCAGCCCCTTTTCTTCGGACAATTTCTGCACGAAGGACTTGAACGCAACGGCACGGGGGTCGGATTTGGAATAAATTGCATGTCCTACACCGTAAATCAGACCGGCGTGGTCGAAGGCCTCTTTATGTAACAGTTTCTTTAAATAACAGGATACTTCTTCTTCATCCTCCCAGTCGTGGATTTCCCGCTTCATTTCTTCAAACATTTTAACTACCTTGATATTGGCGCCGCCGTGCCGGGGTCCCTTCAGGGAGCCGATGGCTGCCGCAATGGTAGAATAGGTATCCGTCAGGGAAGAGGTCACCACATGGGTGGTGAAGGAGGAGTTGTTGCCGCCGCCGTGCTCCATATGAAGCACCAGGGCAATATCCAGTATCTTGGCTTCCAAAGGGGTGTAAGAGCTGTCGGGACGAAGAATATGCAGGATATTTTCGGCTGTGGAAAGCTCCGGTATGGGCTGGTGGATAAACAGGCTGTTGCCGTCATGATAGTGGCTGTAAGCCTGATAGCCGTAAATGGACAGCATGGGGAACAGACTGATCAGCTGCATACACTGCCGTAATACATTGGGCAGGGAGGTATCGTCCGCCCGGTCATCATAAGAATAAAGGGTAAGCACACTGCGGGCAAGGGTATTCATCATATCCTTACTGGGTGCCTTCATAATAATATCTCTTACAAAGCTGGTGGGCAGGGAACGGTAGCTGCCGAGAAGCTTCCGGAATTCCGCAAGCTCTGTGCTGTTGGGAAGCTCTCCGAACAATAAAAGATAAGCGGTTTCTTCAAAACCGAAACGGTCATCCTTTGTAAAACCGTTAATCAGGTCCTGTACATTGTAGCCGCGGTAAAAAAGCTTACCGTGAGCCGGAACGGAAACACCGTCCTTTATCTCGGTAGCACGTACATCGGAAATATGGGTAAGCCCTGCCAGAACGCCCTTTCCGTTTATGTCACGAAGTCCCCTCTTTACGTCATAACGGGTATACAGTTCGGAATCTATGATTCCTGCTTCCTCTGACTTTTTGGCAAGTCTGAGAATCTCTGGGGTAATATCGGAAAATGTATTATGTTCCATGGGTCTGCTCCTTTCTGGCTGGAATTTAAAAATAACTTTCTGTATTTTAACATAAAAAAAACGTGCTTAGCAAGAAAATTTAGGATTATTTACAAAAAGTTCATAAATATACGGAAATTTCCGGGTGGATTTTTTGAACGGAAAAGATTACAATAAAGGATGCGCACCGCATCAGACGGTCAGCTTGGCAAAGAAAGGATAACAGTATGGAAAACAGAACAATAACGGATAGACTTAATGCCCTGCGGCAGGCTATGGCGCGGGAAAAGATAGATTTTTACATGATTCCCACGGCAGATTTCCACAATTCGGAATATGTAAACGATTATTTCAAGGTAAGGGAATTTTTCTGCGGATTTACCGGTTCCAACGGCACTCTTGTGGTGTGGAAGGAAGGTGCCGGTCTCTGGACGGACGGCAGATATTTTATTCAGGCGGAAAACGAACTTACGGGCACGGGCGTGACCCTGTTCCGCATGCTGCAGGAGGGCGTTCCCACCATAGAGGAATTTTTACAGAAGGAAATGAAGGACGGCGAAACGCTGGGCTTTGACGGCAGAGTCATTTCCGCAGCGGAGGGCAAGCGTTACGAAAAGGCGCTTGCCGGCAAAAACATTGTCTTTTCCTATGATAAAGACCTTGCGGAGGGCATCTGGACGGACAGACCGGCATTCCCGGCAGGACAGGTCAGTGTGCTTCCCGGCGATATCGTAGGAAAGACCGCGGGAGAGAAGCTTGCCGAGGTGCGGCAGGAGCTGACAAAAAAAGGAGCGGAGAGTCTGCTGCTTACAAAGCTGGACGACATCATGTGGCTGTTTAACATCCGCGGCTGCGATGTGGAATGCAATCCCGTAGCCATGTCCTATGCCTATATCACACAGGACGGAGCCGTGCTGTTTATCCGGAAGGAAGCCCTTTCCGATGAAGTGCTTTCCTACCTCGGTAAAACAGGTACGGAAGTAAAGGAATACGGAGAAATCACGGACTTTGTAAGGGCGCTTCCGGGGAACGGCAAAAACCTTCTGGATGAGCGTTATGTGGGTTATAACTTCTATAAAATATTACAGGAAAAACAGGCGGCTACGGAGGGGAAAAATCCCACCGAACTCCTGAAAGCCGTAAAGAATGCCACCGAGCTTGCCAATATGGAAAAAGTATACCTGCAGGACAGTGTGGCAGTGACGAAATTCATCTACTGGCTGAAGACCCATGTAGGAAAGGAAGAAATTACGGAGGTGACGGCAGCCGATTATCTGGAGGGACTGCGCAGACAGATTCCGGGCTTCTTTGATTTATCCTTCCCGACCATTGCGGGCTACAAGGCAAATGCTGCCATGATGCATTATGAAGCGACTCCGGAAACGGCAGCGACACTTGCACCGGAAGGCATGCTTTTAGTGGATTCCGGCGGACAGTATTTGGGCGGCACCACGGACGTGACAAGAACCATTGTATTAGGACCCATTTCCGATGAAATCAAAATGCATTATACCAAGGTGGCGGCTGCGGTCATGCAGCTAACCCATGCACACTGGATTTACGGCTGCACCGGCAGGAACTTAGACATCCTGGCACGTCAGCCGCTGTGGGATTTAGGCATTGACTACCAGTGCGGCACCGGGCACGGCGTAGGCTATATCTTAAATGTACACGAAGGTCCCCAGGGCATGCGCTGGCGTTTCACAAACGGCATGGAAGAGGCAGTGTTTGAAGCGGGCATGGACATCACCAACGAGCCCGGCGTATACATTGCGGGCAGCCACGGCATCCGTATCGAAAACGTCATGGTAGCGGAAAACGATGTGAAGAACGAATACGGTCAGTTCATGCATTTCAAGACACTTACCTGGGCGCCCATTGACCGGGACGGCATCGATGTTAAATACCTGTCCGATACCCAGATTGCCATGTTAAACGAGTACCAGCAGGCAGTTTACGAAAAGGTTTCTCCTTATCTTACCGAAGAGGAAAAACAGTGGCTTAAGGAAGAAACGGCAAAATTCTAAAATTGGTATAAAATTTTTAACGGTTTCTTGACATTTTTAATGGCTTTTGAGATAATACAACCGATGTGGTAGAAGATAAACACATACAAAAAATAAGGAAAGAGGTTAATGTAAGATGGCAGAGATTAATTTAAGCAAGTACGGCATTACCGGTACTACAGAAATCGTTCACAATCCTTCTTATGAAATGTTATTTGAAGAAGAGACCAGACCTGAACTGACAGGCTATGAAAAAGGCCAGGAAACAGAGCTTGGTGCGGTAAACGTTATGACCGGTATTTATACAGGACGTTCCCCTAAAGACAAGTTTATCGTTGTGGATGAAAACTCCAAGGATACTGTTTGGTGGACATCCGATGAATATAAGAACGACAACCATCCCATGACAGAGGAAGCATGGGCAGCCGTTAAGGAAATCGCAAAGAAAGAGCTTTCCAACAAGAGACTGTTCGTAGTTGATGCATTCTGCGGCGCAAACAAAGATACCCGTATGGCTATCCGTTTCATCGTAGAAGTAGCTTGGCAGGCACATTTCGTAAAGAACATGTTCATCCAGCCTTCCGAAGAAGAATTAGCAAACTTTGAGCCTGATTTCGTTGTTTACAACGCATCCAAGGCAAAGGTAGAAAACTACAAGGAATTAGGTCTTAACTCCGAAACTTGCGTAGCATTCAACATCACAAGCCGTGAGCAGGTTATCGTAAATACATGGTACGGCGGAGAAATGAAGAAGGGTATGTTCTCCATGATGAACTACTTCCTGCCTTTAAAGGGCATGGCTTCCATGCACTGCTCCGCAAATACCGATATGGAAGGCAAGAACACCGCAATCTTCTTTGGTCTGTCCGGTACCGGCAAGACCACCCTTTCCACCGACCCTAAGCGTTTACTCATCGGTGATGATGAACACGGCTGGGATAACAACGGTGTATTCAACTTTGAAGGCGGCTGCTATGCAAAGGTTATCAACCTTGACAAGGATTCAGAGCCTGATATCTACAATGCTATCAGAAGAGATGCACTTTTAGAGAACGTTACCGTTGATGCAGAAGGAAAGATTGACTTCAATGATAAGAGCGTAACCGAGAACACCCGTGTTTCTTATCCCATCAACCACATTCAGAACATTGTACGTCCTATTTCTTCCGCACCTGCTGCAAAGAACGTAATCTTCCTTTCCGCAGATGCATTCGGCGTACTTCCTCCTGTATCTATTCTGACACCGGAACAGACACAGTATTACTTCCTTTCCGGATTTACCGCAAAGCTGGCAGGTACAGAGCGTGGTATCACAGAGCCCACCCCGACCTTCTCCGCTTGCTTTGGACAGGCATTCCTGGAACTGCATCCTACCAAGTATGCAGAAGAGTTAGTTAAGAAGATGCAGAAGAGCGGTGCTAAGGCATACTTAGTAAACACCGGCTGGAACGGTACCGGCAAGCGTATCTCCATTAAGGATACCCGTGGTATCATCGATGCTATCTTAAGCGGCGCTATTAACGAAGCTCCCACCAAGAAGATTCCTCACTTTGATTTTGAAGTTCCTACCGAACTGCCCGGCGTTGATCCTAAGATTCTGGATCCTCGCGACACCTATGCAGATCCTGCTGAGTGGGATGCTAAGGCTAAGGACTTGGCTGGCCGCTTCATCAAGAACTTCGGCAAGTACACTGGTAACGAGGCTGGTAAGGCTCTGGTTGCTGCTGGTCCTCAGCTGTAATATCAGATTCTTATCTGTACAAGCTAATACATTTGGGACGCTGTTTCGACGGCGTCCTTTTTGTGTGGAAAATTATGCTGGCAGTAACTGTTGTTAGGCTTTGGTAATGACAATTATGCATTGTGAACATAATTATAAACTGCATTGACAAACGTCTTTTTTCGGCATATACTATGAATAAATTGGTAGTACAAATGCATGACTACCCAAAAGTTAATAAGTGGAGCAGGTGTCGCGTGTCCCTTTTAGGGACA
>OQVP01000908.1_pt1 | contig 10911 bp, 10 predicted proteins | sample 1691541 | NCBI WGS metagenome assembly OQVP01 (sample SAMN03418258, study PRJEB22391) | human gut metagenome | biome: human-gut; feature: organic feature; material: feces | host: Homo sapiens | place: Tanzania | collected 2013-01 | reverse complement strand
ATCAGAAATTTTTCCGTGCTCCTGCACATAGCTCAGAATCTTTTGCTGTTGTGCATTGGGGTAATAGCTGTAAGGCGCTTGTTTTTCTGCGACAAGCTTAATTGATGGATGATTATTGTTATAGTTAAGATTAGGCAGCGTAATTTTAAAGGCGTGCTGCGTAACAGTGATTTTGGGCTTGACGTAGCAGTCTTTATAGAGTGCAAAAATTCGCCTGATGCCTGTACCATATGATTCGATGAATTTTAAGCGATGGAAGATTTCTGCCAGCTTAGCGTTACGCGGCTGAGAGATGCCAAGCTGAATATCCTCTAAGGAGAGTCCCGGAAGCAGTCCGCCGAGCGAAATAAATTCTATGGCTTGCTTATTAACGTTGATGATAATGCTGCCGCTGTAGCTGTAATCGCGGTGGATGATGGCATTGAGCAAAGCTTCGCGGATAGCAGCTTCCGGATAATCCCAGTTATCATTGCGAGTTAAGCCGGAAAAGTTTGAAGGATTCTGATTGCAGAGCATGAGAAAGGCAAAGGCGTTTTCAAGCTGCTGGAAGATAGAGCCTGTGAATTCTCGGTGCGCTTGGAATTTTGTGTTTTCGTTATCCTCGAATACGGCGACCTTTATGCTATGCAGACATTGCTCGGAGATAAGCAGCGCAAGATTAGTGAACTGATTATCTTTGATATTGCGTAAGCCGAGTGCGAAATATTTGATTTCAGCAAATTCTAGATTATTAGTTTGGAAAATGCTTTGTGCGGTTGTGAAGCTCAGCTCTTGATTCAGCGAGCGCATAGCTTCGTAAGAGTCACTCTCATACGACATAATCTTCACTCCTTACGTCGTTTTGTTCACTATATTCATTATAATCACTTTGGCGAGTGAATGCAAGTGAATTATATTTTTGTTAGCTGTCTTGACTTTGAGCGTACTCTAGGTGTTATGCTATAATAAAGCAAAATGAAGGGGAAGATGAGCATGAGCAGAAAAGCAAGCTTTTTATTGATTATATTATGCCTTGTGGCGGCATTGAGCGGCTGTGCGCAAAATGCTGAGCGCGAAGCGACGGGCAGCGACGCTGCTGTGGCGATTACGCATGTACGCCAGCTGGTCGCGGCAGATAACAAAACCGCGCGCACTATTATGTGGGAGGGCAAGGTGAAGCAGCCGTATACGCTGGAATACCGCAAGCAGGGCAGTCGCGACAGCGAGAGCGTGCAGGCTGCCGACAGCAGCTTTACGGATAAGGACAGCGTTATCCAGTACACTGCCCGCCTCGACAGCCTTGCGCCGGGCACCACGTATGAGTACCGCATTAACACAGCAAAAAATAAGGGCCAATGGCATAAGCTGCATACGGAGGATGGCGCTGGCTTCACCGCCTTAATCTTTCCTGATTCGCAAAGTGCTGATTACAGCGGCTGGCAACAGCTGGCGCGTGCTGCGTATCAGCGCCATCCGGATAGCGCTTTTTACGTCAATATGGGCGACTTGGTGGATAACGGTCAGGATGCAAGCCAATGGCGGGCGTGGTTCAACAGCGTGAGCGTGTTCAGTGATGCTGTGCCGCTGGCACCCGTACTCGGCAATCACGAGGCGTACAGTCTGGAGTGGAAGGAATGCCTGCCTGCAAGCTATACGCATTTGTTCAATGTGCCGCAAAACGGTCTGGAAAAGTATCCTAATCAGTTTTACAGCTTTGATTACGGTCCTGTGCATTTTGTAGTGCTGGATACCAACTTTCCGGAGATGAAAAATTTCCAGCCTGCTTTGCTGGCAGACGAGCTGCCTTGGCTGGAAAAGGATTTGGCGGCGAGCAAGGCGCAGTGGAAGGTTGTTCTGATGCACCGCGATATCTTTCTCTACGGCTTCGGGCCGGAGTCGGGCAGAGCGCAGACCAAGACGCATTTTCTTGATTTCAGCTATCTGCTGATGCCGGTGTTTGAAAAATATAAGGTTGACGCAGTATTGACGGCGCATCTGCATACTTATCGCCGTCGTATGCCGTTGCAGAACTTTGCGCCTGCGCCGCAGGGCGAGGGTATTACCTATATCCTGACAGGTGTGGCCGGCAGTGTACGCTATCCTAAGCTGTGGGGAGATTTTGAGTGGGATGCGGCAACGGCGCCGAAGCCGGAAACGGCCAACTATATGACGCTGAAGGCTGATGAGAAAACTCTGGAGTTTAAAGCTTTTCTGCCGGATGGCAAGCAGTTTGACGAAGTGAAATTAACTAAATAAGCAAAAAGGCTGTCGCATCAATAGTGAATGCGACAGCTTTTTTAATTGCGCTTAATCAAGCTCAATCAGTTCGTACTTGTCATTGCCCATTTTCAGCTTGCGCATAGCGGTGAGCTGGTGCAGGCCGTGACGGCTTTCCATGCGCTCAACAAGATCATGGTTGCTTTCCTTGGCATATACAAGATCGACGGAAGCCTGGTCGATAGCCAAAATGTCGGTGGAAGCGAGAATGCCGATATCAGGGATGGTCGGCTCTTCTGCACTTAAGCCGGCGCAATCACAGTCAACGGACATGCGGCGCAGAACGTTGATGTAAACGATGTGCTTGCCGAAGAAATCAATAGTAGCCTTGGCGGATTCAGCCATGTTTTCCATGAGCAGTTCCTTGCCGGGCCATACGTTCCAGTCTGTAGGCAGGTTATCCTTATCTACACCGTGAACCTGTGCTTTGCCGATGCGTCCGTCAGCGCAGCCGATAGCAAGGTTTTTCATGGAGCCGCCGAAGCCGCCCATAGCATGACCTTTGAAGTGCGTTAAAACGAGCATGGAATCGTAGTTGACGATGTTTTTGCCCATGGAAACTTCTTTGAAATGCTTGCCGTGGCGGACAGGCAGATTAATGGTTCCCTCGGCGTCCATGATATCAACAGGGCAGAAGGTCCAGCCGTTAACCTTCAATGTATCAAGATGCTCTTCGGTGGTATAGCGGTCGCCCTGATACAGGGTGTTGGTTTCTACGATGGTGCTGTCAGGGATTTGCTGCTGCAGTGCTTTCACCAGCTCGCGCGGCAGAATGTTGGGACCGTGCTTTTCGCCGGTGTGCAGTTTGATGGCAACCTTGCCGTAAATGCTTTCGTTGATTAAATCATATAATTTGATGAGATGCTCTGCATCAATGTGTTTGGTGAAGTATACTTTGGCATGTGAGCCTACGTTATCGTTTGCGGAAACTTTTTTGCAGCCTACTACAGGGGCTTGTGCAAATTCTTGTGTCAATTTCATCTACCTCCTATAATTTGGTTACTTATATTTTAATACCTGAAGTATACTCTAAGTCAAGAGGAAAATGGAAGTTTAGTGGTGAATGTTAACTTCCAATCATACTACAAAAACGGAGCAGCACTTGTTTTATATATTCTTGCCTTGAAACCCAAAGAATTGGGATTGGAACGCTGGCGTACGTTGAAGCTTCTAAAGAAGTCACAAAAACTTCACAATGCAAATCCTAGAAATTTAGTACACTTTAAATATAGTGTAACTTTTCACATTGAAGGAGGTTTATCTCATGAAAAAATTAACAGCTATTATTACTGGCGCACTGACTGTTTTGACAATTTCTGCTACAGCATTTGCTGCTAATCTGATAAGTGCGGACGAAGCTCGTGCAATTGCGCAAAAGCAAGTTCCCTCAGGTAGTACATACCTGCATACTGAAGCAGAACTGCAAAAAATGCAACCATATTATGAAGTGAAGTTTTTTGATACTGCTACTCAGACAAAATATGAAATTGATGTATATCAAGTAAATGGTAAAATCAAAGAATACAATATGGAAAGAAAAGCGTTGGACGGCAGCGCTAATGTAATCTTGTCCAAAGATGATGTAAAAGCAATTGTTGCTAAAGAAGTTGGTGACGTGTCGATTTATGAACTGAAATTGGACAGAGAACGTGGATTATATGAATATGAAGTGAAATTCAGTGCCTCTGGTTTGCGTGGTGAGATGAATATTAATCCCGAAACTGGTGTAGTGCTGGATAAAGAGGTAAAATACAGCTTTTAAGAATAATTTTCTATAAGTTTTTTAGAAATTTTTTGGAGCGGTGCGAAAGCATCGCTCTATTTTTACAATTTTTATTTTTGGTTTTGAGTTAAATTCAGATGCTATTAAAAAGTTACAAGGCGACAATAATGAGCTTGTGATTATTCCTAGGGCAGTGCATACTGATCTGTACTACAAGATGAATGTAATTTCCTTTGATAAAATAGGAGCTTTGTATATGAAGTATCTGAAATAAAAAGCGAGGCTATCACCAGAGTGTGTGATAGCCTCACTTTTTTCCACAAATCGGCTGGGAAGACCGATATTGAGAGGGGAATCAGGGTTTTACGGTTGTGCGGTAAGCCTGCTTGCCATCTTTGAATTCGATGATGGTTACGCTCTTTACTGCGTCATGCTTTTCGTTTAAGCCAAGAGAGCCGGTAACAGCACTGAAGGCTTTTGTTTCAGCCAGTGCCTTGGCGATTTTAGCCGGTTCAACAGAGCCTGCGCGTTTGATAGCGTCAGCTAAAAGCTTGATGCCGTCATAGCCGAGTACTGCGGGAGCGTCAGGCTTTTGGTTATATTCTTTCTCGAAGGCTGTAACGAAGGCTTTGGATTCGGCAGAATCGGAATCAGCAGAATAGTGGTTGGTGAAATAGGTGTTGTTCAGAGCAGCGGCACCGGCAATTTCTGGAAGCTTGGGGCTGTCCCAACCGTCACCGCCGACGATAGGAACATCAATACCGAGCTCACGTGCTTGTTTAACGATTTTGCCAACCTCTTCATAGTAACCGGGAACGTAAATTACTTCCGGGTTTGCTGCTTTGATTTTGGTCAGTACAGCTTTGAAATCTGTATCTTTTTGCAGATAAGCTTCTTCGATAACAATACTGCCGCCGTTAGCGGTGAAGGATTTTTTGAAGAAATCAGCTAAGCCTTTGGAATAATCGCTGCTGTTGTCTATATAAAGCGCTGCTTTTTTGGCCTTCAGCTCGTTGGTGACGAAGTTGGCACCGACAGTGCCTTGGAAGGGATCGATAAAGCAGACACGGAAGGTGTTGGGTTTGGTGCTGCCGTCTTTGGCCAGTGTTACAGAGGGATTTGTTGCACCGATTGCCAAATAGGGGATTTTGGCTGTTTCGCTGATATTGCAGGCTGCAATGGCGCTGGAGCTGGTAAAAATACCTGCTACCATAGGCACTTTATCCTGGTTGATGAGCTTACTCATAGCGTTGGCTGCTTCGGCCGGTTCACTCTTGGTATCTGCTTCAACAAGTACAAGCTTCTTGCCGTTGACACCGCCGTTGGCGTTAATTTCTTTTACTGCCAGCTTAAAGCCACGCATCATTGATGTGCCGTAGGAAGCGTTACCGCCTGTCATCTCACCGATGGCGCCGATTTTAATGGTATCGTCTGCCGCTTTGTCACTGCCGCAGCCTGTCATGAGCAGGCTGGCAGCGCAGATAGCTGCCGTCATGGTTTTGAAAAAGTTTTTGCATTTCATTGAAATCAGCTCCTTTGATTTTTTGATTGACTAATATTGAGAAAATATATTAGCGGTTTGGTATAGACAAGGCTGATAAAAAAAGAAGAAGCCTGGCTTCGCATCTGTGCGAAGTCGGGCTTCGTTGCCATGTAATTGTCTATGTGCTTAGTATAATATCTATAAGTGTAAACGTCAATAGAAAATTTAAAAACAAATGTAAAAATACAGTATACAAAAGGAGCGGGCAGTGTATCTTTTTTCAACAATAATCTAAATATATAAATACGTCACCATCAGCATCTCCTAGCGGAAAGCTTTGAAAACTTCGCTTAAAGATGATATAATAAGCTATTATACTATGACTGGAGTACGCTATGCGCAGGAAAATATTATTTGGTGTTGATTATACGGACAGCGAGCTGATTAAACTCTTGTTATATCTGTTTGTCGGCGGTACGGCGGCGTTGGTGGAGTGGGCCTTGTTCTACATTTTCTTCCACTATCTTTTAACCGGGCTGAGCCTGACCTTGCTGACTATGCTGGCAACAGCCTTATCATTTTGTCTGGCAACACTGTATCATTATTTCTTGGGCAATGTTTTGGTTTTTGACAGCGGCAGCCGTTACAAACGCGGCAAGGAGCTTAGCCTGGTGTTTTTGGTAAGCTGTATAGGCTTGGCGTTTAACCTGCTGCTGATGTATATTTTTGTCAGCCTGCTTGACTGGCAGCCGATGCTGTCTAAGGTGCTGACAAGCTGTATTGTTGTTGTATGGAACTATCTCTCACGTAAAAAATGGATTTTTAGGAGTTAGATATGCCTGGAGAATATGTAGACGTAAAAAAATTTAAAAAGGTTGTGCTTTTGTATAACCGTAATTCCGGTAAGCAGCTTTTTGCCAGTATGATGGCTAAGGTGAATGAAACCTATAAGCTGGTGAAGGAATTAGTAGGACCTAAAAATGCAGAAATGCGAGATATCCGCTTCTTTGACCAGATACCGCAGATTGCTGCGGAAATAGTTGAGGAAAAGGTTGACTGGGTGATAATTGCCGGCGGTGACGGTACAATCAGGGCTATGATTGAACAGCTGGCTAATCGCAAGTATGTGCCTTATATCAGCGTTTTTCCTGCCGGTACGGTAAATCTGGTGGCCAAGGAGCTGCTGCTGAAGGCGGATCCGCATAAGTGGTTTAAGCGTGTATCCAAAGGTATAGAGGTACCTGTTTATCTGGGACGCGCCAACGGAAATGTTTTTCTGACGGTTGCCGGTATAGGATTCGATTCCCTTGTAGTAGACAAGGTAACCGAAAAGGAGAAAAAGCTGCTCAACAAGCTCGCTTATGTTTGGCAGGGAACAGAGATTATGCGTAAGGAATTTCTGTTTAACAACTGGCGTTACCGCTTTCAGGTGCGCTTTGATGATGAAGACGAGTGGTATGATGCAACTTCTGTTATTGTAGGCAAGAGTCGTTATTATGCCGGACGCTACAACCTCTTTAACGGTGCGTCGCTTTCGTCACCTCTTTTACATGCGGCGCTGTTTACCGGGGATAAGCGCGCCGATTTTATCCGTTATGCGGCCTGCATTGCTATGGAGGCGCTGACGCTGGATAATGATATTATTATCCGTGCAGCGAAAAAAATGGAAATACGCTGCAATGAAGAAAATTTTGCAGCAGAGCTTGACGGAGATGCTGTAACAACTGCTCCTCTTTTAATCGAGATGGAGTCCGAGCCGATTAAGTTTTTGGCGTAAGCAAGGAAATGGTGTAAGGTGAATAGGATTAGTAGAAAAATGGGCTGGCTGATTTTTATAATCGTTGCCGGTATTGTTGAGGGCTTTTTTGCCTGGCAGAGCTTCGGCGGGACGCACCCCTTTCCGCTGAACGAGTTTGGCTTTCAGATTTTTGATCATCTTCTGCGTGACTGTGTTTTGGCAGAGGTAGTGTATGTGCTGTATTATCGGCGCAAGCGTGTGCCGGACAGATTGCAGCGTTATTTTCCTGTTATTGTTATCGGTATTCTGTATCTTTTCGAAGCCTTTTTCATGGTTAACCAGCTTAGCCTGGATAAAGGCCTGCAGACAAGCCTGTCCGTGCTTGCCGGTATTAATAATAATATCTTTGCAGTGCTGCTGATGGCAATGTGCTACCATAAATGGCCTAATATCGGGATGAAAATCCTCTATTTTGCTGTTTATGTATTTTCCGCTTTAGCGCTGGTTTTTGACGGTTTTTACTTTTGGCAGACCTCCATGCATGTGGAGAGCGTTCTCTTCCAGAACCTGAATATCTATGCTGTTAAAGGCATTTTTGCGACGATGAGCAACACGATGATTGCCGGTATCGTTATCAGCATAGTGGTGATTTTACTGCTGTTTTATGTACCGAAGCCGCAAAAGCGTAAGCCGAACTTTGCCTGGTCGTTGCTGTGCGTGGCCATGTTCACCTTGGGCTTGAACCTTACCGACAGATTGCTTGGCTATGCCGGCATGTACGGCGTGGAAAATGTTATCGGTATGTACGCCGAGGTTGAGAACGAAAAGACACGCATGAACTACCGCAATATGCTTTCCGTTCCTGTTAATGTGAACTTCGTCAGCAAGGCAATTTTTGATACGGATAAAATTGCCGGCGGCAAGCATGTGGAGCAGCGCGAGCTGACTGCCAAGGATAAAACACGCTTGACGGAAATGGGCATTGATGAGCCTAAAGCAAAGATTGCCAAAATCAAACCGCAGTATGACCGAGTTGTTCTGCTGATTCTGGAATCCATGCATCGTGATTACATCAACTACTATAACCATGATATTCCCGAAGAAGCTACTCCGTTTTTGAATAGTCTTGTTATCCGCTATCCGCATATGAACAGGTATTATTCCTCTGCCGTGCCGACAACGCAGGGCCTGAATGCTACCTTCCGTTCGCATCTGATTATGGATAAGGATCTTCCCGGTAAAAATACGCCCTCACTGTTCCGCAGCGTGCAGGCAGCGGGGATGCGCGGCATTTTCATGAATGCTTCCAGCCAGTATTATGCCAACGAGCTGCGCGAATATCCGACACAGTTCGGCATGAACGAATATTATGCCAAGGAATACCTGGAAAAGCAGGGCTATACAGGTGCCAGCGGCTGGGGCTTCCATAATGACGTAATGTATGAGGAAACACTGAAGCTGCTGGAAAAAGCCAAAGCGAAGAATGACCGTCTGGTGATGGTCACCAAAACGCTGGATATGCATCAGCCTTATCCTTACACGGGCTTCAGCTGGAACGAAATGCCGGATAATGTGCGCAGCAATCAGTTTATTACAGTGCGCGGCGTTTATTGGGTTGATAAAACGTTGGAGCATTTCTTTAAGGAAGCACAGAAGCGTGGCCTGATGGATGACAGAACGCTGTTCATCATTACAAGTGACCATAATCCGCACAGCGGCGGTGAGTACACAAAGCTCGTTACCAAGGCTGATGATAAGCAGAGCATTGCACCGATTCCGCTGATTTTTGTGTCGAAGAACCTGGCACCGCTCAATAATCTGCGCACCAATGAATATGCTTCGCAGATTGATCTGGCACCGACGCTTTTGTATCTGCTGGGCATCGACGTGCCGGAAAAATTCATGGGCCGCAATCTGTTGCAGCCTACGGATATTCCCTATGCCTTAGGCTACTTTGGCGGCAAGGCGTTCTACTGGTCGGATGAGCGTCACTTTGTCGATCAGATGGATAAGCCTGTACCGGATACAGAATATGAGGATGCTTTAACAAACTATATTATTCATTATTATGGTTTGTGGCATCAATAAAGTTATAAAAAAATACCGTTCCGCAGAAATGTGGGACGGTATTTATACTTTTGTTATATAAACTTAGCTGAAGAAAGCAAGTATATTGTATACACTTACTATTGTGCTTTTCAAATATGCCGGTTTCGCATATAATGATAATGCTAAAATATTTTTGTTTTATGGAGGGACTGGAAAATGTTAATATTAGGTTGTATATTGGTCTTGATAACCTTATTTTTGTTAATCAAGCGTTATGAGGCGAGGATGGTATTGGTTGCTGCCGGTATTGTAATGTGTGCTTGTGCCGGCAATCCGATGGCTGCACTGAATTCCTTTGCCAAAGGCATGGGCAGCAGCATGATTTCTTCTGCGTGCTCCAGCATGGGTTTTGCTTTGGTAATGCGTTTTACCGGCTGTGATAAGCATTTGATTAATTTTCTGGCTAAAGGATTAACCAAAGTACATTTCTTGATTATTCCTGGCGTTGTATTGGCAACTTTCGCTGTAAACATGGCGCTGCCTAGTGCTGCCGGTACTGCTGCTGCTGCCGGTGCAATTTTTATTCCTATTATGATGGGTGCAGGCATTCATCCTGCTATGGCTGCTGCTGCTGTTAAATGCGGTACTTATGGCAGTATGTTGAATCCTGGCTTAGCACATAACCCGTTCGTAGCAAAAATTGCAGGCGTTGGCGTTATGGATGTAATTGCTTTCCACTATAAAGCAAACCTTGCATCTTTGGTTATTGCGGCTATTACGATTACTGTTATTGCGTACATGACTCATGAAAATAAAGACCATTTTGCAGAAGGTCTTGAATTAGAGGAAAACTTCAAAGTAAATTATCTGTATGCTTTGATGCCGATTATTCCTATTGCTATTCTCCTTTTGGGAGCAACTAAGATTGTGCCTATATTTAAGATGGGTGTTGCTCAGGCAATGATTATTGGCTGCATTCTGGCTTTGGCTGTTACCAGAACTAATCCTGCAGAACTGACCAAATCGTTCTTTGATGGCATGGGAAAAGCTTATGCAGATATTATTGGTATCATAATTTCTGCAGGTGTATTTGTTGCCGGTATGAATGCTATGGGCTTGGTAAAAGCTTTCACTAATGCTATGCTGAATAACCCGGCAATTGTTAAGATTGCTGCTTCTGTTGGTCCTTTCCTCTTAGGCTTAATCGTTGGTTCCGGTGATGCCGCAACCTTTGCTTTCAACGAAGCGATTACTCCTCATGCTGCTGATTTCGGTATGACTCCTGTACAAATGGGTAGTATGGCTACATTAGGCGGTACTCTTGGCCGTACAATGTCTCCTATTGCCGGTGCAACCATTATCGTAGCAGGTATTGCAGGTGTTAATCCGATGGAAATTGCCAAACGTAACGCTCTGCCGATGGTTTTGGCTATGGTTGTTGGTATGACTGTTCTTGTTATGCAATAATTAGGAGGCTAATATGAAGGAAGTATCTATTGCTTTAACCGGTGATTCTTTTATTACGCAACGTTTGCCGCGCGACAGTAAATTTGCTGCTTTGCAAAATTTCTTAGGCGCACATGACGTGCGTTTCACTAACTTTGAAATTTTATTGCATGACTTTGTTATATCCGGGACATGCGCATCAATGAAGAACTGAAC
>OQVP01000906.1_pt1 | contig 10913 bp, 10 predicted proteins | sample 1691541 | NCBI WGS metagenome assembly OQVP01 (sample SAMN03418258, study PRJEB22391) | human gut metagenome | biome: human-gut; feature: organic feature; material: feces | host: Homo sapiens | place: Tanzania | collected 2013-01 | reverse complement strand
TGATGAGATCCTTGAGGTTGTCGAACTTCTCCTGGTCGAAGTGCCAGATGTCCATCAGTTGCTCAGGGTAGGAATATCCTCCCAGCTCCTTCCGGTAGGAGACCATCTTCCCGGCGAAAAACTTACCGATGCCGGGCAGCGACATAAAGGTCGCCGAGTCCGCCGTATTGATGTCGATCTTGGGAATGTCAATGTACTTCTCAAGCCTTCGGAACACGGAATCCTCCACGACGTAGGATTTGGCGAAGTCGCTCCCGCGGCGGAACCGTCCTCCCTTTTGCCGGTAGTTGTCAATGGATTGCGCCTGTTTCTGGGTGAATCCAAGGCGCATGAGATCATCGATGCTCACGGTGTTCGGATCAAACCGGAAACTCTCGTACTTTCTTGGAGTGTTGTTTCTTCTGATCTGCTCGGCCAGAGGAGAGTGCTCCGAGTTCCTGCGGAATGAGTTGCTGACCGAACCGCTTCCCTTTTTGTACACCAAAGCCTTGTTTTCTGTACCAAATGCCTTTCCGGATGTGTTTGGTACACCAGAAGGCTTTTTCCTGTACGGTGATGCCGCTTCGGCAGGCCCAGCGACCGGAGAACGGTTGCCGGCCCGATCAGTCGCTGAGCCTGTGGTTTGACAGGGCTCACCAAACATCGAAGCGTCCGGAGTATGGTTGTCGGACTGGGTGGTCGCTGAGCTTGTCGAAGCGACTGGCCTTTCGTTAGCCGTTACGCCGACTGCCTGGCTGGCATTTTCGGAAGCGTAAACAAACACGGTGTCCGGCTCGTCATGATTGGCGATGATCCGTGCGACCGAGGCCTTATGGATGAACAGTGCCGCCTGGTAGCCGACAATGAGAAACAGCAGGGCCACCGCCCCCACGACGAATGAAGCGGACGGTCTCTTGCCGTCCTTGTTTGTGTTGAAGTCTTTCATGATACTCTGAAATAAATCTGGTTCAGGTCATAAGTGAATATGTTTGGCTATAAAAAAAGTGATGCTTGGAAGCAGGGCGGACATATTCATGGGCTACTCTTCCGCCTCGGCCTTTCGCCTTTTCTTTTCTGGCGGCGCACCTGCCACCACTATGACGATCTCGCCCTTTGGCTCGTGCTCCTTGTACCATGCCGAGACTTCCGCAAGCGTGCCGCGCCTGTGTTCCTCGTGGATCTTGGAAATCTCCCGGGCGACGGAACACTCGCGCTCCGGCCCGAAATGTTCAATGAACTGGTCGAGCGTCTTGACAAGCCTGTACGGCGACTCGTAGAAGATCATCGTGCGAGGCTCCTCCGCCAAGGTCCTCAGCAAGGTCTGCCGTCCTTTCTTCACGGGCAGGAATCCCTCGAAGCAGAAGCGGTCGCAGGGAAGTCCGGACGAGACTATCGCCGGGATGCATGCCGTGGCTCCGGGAAGTGTCTGAACCTCAATCCCTTCGGCGGCACAGGTTCTGGCCAGCAGGAACCCCGGGTCGGAGATGCCGGGAGTGCCGGCGTCGCTGATGAGGGCGACATTCAGTCCGCCCAGGATCCGCTCCTTGATCATTTCGGCGGTCTGATGCTCGTTGAACTTGTGGTGGGACTGAAGTTTCCCGTGGATGTCGTAGTGGTGAAGCAGCACGCTGCTTGTCCTGGTGTCTTCAGCCAGAATGAGATCAGCGTCCTTGAGTACCTGGACGGCCCTGAATGTCATGTCGTTCAGGTTTCCGACAGGGGTCGGGACTATGTAGAGGATTCCGGGCATGATTGTCGTCAGCTTAGCTTGCGGCGTACCGCCATCATCAGCCTGTAGACTGGTTCAGAGTTCATGTCCCATTCCGGGAAGTGGGTCTGGATGTAGGCGATGGCCTCGTCCAGGGAAGCCATCCCGTTGAATGCGCTTATCGTGTCCTGGAAAAGCATCGGATCTTCCCTGAACAGGACGTTGATCAGCAGAACTCTGTCGTTGAGGGAGATCGCGCTGATGACGTTCTTGACCTGCGAGCCGGGACGGTCTGTGCGCCAGGCTTGCTTTTCGGCCATCACGTCCATGACGGCTGTCTCGGCTTTCTTGCTGTCGAGGATGGCGGCTTTCGGCTCCTCTGCGGCAGGCGTTGCCGGAGCCTGGGCCTTGGTCGGAGCCTGGGCCGGGACTTCCTCTATAGGAAGGTCATCATCGAACGGGAGGTCGTCCATCGCAGCCGGGGCAGTGGCTTCGTCCGGCTCTTCCGCTTCCGTCCGCGCGGTCGCCTCCACAGGCTCGTCAACCGTAGTGGCCGGATCTTCCGCTTCAGTCCGCGCAACCGCGTCGACAGGTTCGGTGAGCGGCTGGACCTCGGTGTCCGGCGTGACTTTGTACCCGGCGGCGGGATCTTCGACGATCGGCTGGATGTCGATGTCGGGGAGGTCGATGTCGATAGGTGTCTCTGGCTCGGTCGCTCCGGTAGGTTGGTGACCCGGCCTGACCTCCGCGCCCGTTGTGGACGGCTCAGCCTTTTCGGCAGGCTCGGTCGCTTCGGCAGGCTCAGTGGCCTGGCAAAGCCCACGCACCTCTTCCTCCAGAGCCTCAAGCTCCGCCTTTATGCCGCTGATTCTTTCCAGAAGACCGGAAATCTGTTTTTCGTTGATGTTTCCCATAAAAATGCTATCTTTGTCCGGCAGGCACAGGGGCGGAAACCACACCGCCGACCCGTGGCAAGCGAAAGTAATTGATTATTTCAACAAATCTAACGAAATGTTTTCAGAAAACATAAAAAAAACCGGATGTATTGAGGTCATCTGCGGCTCAATGTTCTCCGGCAAGACAGAAGAGCTGATCCGCAGGATCCGCAGAGCCAAGTTCGCCAACCTCAGGATCGAGATCTTCAAGCCTACTATCGACACAAGATACTCGGAGGACGATGTCGTCTCGCACGACTTCCACAAGATACCTTGCCATTCGGTCAAGGATCCGAAGGAGATGCTGAAAGTCGGACCGGATGTGCAGGTCGTGGGGATTGATGAGGCCCAGTTCTATGACATGTCTCTTGTGGATGTGGCCCAGGAGCTTGCCAACCGTGGCGTCAGGGTGATCATCGCCGGTCTGGACACGGATTTCCTCGGCAAGCCTTTCGGCCCGATGCCTTATCTCATGGCGGTGGCCGAGGAGGTGCGTAAGGTTCATGCCATCTGCGTGAGATGCGGCAATCTGGCCAATCATTCGCACAGGCTATCCCACAGCACCGAGCTCGTGGTCCTTGGAGAGAAGGATGCCTACGAGCCTCTGTGCCGTGAGTGTTACAATAAGGCGATCGCCGGGGAGCGCGGAAAGGACGCTTAGTCCTTCACGCTCCTTAAAGCCTCGCGTACCTTCGCCTCGATCTCGTCGCAGAGTTCCGGGTTGTCCTTGAGAAGCTGCTTGGTGGCCTCGCGTCCCTGGGCGAGTTTCTGGTCGCCGTAGCTGAACCAGGAGCCGCTCTTGCCCACGATGCCATATTCAACACCAAGATCCAGAACCTCGCCGGAGTGTGAGATGCCCTCGCCGAACACGATGTCGAACTCCGCCTTCTTGAAAGGAGGGGCCATCTTGTTCTTCACCACCTTCACACGTGTGCGGTTGCCAAGGGCCTCGTCGCCGTCTTTCAACTGGGTTGTCTTGCGCACGTCGATGCGGACCGATGCGTAGAACTTGAGGGCGTTGCCGCCGGTCGTGGTCTCAGGGTTGCCGAACATTATGCCGATCTTCTCCCTGAGCTGGTTGATGAATATGCAGCAGGTGTTCGTCTTCGCGATGTTGGCTGTCAGTTTTCTGAGTGCCTGGCTCATGAGTCTGGCCTGGAGTCCGACCTTGTTGTCTCCCATCTCGCCCTCGATCTCGGCTTTCGGAGTCAGTGCGGCGACGGAATCGACAACCACGATGTCGATCGCACCCGAGCGGATCAGGTTGTCAGCGATCTCCAGAGCCTGCTCGCCGTTGTCCGGCTGAGAGATGAGCAGCGTCTCCAGATTCACTCCAAGCGCCTTCGCGTAAGTTCTGTCAAATGCGTGCTCCGCGTCGATCATCGCCGCGATGCCGCCCTGTTTCTGTGCCTCGGCGATCGCGTGGATCGCCAGTGTGGTCTTGCCGCTGGATTCCGGGCCGTAGATCTCAACGATCCTGCCTCGCGGATAACCTCCGATTCCAAGCGCGTGGTCAAGCGCGACGGAACCGCTCGGAATGACCTGCACGTCCCATTGTGGCTGTTCCCCCAGCTTCATGATCGTTCCTTTCCCGTAGTCTTTCTCAATCTTGTCGATCGTGGCCTGCAGTGCCTTGAGTTTCGCGGCGCCCGCGTCGGTGGCCTTTGCCTCTACCTCTTTTGCCATAATGTTAAATAAATTTGTTAGTAGTTTTGGGCGAAAAGATGTCGCCTTTGTGACAAAGATATAAAATTACGTCCAATCCGGCGTTATTTTTCATTAAATTTGTAGTGGAAAAGTAAACACGAAAGTTATGCGCGCGCAACTGCTTGGAAAGACACCTGATGAACTGAAGGAAATCGCTTTGAAAGCCGGTCTGCCTGCCTTCGCCGGCAAGCAGCTGGCCCAGTGGCTGTATGTCCGGAAGGTTCGGGGCATCGACGAGATGACAAACATCTCAAAGGTTGGACGTGAGAGACTTAAGGAGGAATATTCCTTAGGCCTGACGCTCCCTTCCGCCTGCCAGGTCTCCTCTGACGGGACGAAGAAGTACCTTTTTCCGGTGGGGGAGGGCAATGCCGTCGAGGCGGTGATGATCCCCGACGAGGAGAGGAAGACCCTCTGTGTCTCCTCGCAGGCGGGTTGCAGGATGGGATGCCGGTTCTGCATGACAGGGCGGCAGGGCTTCCACGGCAACCTTTCCACGGCGGAGATTCTTTCCCAGTTTATCGGCATCGACGAGGCGGGAGGACTGACCAACGCCGTCTTTATGGGGATGGGCGAACCATTGGACAACCTTGACAACGTGCTGAGGGCCATAGAGGTGCTGACTGCCGACTGGGGTTTCGGGTGGAGTCCCAAGCGCATCACACTTTCGACGATCGGGGTCTTGCCTAACCTGAGAAGGTACCTTGACCAGACCCGCTGCCACCTGGCGGTCAGCCTCCACAACCCGTTCCCTGACGAGAGGGTGGAGATCATGCCGGTGCAGAAGGCCTGGCCGGTGCAGGATGTCATCGACCTGATCCGTGAATATGACTTCACGGGCCAGCGTAGGGTTAGCTTTGAATATACGATGTTCGCGGGTCTGAACGACGACAAGCGCCACGCCGACGCTCTCATCCGTCTGCTCAGGGGGCTGGAGTGCAGGGTGAACCTGATCCGCTTCCACAAGATCCCGGACGCGCCGTTCGAGGCTCCTCCGCAGATCATCATGGAAAACTTCCGGGATAGGCTGTCTAACCACGGAATCACCTGTACCATAAGGGCTTCCAGAGGCGAGGATATACTCGCCGCCTGCGGGATGCTGGCGGGAGAGCACAAGGGAAAATGAATATTACAATGTGTCTGACAATAAAATAACCATGATAACTATGCGGACAAGGACGTTTAGATTTCTCTCCATAATGGCCGTGACGGCGGCGATGACGTTGTCGCTTCACGCCCAGTCGCAGCATTCCTTGCTGGACGAGAACCGTGAGCGGCGTGACCTCAGGGTGGAGGTGATAAGGCATAAGCTGGACTCCATCAGGAGGGTGTGTCACCGTCCGACGGTGGCTCTCGTACTGAGCGGAGGCGGCGCCAAGGGCGCGGCCCATGTGGGTGTCATCCGCTACCTTGAGTCCATCGGCATGCCTGTGGACATCGTGATGGGAACCAGTATGGGCGGTCTTGTGGGCGGCATCTACGCCCTTGGCTACAATGCGGAGCAACTGGATTCCATAATCCGTGACATCGACTGGGACATGGCGCTGTCCGACAAGGTGCCGAGGGACTATCTGTCATATTCGGCGATAAAGTACAAGGAGAAATATGTCCTTTCCTTTCCGTTCTTCTATGACAAGAAGGACTATCAGCAGATGGTCGAGTCCGGGCAGCAGTACGCCAGAAGGGCTGACGACATTCATTTCGGAGCGGGGGGAGGCGATGCCACCAACATGGTCAAGGACAACCTTTTGGGAAGCCTTCCGTCCGGTATGGTCTATGGTCAGAATGTCAACAACATATTCAGTTCCCTCTCGGTCGGCTATCAGGACTACACTGATTTCTACGATCTTCCGATCCCTTTCCTATGCGTGGCGACGGATCTGGTGACCGGCACGGCCAAGGTCTGGACGGAGGGCAAGCTGAACACCGCCTTGCGGTCCACGATGTCCATTCCGGGGCTGTTCGCTCCCGTGAAGATCGACGGCATGGTGCTGGTGGACGGAGGCATGCGGAACAACTATCCGACTGATCTGGCGAAGAAGGCCGGGGCTGACATCGTGATCGGTGTCAATCTTTCGGACGGCTACAAGAACTACAACCAGATCAACAACCTGGCCGACATCATCAACACCGGCATCGACATGCTGGGCCGCTCGTCCTTCGAGTCCAACATCGCCATTCCGGATGTCAACATCAAGCCTGACCTTCACGAGTACAACATGCTCAGTTTCGATGACGCGAGCATCGACACAATCATCAACAGGGGGTACAAGGCCGCCCTGGAGGTCGCCTCGAAGCTGGATTCCATCAAGGCTGTCGTGGGGCCTGACGTGACCAGGCTTGCCAATGATCCGGCGGATGACATCAGGGTCAGGAAAGTGCTTGTGTCCGGTGTCGAGATCTCGGGTGTGGACGACAAGGAAAGCCTCTATCTGATGAACAAGATCAAGGTCGGAGCCGGCTCAAGGATGGGCAACGAGGAGATCGAGGACGCTGTCGCCACCATATTCGGAACCAACTCTTTCGACTATGTGAACTACGAGCTGCTTGGAGATCAGGAGCCTTACAAGCTGATGTTCAACTGTCAGCGGGGTCCTGTCTGCCAGCTGGGACTTGGCGGTCGCTTCGACAGCGAGGAGATCGTGTCCGTGCTGATCAATCTCGGCTGGGGCGTGCACAAGATCCAAGGCTCGTCCCTGGACTTCACTGGAAAGGTCGGAACCAATCCTTACGCCAACCTGACATATTCCCACGTCTCGACGAACGGCATGACATTCAATGCGATGGCGGGTGTGAGGTACACCGACAGGAACATGTTCAGCATCGGTGACAACAGGTTCAGGATCAATTTCCTGGACTTCCGTCAGGAGATCTATCTGTCAAACATCAAGTGGTCGAAGTTCTTCTTGAAGATAGGTCTGCGTAACGACTGGTACAATGTCAGCTCCCTGATGGCCGAGCAGGCTTTTGGCGACTACGATGTGAACCAGCTTTCCAACGACTATGTGACGTTCTTCCTGAACGGACGCAAGGATTCGTTCGACAATGCCTACATACCGACCAGGGGTCAGTCCGTGGGAATCTCCTATGACTGGGTATTCGGAGGGGGGCCGAACAAGTTCAACAATTTCCACGCTATCCACTTCGATGCCAAGAAGGTTGTGGGAGGCGACAGGTTCGCCTTCATCCCGTCCGTGAACATCCGCTACCTCATCGGCGACGAGGTGCCTGTTCCGTTCACCAACACGATCGGAGGCAGCGTGGCCGGAAGGTATCTCGACCAGCAGATTCCTTTCATCGGCATCAACAACGCCGCCGCCATGCAGAAGATCGTGGGTGTGGCGAGGTCTGACTTTAGGTTCAAGTTGTTTAAAAACAACTATTTGACCGCAATGGCCAACTATGCCCTTACCTGCAATGAGATCTCGGACTTCAAGGATGTCTCAGCCAAGGTGTCCGGCTACTTCGGCGGTGGCGTTCAGTACACCTACAACTCGATCATCGGCCCGGTCGGGCTGAATGTCCATTGGTCGGAGTACACCCACAATCTGGGACTCTACTTCAGCCTCGGCTTCGATTTCTAGGACTATGGAAGAGTTTGACAAGGTGCTGGACCGGCTTCAGGCGCAGTGCGTTAAAAGGGAATATTGCCGCTCTGACATATTCAAAAAGGCTTTGACCGCCTTCGAGGGTGACAAGGACGCCGCCGGAAGGCTGGTGGATTCGCTCGTGGGGGACAGGTTCGTGGATGACGCGAGGTACGCCGCCGCCTTCGCGAGGGAGAAGGCGCGCCTCTCCGGATGGGGGCCGGCGAAGATTTCTTTCGCCCTGACGGGAAAAGGAATATCCAAGGACGTGATACAGGCTGCTTTGAAGGAGGTTGATCAGGATGAGGCCGACCGTAGGATGCTCGCCGTCCTTGAGGCAAAGTACCGCGCGCTTAAGGGCGATCCGCAGGAGAAATTCAAACTCATCAGATTCGGGCTGACACGAGGCTATGAATATGAAAAGATAGCGCCCGTGGTGGATGAGATTTTGAAGAAGAATAGTTAAATTTGCAGTTTGGAAAGGCGAGGAGTGTGCCTTCGCTTATTCAGGACACGTTGGTAGTAAGTCGAACTTAATTCAATTGATATGAAAGCGATTGTAAAAACCGATTTCAACTTGCCGGGACAGGTTGGAAAGTACGTCGGTAAGGTACGTGATGTCTATGACATCGACGGAAAGTACCTTGTGATGGTGGTCTCGGACAGGATCTCCGCCTTTGATGTTGTTCTGCCTAAGGGCATTCCGTTCAAAGGGCAGGTGCTGAACACCATCGCCGCAAAATTCCTTGACGCCACATCCGACATCCTTCCCAACTGGAAGGTGGCCGTGCCGGATCCCGCTGTCACCGTGGGCTACAAGTGCGAGCCGTTCAAGGTCGAGATGGTGATCCGCGGCTATCTTGCAGGACATGCCTGGAGGGAGTACAAGGCAGGCAAGAGGACAATCTGCGGTGTGCCGATGCCGGACGGGATGGTAGAGAACCAGAAGTTCCCGAAGCCGCTTGTGACTCCGACCTCAAAGGCCGCCGAGGGACACGACGAGGACATCTCCAAAGAGGAGATCATCGCCCAGGGGCTTGTGGGGCGTGAGGACTACGAGAGACTTGAGGCCTACACGAGAGCCATCTACAAGCGTGGATGCGAGATCGCCGCACAACATGGACTGATTCTGGTGGACACCAAGTACGAGTTTGGCAAAAAGGACGGCCAGATCTATCTGATGGACGAGGTGCACACCCCTGACTCCTCGCGTTATTTCTACGCCGAAGGCTACGAGGAGAGACTCGCCAAGGGTGAGCATCAGAGGCAGCTTTCCAAGGAATTTGTCCGTGAATGGCTGATGGCCAACGGGTTCCAGGGGCAGGAGGGACAGAAGGTTCCGGACATGACTCCTGAGGTGGTGGCCGGTATCTCAGACCGCTACATCGAGCTGTACGAGCACATAACCGGTGACATGTTCCAGAAGGCCGACTACTCCGCCGAGACCATCGAGGCCAATGTCAAGGCTTGCCTTGAGGGACTGAAATAAGAAGGTCGCTTTGATGCTTCGACAAGTTCAGTAACCACAGCAGCCACAGGCTCATCGACTGGATCCTGAGCTTGTCGAAGAGTCTTGAGACAATGGACGACCTGAAACGAATATACGCCCGCAACTGCGAGGTCAGAAGGATTGAAAGGGCGGTCGCCGAGCCGTTCCTTCAATCCTTTCACCGTTTGGGCTACACCAGGTGCCGCCATCTCTACGGCCTGTTCGTTAGCCGGGGCGAGGATATTCCCGAAGGAACATTGGTCGCTGTCGCCGGCTTTTCCGCTCCCAGGGTCTGGAGGAAAGGAGATTTGCGGATCCGTTCCTGCGAGTGGATCCGTTACGCATCGTTGGACGGGATCGGAGTGGACGGCGGGATGGGAAAACTTCTGAAGGCATTTGTCGAGGAAGTAAGGCCCGACGACGTGATGAGCTACGCCGACGCGTCCTGGTCGGATGGCGATGTCTACCGGAAGCTGGGCTTTCGGGAAGAGTCGCCGAAGGTCTTCCCCGACGGAAGCAGGAGCCTCAAATTCAGACTGAAACTCACTGACTATGAATAGGAGACCCAACCGCACTTTACTGGGAAGACTCTGGCGGCTTCTTCTTGTCAAGCTGCCTCTGGCCTTCGTTGCCGTGACCTTCCTGTGGGTCCTGGTCCTGAGATGGTGTCCGGTCTATGTCACGCCGCTCATGGTCCAGCGATCCATCCAGTACCGGAGCGACAAGGATTTCCGCACCCGCAAGACCTGGGTGCCCTACGAGAGAATATCCCCGGAGATGGCGCGCGCCGTCATAGCCAGCGAGGACAACCTCTTCGACAGGCACAATGGTTTTGACTGGAAGGCGATCAGGCAGGCCCGGAAGGAATATGAGAGCGGGAAGCGTCGCCGTGGAGGCAGCACGATCTCCCAGCAGACAGCCAAGAATGTCTTTCTGCTTCCGCACAAGTCCATGATCCGCAAGGGGTTCGAGGCCTATTTCACAGTCCTGATCGAATGTCTATGGAACAAGGAGAGAATAATGGAGGTCTATCTTAACGTCGCCGAGATGGGTAAAGGTGTTTATGGGGTGGAGGCCGCCGCCGAGGTTCACTTCGGAACATCCGCCGCGAAGCTGACCCGCCGGCAGGCCTGTCTTATCGCCGCCTCTCTTCCGAATCCCTTAAGGCGGAATCCCGCCAGACCGTCGTCCTACCTCTCGCGGCGCGCGGGCGACATCGCCGCCCTTGAACCAAAGATCGGCTACCCTGACTGGGTCTATCATAAATGATGGCAGTCTGTGCGTTGGGGCATTATTCTGACCAAAACTTCACGAAATCTCGTTAATTCTTTGTATCTTCGTAATTTTGAGGGCATTTGGCATGACCGTGTGGTTGTGCCGGCCTTTGTTGAATGATTTACAAATAATTATAGTTGTTATGAAGATACTAGTGACAGGCGCAGCCGGATTCATCGGCTCAAGGCTGATGGCGAGACTTGCTGAAAGGGGAGATGAAGTTGTCGGACTGG
>OQVP01000903.1_pt1 | contig 10937 bp, 11 predicted proteins | sample 1691541 | NCBI WGS metagenome assembly OQVP01 (sample SAMN03418258, study PRJEB22391) | human gut metagenome | biome: human-gut; feature: organic feature; material: feces | host: Homo sapiens | place: Tanzania | collected 2013-01 | reverse complement strand
GCCTGCAAGCGAAGCCTCGGCGGCAAGCGCGTGGCGCTGTTCGGCTCCTACGGCTGGGGCGACGGCGAGTGGATGCGCACTTGGGAGAGTGACTGCGACAGCGCAGGGGTGAACCTCGTTTGCGAGAGCGTGATCTGCACGGAGACGCCCGACGACGCGGCGCTTGAAGCCTGCCGCGCCTTGGGTAAGGCGTTGGTGGAGTGAGAAACGATGCCCGCCGCTGACGGTTACTTCAGCGGCAGCTTGCGCGGGTTGCATTTGCCAAACAGCACATCCGAAAAGGCAGGGACACCTCTTGCGGTGTTCCTGTCTTGCGCTGTATAGCGATGCTTGGAGTATTGAAAAAGAATATGCGCAACATTGTTCTGTTTATCATCCTCGGTGCGCTCTGGTGGGGGGGCATGTCAGAAAGAACACTTCCGCCGTTGGGTAGAGTATTTGCTTTTGATTCCCATCGCCTATGGGTTGGGTCATCTTTGCGTGCTGGGCTTCCGAACCGTCTCTTACTCAGAATGGCGTGACTTTCAGCTTATTCTTGCTGTCGGCGTACTCCTTTACCGTGCCATGTTGCTGGCATTGAACATTTTTTACACCGGAAAAGAGTTTTTGAGCATACGCAGAAAGGATCATAGATGATGTTCGGGTCTTCTGCAACAGGTTCATCCTTACCCATTTTGCCATGGCGTTTGATGTGATGCCTGCCTCACGACGAAGTGTGGTTTTGTTGATTTTCTTATCAATCATCAGTTTCCAAAGCCTGTTGTATGAATAAGCCATCGTGGCTTCCTCCGTTTCTGATTCTGCCTTGGTGAATGGCACATCAAGACTTTGATTATTATTCCACATAATCGCCCTATTTTCAACAGACTTCAGCATATTTCAAAATAAAATCTATTATCTCAACCGGAACGAACAGAAGGGAAAACTTGAGCCTGTCACTGCCTTCCAGTGCAGATATACTCTTATTTAAGGCTCTTTATCTGCGTGGTTTTATGGTTCAAGTCCTACCTCCTAAACACTTTTGTCTTTTTTTATGGAGCAAAGAAACTCAAAAAGTACACCGGTGTTTTCGGGCAATTTCTGCCGCTGAAAGCAAAAAATCGAGCTCCGTAGCAGCCAATCGACCGATCCAAAGCCCGTTTTTCTAATATTCGCCCTGTATTTTGCCCTGAAAGCAAGAAAAAACCTCTCTTGTCTTGGCAGACAAAAGAGGTTTCTTTTATGGTGGAGAACCACACCTTAAATCCGAACTCAACGCCGACGCGATCTCGTCAAGTGAGATTGTCTGCGTCCCATGTTGATAGTTGTAGGTCAAGACCAGTTTATCATCGAACACATACACGGCGTTTACAAATGTATCAATCAGGCGTTTCTGAAAATCACGGTTTGCTGGATCGCCATGACGGAACTGCTCAAACCATGCCGTCATCTGTTCGCGGGTCAGCTTTGGCTTTTGCAGTTCAGCAGTCTGGATATTCACAAGGATTTCTTCTTTTCGTGCTTCCAGCTCATCAAGCCGCTGTTTAGTGGACGGCGTGAAAATGCCCTGCTCGATTGCTTTCAGAATGTTTCCAATGGAGGACTCGGTTTCCGCAAGCTGTGGGCGAAGCGCAGGGGTTGTTATGTCTTCCTGCTCCTGCATAACGAGAATTGCATCGATGAGCCTGTTAATCTTCTCTTCATCCATGACGCGCTGCATGGTCAGGCGGACAACAACACGTTCAATCCAGTCTTTGCGAACAGCCTTCTTGTCGCAATCCTTCAGGCGCTTCGCACCGCTGCATTTGTAATAATAGTGCATAGCGCCGGTATGGCTCTTGCCGCTTTCACCAACCATCATGCGCTCACACTTACCACAGAACAGCTTTGTTGTCAGCAGATAGTCCTCTTTTGCTTTTGCCATTGCGGGAGCATGGCGGTTCTTCTCCATGCGTTCCTGCACACGGTTGAACAGGTCTTCCGGAACGATAGCAGGAACGCCGCCCTCAATCACAACATCCTGATAGCGGTACTCGCCAATGTATTTGCGGTTTTTCAGCAGAGAGCTGAAACTATTGATATTGAACGGCTGCCCCTTTTTCGTTCTGAGGCCGCGGGCATTGAAATCCTCGACAATAGAACGAACTGTCTTGCCGTCAGCATACTTTTCAAATATCTCAACCACTAATGGTGCAGTTACGGGATCGATCACAAGCTTCTGTGCTTTCTTGTCCAACAGATAGCCGAGAGGAACGCCACCGCCGTTGTTTTTCACTTTCAGAGCATTCTCTTTCTGTCCGCGATGGATTTTCTCTGATAACTCAGCAGAATAGAACTCGGCATAGCCTTCCAGCATCGCTTCCAGAATGATTCCTTCCGGACCTTCGGAGATATGCTCTTTCGCAGAAACAACCTTTACACCATTCTTTTTCAGAATGTGCTTGTAGTGTGCGCTGTCGTAACGGTCACGGGAAAAGCGGTCGAGCTTCCATACAAGGACAATCTCAAACAGCTCTTTTGCGCTGTCCTTGATCATGTGCTGGAACTCCGGTCGATCTGCCGTTTTTGCAGATAATGCCCGGTCAATATACGTTCCAACGATGGTCATATTGTTGCGTTCGGCATATTCCCGGCACTCACGGAGCTGACCTTCAATGGATTCTTCGCGCTGGCTGTCTGAGGAATAGCGGGCGTAGATAACAGCGTTCATTCTTCATCACCCTCGTTGCCTTCGCCGCTTTCCAACGCAAGCTCTGTCAGTTCACGCAGCTTGTTTTGTAGAAGCGTCTTGTCGGGAAGACAAAGCCGATAATCTGCAACAAGTGTGGGCGACATACTGCGGCTTAAAGCATATTCGACAACCGCGTCATCCTTGCTGGCGCAAAGAATAACGCCTACACTTGGATTTTCATTTGGCTTCTTCACATCGCGGTCAAGTGCTTCGAGATAAAAATTGATCTGCCCGATGTGTTCCGGCTTGAATTTTCCGATTTTCAGTTCAATCGGGACAAGGCAGGAAAGCGCACGGTTATAAAACAGCAAGTCGATGAAGAAATCTGTATTGCCGACCTGAACACGGTACTCCTCACCGATAAAGGTAAAGTCCCGACCAAATTCAAGTATAAACTGCTTCAGATTTTCGATGATTGCTTTACGGAGATTCTTTTCAGAAAATTGCTCCGGCAAGTCCAGAAACTCAAGCACATAGGTATCGAGGATGCTTTCACGCACATTATGCGAAACGGATTCAGGCATTGGCTTCTTGGCGGAAATCATCGAACGCTCGTAGTACGATGTGCCGATCTGACGCTCCAACTCGCGCTTGGAATAATGTTCCTTTGCGCAGAGTGCCATGTAAAAATGCCGTTCCTCTGCTGTCTTAGAGCCGGACATAATAAGCAGATGGTTTGTCCAGCTGATTTGTGTCACCAGTGGTGTCACAAATTCATCGTCCTTGTAAGTCTCATAGAATTGTTTCATGCGGTAGAGACCGCGACGATTGAAGCCTTTGACTCCGGGATTTTCTCTTGCAATGTAGGCGGCAACATCATCAATGATTTTATCGCCAAACTCAGCACTTGTGCATAGCTCAGACAAATATTCACCAATGCTCCAATACATCTGAATCAGCTCGGCATTGACAGCCTTCATAGCGCGGCTGCGGGCGCTGTCGATGATGTGGATGACTTCATCAAATCGTCCCGGATTATGGGTTAGTTCATTGCTCATGATTTCGCCTCCTCAAGCATTTTCAGCATAGCCTCTTTCAGCTTTTCATTCATCGGTGATTCCGGATCAAAGCACATTTCAACAAACTTCCTGAGTTCTGGATTGCTTGCATCGACCGGCGGCCTTGCCTCATAAAGCTTTCCATGCGGATCATCGCACCGTGCAAAGATATAGTCCATGGAAACATCAAAATAGTCGGCGTATTTTCGCAGAAGTTCGACCGTCGGTGTTGCCTGACCATTCTCATAGCGGTTGATGCTGGACTGTGTCGAGCCGATCACATCAGCAAATTTTGATTGGGATAAACCAATGCCTTCCCGCAGCGCGCGAAGACGCATACCCAGTTGTTTCATGCAGTTCAACCTCCAATTCGGGTTAAGTATAGTATAATCAAAATCCGAGCAGATGTCAACCCGGATTTTGAAACTTTTGTGTGAATTTCGAATTCCATCTGTTGCCATAGGGGAAATACCACATTTGTACTGCAACTTTGGTTAAAGTTAACGCAAGTCAAACTCCTCGCTCAAGAGTTTTACCAGAAATTCCGCCGTTGCTCTATCAAACTGGAACGACTGGCTAATCTTCTCAGGGTTTTCACGATCAATACGTCCATAAGTGTCGATCTGTACATACTTCTCGCCGTTCATCTCAAAGGTTGTGTAAGTGGTATGTACCTTCTCGTGAACGGTATTACGATATTTCTCAATCTTTTTGATGCTTTCCAAGCTAATCTGAGCCATACTTACACCTCTTTATTTTGATTTCCAATTTCAGTTTCCAACTCGGCCAGACGTGTATCCCGAACTTTTTTCTTAAGCTCACACTCCCAGACCACTATCACTTTCCAACCTAACGCTTCTAATTCTTGGCAACTCAATTGATCTCTCTCAACATTTCTGAGGATCTTAGACCGCCAATAATCTTGATTAGAAGAAGGCCAAACAAATCTAGGGCAGTCATGTTTATGCCAAAAGCAGCCATTTATAAAAATAACTGTCTGATATTTTGGAAGGACTATGTCAGGACAGCCCGGCAGCTTCTTCACATTTTTTCTGTATCGAAACCCTTTTGAAAACAGATACTTCCGCACAATCTCTTCCGGTTTTGAGTTAGTGCTTCGAATGTGCGACATATTCATGCTGCGGATTTCTTTAGTATGATTGTCAGCCATTTTCTTTCACAACCGGATTCAAATTTTTGGTCAGGGTCTGCGCAAGCTTTTTTGCAATAGACTTTGCCATAATCGGAGGAACCGCATTGCCTACCTGTTGATACTGCTTGTCCTTAGAACCGCAGAACACAAAACTGTCCGGGAAAGTTTGGAGACGAGCGGCCTCTCTGACGCTGATCGCACGATCGAGAGTTGGATGGATCCACATTGACTTACGAACATTAACTACCGTTCCGCTTGGCTCATCGTAATTCAAACGAAGATAAATCGTATTCTGTGTGCGCGAGGCATCCGTATAGGTATTTGTTTTTAGGCTTTCATCTAAGGCATGGAAATTCTCACCCTGCTTCAATGCGCGGAAACGCTTCATGGCAGTCTCTGTAGTCTTTGTGACAATATGGTTTTTTAAGACAGAGGAATTTCTTAGCGCCTGAGCAAGATCACCTAATCCATCTTTTTCTTCGAGCGTCATTCCAACCTCATCGTCCGCCAAATCATAGACAGGCGTCACATCTTCCAAATCCTCGATCGCGTCACGGACGGAACGATACTTTTTCCCGGTAAAACTGCCAATTGGAAGCGTAACTTTAGATGCAATATCTTTTTTGATACCCATAATGACGAAACGCATTCGTTTCTGCGGAGCGCCAAAATCCGCTGCACATAACACGTCGCTGTCTAAAGTGTAGTTGTTCTCTGATGCTTCAAGAATTTTCTGAATGTAATCAAAAACAGCAAAAGAACGAATAATGGCAGCAATGCCATTTGTTTTTGTATAGGAGTCCACTAAGATATCATTTTCATGTATCTCCATTGCCTTGCTGAGCATTCTTTGAATCAAAATTGAAGGCTCAATACGTGCCTTAATCTCAGAAACATCCAGTTCTCCAGCATAGTAACCTGTGATAGCATCAAAGGCCCTTTTTGCTTCGGTATTCAGATACTCATCAGAAACCGATTCGTGATATATAGAGGCGATCCGCTCCAGTTTCTTTCTATGCTTTTCCAATGCAGCCTTCATTTTATCTAGATTCTTGGATGCTTTATAGATCACATTCAATTCAAAATAATGCTCTTCCGGCCAAAGCGAAGCTGCTGCTTTGGCCTTGTCTTGGACAAGTTCTAACGCACCCTCGAATACAAATTTTTCATCCAGTAAATGCAGGACTGTGTCCTTCACCGGAATCTTGCATCGCCTAACAGTCTCTTCATCCTTCTTTTCCATGAAAAAACGATGTACATCAGAACGCAGCATGCTCACATTTTCCATGACAAACGCTTTGGGCTGTAATTCAAGAATCGCTCTCAAATACTGTTTAACCAGCATGTTGTTCTGGTTAATTGCAGTATTTTTTTGCCTGTTGGCATTCGAAAATCCCTGACAAGGAGGCCCGCCGATTACAACATCAATATCGCCGTATCTGCGCTTGATGTCATCATAATCTGCTGCACATACATCACCTTGCATCTCAACGTTAGGATGATTCCTCCGATAGGTATCCTGCATGTGCGGAACTTTTTCGAACGCAACCTTAATATCATATTTTTGTGTCTGCATAAAGCCAAGGCTCAGCCCTCCTGCTCCAGCAAACAGGTCAACAACTGTATACACTTTTCATTCCTCTTTCTGCCTGTTAAAACTTGAAGCCTTCGGACATAGCCCGATCAAGTAATGCAAGTAATTTTTGGCTCTGGTAACCGCTTGGCATTTTGCTTGGTATCTGACATGCATATTTCAACGCAGTATTTTCGTCGGGAGATACCATTCTTCGCTGCATCGCAAACGAAGATAGCTTTTTCCACTGCGCAGCAGTGTACTCAAGAACCTTTACCTGTGCATCCACCTCAGAGAGCATTTTCTGATCCTTCTTGGCAGCATTTTCCGCCGCTTTAGCTTCGGCTTTTCCAATCAGCACATTTTCGAAAGCCGCAGGAAGCGTAATTTCAATCTCTTGTACACTCTTCCAACAACCATCACGTTTACACCACTGTGTAACGTTGATGGTCGGTCTATTCGGATCCGTGATTTTGTAGAAGACCTGTTCAGCTATCTGCTCCAAAACTTTTTTTCGGGAATTATTTTTATATGCGGCGGGTTGAAGTTTGATATTTGCGCGGACGGTTATCGTGAAAGGCGTATTGCGACTGACGAAGTTTGCCCAATATTTCCAGTTGGCGTCGTGGTTTTTCGCGGTTTTTATCGTGTGCAGAAGTTCGTGCGCGACGGTGTCTGAAATATCCTTGTCGTTTACGATATATTTGTTTATCGCAATCGAGTATTCAAAACCGCTTGCGCCTTTCGCGTCGCCTTTTTTGCAGTAACCGAATCGTGAACTTCCGCCGCATTCGAAAAAGAAAACCGACTGTGACACCGGCACGCCTAAGGTGTTCAGGCGAGCGGCACATTCTTTTATTAAGTTTTCCACGTGCGGCGAAACTCTGAAAGCGTACATAATTGAAAATCTTTTTTATGGTAAGTCGTTTTTAATAATTATATATCATTACGTTCCGAAATCAAGCGGACGACAAAAGTATTTCCATAATATTTCTTTTCGCGTTGCATACAATATTGCTATGTGGTCAAACGTAGTGAGTATCGAAAAGGGCGACGATAAGATGTTTTCGGAACTGTTGTCGGGCGTCGAGAGCATAAAGGAACTTTCGTCGGCAGTCGAAGAAAGCAAAAACAGGAAGTATATTTATATGGCGGGGCTTTGCGAATACGCCGACGAGATCCGCGACAAGATCGAAAACTTTCTTTCGGACTTCATTCTGACGAAATATAAACTGTCGTATTATGCCGAAAACCTGAAATACGACAAACTCGATTATCCCGTCGCGACGCTCATTTCGACGCTGGTGTATCTTGATTTCGACCTTGAAAAAGCCTTTGTAACAAGGGTGCTTCGCGAACTTTCGAGTTACGACGTGGACGCGATTTACCGATTCCGCTTAAAGGCTCTGCGCGCAAGCTGGAAGGAAGTTGCGGAAATGTGTGCAAGACTTTTTGAAGTCGGCACGGACGAACAGGATATTTACAACGTGATAAATTATATCAGCGCGACGAAAACCGCAAAGCCGCTGGAACTCGTCCTTGAAAAAGCCGAGCGTCCCGTGTTCAGAAATGCGGGAAACGGAAAGGAAATCGCCGTAAAAAGGCTGTTCGGCGTGGACGAATACGACATAATCGGCACGGTAATTTCGCTTTCCGCAACGAAACTCACGTTAAACTGCGACGTCGCGGGCGAAGCCGTAAAAGCACTTCGTCACGTGGTGCGCGTAAAAATGAGATAAAACCCTTGACTTTATAAAAAACCGAATATATAATAACTGTAAATTCGGATTGAATCCGCCGCAACGGACACGTCTTTATATTCCGGCTTTTCAGAGAGTTGCCGCCCGGTGCAAGGCAATAAGAAGGGTATAAAGGTACCGCCGTCAGCGCGAAAACAAAATATAAAGCGGCAGTTTTTCTGCAATTAAGGTGGAACCGCGGTAAGATTTATCGTCCTTATGAAATTACAATTTTCATAAGGATTTTCTGTTTTTATCCGAAAATAAATGCAAATTCACTCAAAAAGAGGTAACAATATGGCAAAACTTACTTTGAAAGACGGAAGTATTCTGGAAGTTGAAAACGGCGTAACTTTCCTTGACGCCGCAAAGAAAATCAGCGAAGGTCTTGCAAGAAACGCGGTCGCCGTGAAAGTTGACGGCGCATTGAAAGACCTGACCGCCGTCGTCGAAAACGACTGCGCGTTTGAAGTGCTGACTTTTTCCGACGACGAAGGCAAAAAAGTTTATCGTCATACCGCGGCGCACGTTCTCGCACAAGCGGTAAAAAACATTTATCCCACGGTAAAACTTGCAATCGGTCCTTCCATCGAAAACGGTTTTTATTACGACTTCGATTTCAAAACGCCCATCACTCAGGACGACTTTGACAAAATCGAGGCGGAAATGCACAAGATTATCAAGGCGAACCTGCCCATAACCCGCTTTGTTCTTCCGAGAAAGGACGCGCTTGAACTTATGAAAAATAAGGGCGAGATTTACAAAATCCAACTTATCGAAGAACTGCCCGAAGGCGAAGAAATCAGTTTTTACAAACAGGGCGACTACGTTGACCTTTGCACGGGTCCGCACCTTCCTTCGACGGGAAAAATCAAGGCGTTCAAGCTGACGTCGTTGACCGGCGCGTACTGGAAAGGCAACGAACACAACAAAATGCTTTCAAGGATTTACGGCACGGCGTTTGACAAAAAAGCCGATATGGAAGCCTATCTTGCGGCCGTCGAAGAAGCCAAAAAGCGCGACCACAACAAAATCGGGCGTGAACTTGGATATTTCATGACCTGCGACACGATCGGACAAGGTTTGCCGCTGCTTATGCCCAAGGGCGCAAAACTGTTCCAGATTCTCAGCCGTTTTGTCGAAGACACCGAGGCGGAACGCGGATATCTGCTCACGAAAACCCCTTATATGGCAAAGCGCGAACTTTATCAGATAAGCGGTCACTGGGATCATTATCGCGACGGTATGTTCATTTTCGGCGATCCCGACGCGGAAGGCGAAGTATTCGCGCTGCGTCCCATGACCTGTCCGTTCCAATACGAAATATTCAAAAACGGTATGAAGTCGTATCGCGACCTTCCGAAACGCTACGGCGAGACCTCGACGTTGTTCCGCAACGAAAACTCCGGCGAGATGCACGGGCTTATCAGGGTAAGGCAATTTACCATTTCCGAAGGACACCTTATGTGCACGCCCGCACAACTCGAACAGGAATTCAAGGGCTGCCTGGAACTTGCGAGATATTGCTTAAAATGCGTCGGGCTTGACAAAGACGTATCGTATCGTTTCTCGCGCTGGGACCCCAGAAATCCCGACAACAAATATATCGACGATCCCAAACAATGGGCGTACGCCGAAGGCGAAATGAAACGTATCCTTGACGATTTGCAGGTGCCTTATACCGAGGCTATCGACGAGGCTGCGTTCTATGGTCCGAAACTCGACATTCAGATCAAAAACGTGCACGGAAAGGAAGACACGCTCGTAACCATTCAGGTCGATATGTTCCTTGCGGAGCGTTTCGATATGTACTATATCGACGAAAACGGAGAGAAAGCGCGTCCTTACATCATTCACCGCACGTCGATGGGCTGCTATGAACGCACGATCGCGCTGTTGCTTGAAAAGTACGCCGGCGCAATGCCGACGTGGCTTGCTCCCGAACAGGTCAGGGTGCTGAGTCTTACCGACCGTACCGCGTCTGTCGCGGAAGAAGTACGCCATACGCTGTTCAAACGCGGATTCCGCGCCGAAACCGACGTCAGAAACGAAAAGGTCGGCTATAAGATTCGTGAGGCGCAACTCGACAAAATCCCGTATATGATCATTATCGGCGACAAGGAAGCGGCGGATAACGTCGTCGCGGTAAGAAGCCGCAAGGACGGCGACCTCGGCACTATGACTCTTGACGAGTTTATGGCAAAGATTCAGAAAGAAGTCGACGACCACGTTTGCGAATAAGCGTAAAAGCACGAAAAATGTAATATTAAGTCCCTGTGTTATCACAGGGATTTTTTTTGCATATTTTTAGGTATGGACAATCTGTTTTCATTGCTTCCCGTGACGATTTATCCGCTTTTGCCGAAGAGCGTGAAAGAACTGCGTATGCGCGTGGGGCTTCCGCTGTGCGTTTACGACGGCAAGAAAAAAGCCTTTGTTTTCGACGGGGAAAAACCTTATATCGTGACGTCGTCGGACGTCGATTACGTTTTGGGGAAAGCCAGCGGATATTCGTTGTATTCCGTGACGGACAACCTTGTGGACGGGTTTGTAAGTTTTGCGGGCGGGATAAGAATCGGCGTTTCGGGCGAGGGCGTAAGCGCGGGGGATAAGGTATTTAACCTGAAATATCCGACGTCGCTTGTCATCAGAGTTCCGACAGAAATCAAAGGAAAAGCCGACGAAATCGCAAAAAAAGTGATAAAAAACGGCGAATTTAAGAATCTTTTGGTAATTGCGCCGCCGTCGGGCGGACCTTAACGCC
>OQVP01000902.1_pt1 | contig 10946 bp, 9 predicted proteins | sample 1691541 | NCBI WGS metagenome assembly OQVP01 (sample SAMN03418258, study PRJEB22391) | human gut metagenome | biome: human-gut; feature: organic feature; material: feces | host: Homo sapiens | place: Tanzania | collected 2013-01 | reverse complement strand
CATAATATCACCGTCAGAGAAAAGAATTGATGCAGGGCCGTCCCACGGCTCCATCATTGTAGCGTAGTATTGGTAAAAATCTTTCTTTTTCTGAGAAATTGTGTGGTTTCTGTCCCAAGGCTCAGGAATTGTAATCATAACGGCAAGAGGAAGCTCCATACCGCTCATTACTAAAAATTCAAGTGTGTTGTCGAGCATAGCCGAGTCTGAACCCTCGGTGTTTACAACAGGGATAACCTTGTCGAGGTCACCCTTGAGGTGCTCCGACTTCATTGTTTCCTCACGGGCAAGCATTTTATCTGCGTTGCCTCTGATTGTATTGATTTCACCGTTGTGAACAATCATTCTGTTTGGATGCGCTCTCTGCCAGCTTGGGTTTGTATTGGTAGAGAATCTTGAGTGAACCATAGCGATTGCTGATTCATAATCAGGATCCTGCAAGTCTGTAAAGAATCTTCTTAACTCGCCTACAAGGAACATACCTTTATATACAATAGTTCTGCTTGAGAGCGAAACTACATATGTATCCTCATTACTCTGCTCAAATACTCGTCTTGCAACATAGAGCTTGCGGTCGAAAGGCAAGCCTTTTTTAACACCCTTAGGGCGCTTGATAAAGCATTGCATAATATGAGGCATACATTCTACTGCTCGTTTGCCGAGTATATCAGGGTTTGAAGGAACATTTCTCCAGCCGAGAATCTCAAGTCCCTCTTTTTCCGCAATAATTTCAAACATTTTTTTAGCCTGATTTCTTGCAAGCTCGTTTTGAGGGAAGAAGAACATACCTACGGCATAATCTCTCTCTGCAAGCAGCTTAATGCCAAGATCTCTTTCGGCTACTTTTTTGAAAAACTTGTGTGAAATCTGGAGCAAAATACCTACGCCGTCACCTGTTTTGCCTTCGGCGTCTTTACCTGCTCTGTGCTCAAGGGTTTCTACTATAGTAAGAGCATTTGCAACCGTATCGTGAGTTTTGATACCGTTAATGTTTACAACCGCACCTATACCGCAGTTGTCGTGCTCAAACTGAGGAGAGTAAAGTCCCTTAAAATCTTGTCTGTTTGAGATTTGTTCCAATTTAATTCACCCTTTCCCGCTCAATTCTTCAACATTTGTTCTACACAGCATACTATATAATATAGTATAGTAAATGGAGTACGATAAATGGATTGAGCTGTTAAATACATTTTATATTTTTGCTAAAACATATTAATTATATGTAAAATGTATACTTTGAAATATGCTGTCGCAAATCAGCACATTTGCAATAACTTTATTATATAGCCTGTTACTATAGTTGTCAATAGAAAAATGCAACTTTTTTATAACAAACTTTCATATTTTGCAAGAAACCCGACAAAAAATCAATAAACTAATGTTTAAAAGTAAAATAAGTGCAGGAAATTTACTTAAACTTGCAAAAGCTGAAATATTTTTTGAAAAAATTTTAAAAAAGCTATTGACAAATAACGCAAAAGGGTTTATACTACAGTCAATGACAAACAGCAAGGGCGCTGTGAGCCGAAAGGTTCGCAGTGCCTTTTTGTTTTCTAAAAAATGATTTCATTAAAAACGGATAGGAGAGATTAAAATGGCAAAAGTTCCTGAATTATTTGGCAGTATGGTATTTAACGATCAAATGATGCTTGAGCGTCTTCCTAAGGCTACTTACAAGGCACTTAAGAAAACAATCCAGAATGGTGAGCCTCTCGACGAGAGCGTAGCTAATGTAGTTGCAAGCGCAATGAAAGATTGGGCTATCGAAAAGGGCTGCACACACTATACACACTGGTTCCAGCCAATGACAGGTATCACAGCAGAAAAGCATGACAGCTTTATCACACCGAACGGTGACGGTCAGGTTATCATGGAGTTTTCAGGTAAAGAGCTTGTAAAGGGCGAGCCTGATGCATCTTCTTTCCCAAGCGGCGGTATTCGTGCTACTTTTGAGGCAAGAGGTTATACAACTTGGGACCCGACTTCATATGCTTTTGCTAAGGACGGTACACTTTACATTCCTACAGCATTCTGTTCATACACAGGCGAGGTTCTCGATAAGAAAACACCTCTTCTTCGTTCAATGGAGAGAATCAGCACAGAGGCTTGCAAAGTTCTTAATCTTCTCGGCAAAACAGATGTTACGAGAGTTACAACAACAGTAGGCCCTGAGCAGGAATACTTCCTTATAGATAAAGATGTTTATGACCAGAGAAAAGATCTTATCTACACAGGCAGAACACTCTTTGGTGCAAAAGCTCCTAAAGGACAGGAACTTGACGACCATTACTTCGGCGCAATCAAGACAAGAGTTGCCTCTTTCATGGCAGACCTTGACAACGAGCTTTGGAAACTCGGTATCCTCGCTAAGACAAAGCACAACGAGGTTGCTCCTTCGCAGCACGAGCTTGCTCCTATTTTTACAACTACAAATATCGCAACCGACCACAACGAACTTACAATGGAAGTTATGAAGAAGATTGCTGAAAAGCACGGTCTTGTTTGCCTCCTTCACGAAAAGCCTTTTGCAGGCGTAAACGGTTCCGGTAAGCACAACAACTGGTCAATTTCTACAAATACAGGCGAAAACCTCCTCGATCCGGGCAAAACTCCTGAAACAAATATTCAGTTCCAGCTTTTCCTCGCAGCTATCGTAAAGGCTGTTCACGAGTATCAGGATCTTTTAAGAATTTCTGTTGCATCGGCAGGCAACGACCATCGTCTTGGCGCTAACGAAGCACCGCCTGCAATCATTTCAATGTATCTCGGTGATGACCTCGGCGCATTGGTTGACTCAATCATCAACGGTACAGAGTATGTAAGCAAGGGCAAAATTAAGATGTCAACAGGTGTTGATGTTCTTCCTGACTTCAAGAAAGACACATCAGACCGTAACAGAACATCACCGTTTGCTTTCACAGGTAACAAGTTTGAGTTCAGAGCACTCGGTTCGGCTCTCAACATTGCTTGTCCTAACATAATGCTTAACACAATGGTTGCCGAGGAACTTTCAGAGTTCTATGATGAGTTGAAAGACGCATCCGATCTTGACGCAGCGGTTAAGGCTCTTATTAAAAAGACATTTACAGAGCATCAGGCAATTATCTTCAACGGCAACAACTATGCACCTGAATGGGTTGAAGAGGCAGAGAAGAGAGGTCTTCTTAACCTTAAATCACTTCCTGATGCAGTTGAGCATTACATTGATCAGAAGAATATTGACCTCTTTACAAAGAACAAGATTTATTCTGTAGATGAAATTCATGCAAGATATGAGATTGAGCTTGAAAACTATGCTAAGATTATCAATATCGAAGCACTTACAATGATTGATATGGCTAAAAAAGATATGATTCCTGCCGTTACTTCATATGTAAGAGAGCTTACAGATACAGCGCTTGCTAAGAAAGCTCTTTCAGACGCAATCCCAACATCAGTTGAGGAAGACCTCATTACAAGTCTTTCAAACAAACTTGTTTGCTTCAGCAAAAAGACAGCAGAGCTTGAGAACGCTGTTATCGGCGCAAGCGAATATGAGGGCGATGTTCTTGCTTATGCTAAGTATTACAGAGAGAGCGTATTCTCGGTAATGACTGAACTTCGTGCAATCGGCGACGCTATGGAAACAGAAACAGCCGCTGATTACTGGCCATATCCTTCATACGGCGAAATGCTTTACGGTGTATGATCGATTGACTGATTTTTAAATTTTTAATTTGGTGACACAATGGCGTGTAACGAACAGACAAAAACTGTTTGGTACACGCCATTTTTGTTATTTAAAAAAAGGGGAGATCTATATGGCAGAAATGATTTTTGGCAGTACAGGCGTATGGTATATGATAGGCGCCTTGCTCGTATTCTTTATGCAATGTGGTTTTGCGATGGTAGAAACCGGTTTTACAAGAGCGAAAAACGCCGGTAATATCATTATGAAAAACCTGATGGACTTCTGTATCGGTACAGTAGTATTCAGTTTGCTTGGTTTTGGACTTATGATGTCGGAAAACTATATTGCAGGTTTCATCGGCGTTCCTAATCTTACAATGTTTACAGATTGGGCAAGCTTTGATTGGAACTCATTTGTATTCCAGCTTGTATTCTGTGCTACAGCCGCAACAATTGTTTCCGGTTCTATGGCAGAGCGTACAAAGTTCTCTGCATACTGTGTTTACAGTGCAGTAATTTCATTGGTTGTTTATCCTATCGAGGCAGGTTGGGTATGGAACGGCCAGGGTTGGCTTGCACAGCTCGGTTGTATTGACTTTGCAGGTTCAATCGTAATTCATATGGTTGGCGGTATCTCTGCTCTTGTAGGTGCAATCATTCTCGGACCTCGTATCGGTAAGTATGGCAAAAACGGTAAGGTAAACGCTATCCCGGGTCACAGCATCACACTCGGTGCTTTAGGTGTATTCATTCTTTGGTTTGCTTGGTACGGCTTTAACGGTGCTGCTGCAGAAGACGGTTCAAGACTCGGTCAGATCCTTCTTACAACAACAATCGCTCCGGCTGTTGCTACAGTAACATGTATGCTCTTTACTTGGATTAAGAACGGTAAGCCTGATGTTTCAATGTGTCTTAACGCTTCACTTGCAGGTCTTGTTGCAGTAACAGCAGGTTGTGCAGATGTTGATGCTATCGGTTCTGCAATCATCGGTATTGTTTCAGGTATCCTTGTAGTAGTTGCAGTAGAATTTGTTGATATTAAACTCAAGATAGATGATCCGGTCGGTGCATTCTCAGTACATGGCGTAAACGGTATGTGGGGCGGCCTTGCAGTAGGTCTTTTTGCAACAGGCAACGGTCAGGACGGTATCACAGGTCTTTTCTACGGCGGCGGTTTTGCACAGCTCGGTAAGCAGGCTCTCGGTATCCTTTGCGTAGCATCTTGGACAATCGTTTGTATGATTATCGTATTTACAATCATCAAAAAGACAATCGGTCTTCGTGTAACTAAGGAAGAAGAAATGAAGGGTCTTGATATTTGCGAGCACGGTCTTGTAAGCGCATATGCAGACTTTATGCCAATCGGCGTTGGTACAGCTTCACTTGACGAAACATTTGATGTTGAGGGCAATGTTCCTGTAACTAAGGCAGTTCCTGTTCAGCTTGCAGGCAAGTATGATATGGCTACCGACGGTACAAAGATTACTAAGATTGATATTCTCCTTAAGCAGTCAAAACTTGAGGCACTCAAGGAAGAAATGGATAAACTCGGTATTACAGGTATGACAGTATCACAGGTACTCGGTTGCGGCGCTCAAAAGGGTAAGGCAGAGTATTACCGTGGTGTTGCTATTGAAAGTAATCTCCTTCCTAAGATGAAGGTAGAAATCGTAGTTTGCAAAGTTCCTGTAAAGGCTGTTGTAGATGCCGCTGTAAAGGCACTCTATACAGGTCATATCGGTGACGGCAAGATCTTCATTTATGATGTTGAAGATGTTGTAAAAGTAAGAACCGGTGAAACAGGTTACGATGCAATGCAGGATATTGAGTAATCCTATTAAAATTACCTATCCTTTTTAATTCACATAAACCGAGAGGGTCGACACGAGAAATTGTGTCGGCCCTTTTGGCATAACGCACATCAAAACAGCACCGCTTTTTGAGCTTCCCCAAAAAGTCAGACTAAGAATCTAACGGTTTGGAGGTCACATCACTTTGTCGGTGCTGTAGTTTTATGTTTATAGATTTATAATATATCTCCGCCGATGGATTTTGAAAAGGCTTTATAAATGTCTTTTGCATTGTTTTCGCATAATATCCATAGCTTAATATAAGCAGAAATCGGAGTGACAGTAGGGAGTACCTGAATGCCTAATTTTGAATAAAGTTCTTTGCTTTCGTAAAAAAATCCTGTCTCACTGCCTGTTAAAAATACAGGAATGTTAAATTGTTTGGCTGTATTGCAGAATTTCTCCAAATCTTTGCTTGCGGTATTTACAGTTCCCGAATGATAGCTTTCCGTCAATACGGCTTTAATATTTTTATTAAGCTGCGGATAAGCCATTCCCACATACGGTGTAATTTTAAGTACAGGGGAAGTTGATTTGAAAACAGGCATATTCTCAAATTTTATTTCATCTTGCTTTTCTGTATAATTGATATTTTTAATAAAATTGCCGTTAATGATTTCACCGTAGTAAATATTATTAACGCTTTCGATTTTATCCGAATAAGCAAGGTGTTTTTGCAGGCGAGAGGCACGGTGAATGTTTGCATGCTCGCCGTTATTTTTGTATGCGACAAATACACCTTTATTATTGCCTGATTTAATGAAATCCACGGCAGCGGAAAAATTCTCGAGTCCGTTTGATTTTTCGCTCTCGAGCGGATAATTTGCAGACACAAGCACAATAGGAGTATTACACAAGCCGAACATATAAGAAAGCACAGCGGAAGTGTATTGCAGTGTATCTGTACCGTGGGTAACAATGATGCCGTCATAATTATTTATATTTTCTTTGACGGAATTATAAAGTAAATTAAAATACTCGCCGTTTAAGTTTTCGCTAAGTACCGTGTAAGGAGAGATCGCATCGAATTCAGCATAACCTCCGTTTTGTTTGTACATTTCGATTAACTTGTAACGGGTGCTTGAATCGGGAGAAATTACACCGTCATTGTAGCAGCTGCCTATAGTTCCGCCTGTAAAAACAACTAAAATTTTCATACAGCACCTCCGATTATTTCTTTTTATATTGTACCATATTTATTTGGAAAAATCAGCCTTTGCTGAAAACAGACTTTTACTTAGCTTTCTTTCCTGTGAATAGTAAATTCCCGATTTGCCCGACGCTATAAAACTTATCAGACTTGCAAATACAAAATAAGGCGCGGCTTCGGCGCCGAAAAGCTCAATACCGAGCATAATTGTGGTAATCGGTGTGTTTGCGGCAGAACCGAACACGCAGATTAAGCCAATTGCCGCAAGAAAACTCGGTTCAATGCCGAATAAATTTGCATACCAGCCGCCGAATGAAGCCCCTATGTCAAACAACGGAGTTACTTCACCGCCTTGAAATCCTGCTCCGAGTGTGAGCGTTGTCAAAATGAATTTTACGGGCATATCGTACCAATTTGCATTGCCCTCGAATGCGGTTGTTTGCTGCCAAGTGCTAAGTCCTTCATATTTGTTGAGATTTAATAAAATGATTAGCAATGTGACAACAACAGAGCCTGCCAATGCAGAGAGAACGGAATTTTTAAAAATTTTTGCGTATAATAATTTTAAATATTTGACCGCAAGAGCAAATAATTTTCCGAGAAGTCCGAAAAATACAGATGCGGAAACAAATATCAATATAAGTTTAAAATCAAAGTTAGGAACGCTTGCGATAGTATGTACTTCGTGTGTTGCGCCGAGCAAAAGCGTAACAGCATTTGCCAGATAAGATGATATAAAGCATGGAATAACAGCGCTTGCGGAAAGCTGACCTATGCAGCAAACTTCCATACCGAAGAATGCACCTGCAAGCGGAGTGCCGAATACGGAGCCGAATGCCGAACTTAATCCGCTTAAAATGATAGTTTTTCTGTCCTCTTTTTTAAATCCGAACTTGTCGGCAACATTGCTTGTAAGAGCGCCGCCGATTTGAACGGCAGTGCCCTCTCTGCCTGCCGAGCCGCCCGAAAAGTGTGTCAGCAGTGTAAAGAAGAATGTAAGAACTGCAAGCCTTTTAGGTACTTTTACACCCTCGTTTGCACTCTGAATTATAAGATTGTTGCCTTTTGAGGACTCACCGCCGTATTTCTTATATACAAAAGCGGTAAGCATACCCGAAAGTGGCAAGAACCATATGCAATAAGGAAAAGACTCCCTGAATACGGACGATAATCCGAGCATTTTTAAAAACACGAAAGAAATTACGCCCATAACAACGGCACAACAAAGAGATGCCGTCAATACCTTGAAATCAACAAACTTTCTTTTCATAATTCACCTCAAAATTTTGTAATAAAAATGGCATAAAAAAAGCCAATGCCCCTGTATAAAACAGAAGTCATCAGCAAAAGCGGTTTCGGAAAAATCCGTGGGAGAACCTCATTCCCATACATATATTATGCATTTATGGATATAGTATATACTGTACCGACAAAAAATGCAAGAGCAAAAAATAAATTTAAAAAATTTAAAAATAGGTGTTGACAAATAGAGAAAGATGTTGTATTATAATTATGCAAAAGGTTAGTGACAACTAACTTAAAGCAAGAATCTTTCCATTATTGTAATTGTGCCTCTATAATTACAGAAATAAATGTAAATCAACGCCTGTAAGGGCGTTAATTATGAAATAATAGTTAGTTAAAGCTAACCAAAAGGAGCATTATGTCTGAAGAAATTTTAGTCCGCCACTGCTCACCGACATTGGCGAATATAAAAACAGGAAATTTGGTTAATTGCCGAATTGACAGCGTATATAGACTGAAAAAAGATATTGTCTCCCTAAACTCTGTTCTCAACGCAAAAGGTGTGTCAATCCGTGTACTGTACTGTTCGTCCGAAAGAGCGTTGATTTATGTTTATCGTCCGGAAAAATTAAACGCAGATATGCAAAACGGCAAAAACAAAAAGTTTTTAAATTCAATAGGGTATAGAGGAACTACCAATGATGAGCTTATAAACGAGCTTTCGGCAAGAGTTTATTCTTGCGGCGGATTTCCTCACGAGATAGGATTGTTTTTAGGCTATCCGATTGACGATGTAATAAGTTTTATTGAAAATAAAGGAAAAAACTTTAAATGCTGCGGATGTTGGAAAGTATATCACGATGAAGATAATGCTAAAAAGACATTTGAAAAGTACAAAAAATGTACTAATATATACTGCAAAAAATATTTGCAGGGTTCGTCGCTTAAACGACTTACCGTATAAATTTACAAAGGAGTAATTAATTTATGAGTAAAATAGCAGTAGTGTTCTGGAGTGGAACAGGCAACACAGAGGCAATGGCTGATGCTGTTGCAGAGGGCGCAAAAGGCGCAGGCGCAGAGGTTTCTGTATTTAATGTAACAGATTTTTCTGCAGATAAAGTAGACGAATTTGACGCAATTGCATTCGGTTGCCCGGCAATGGGTGCCGAAACACTCGAGGACAGCGAGTTTGAGCCTGTTTTCAATGAATGTGAACCAAAGCTCAACGGTAAGAAAATTGCCCTCTTCGGCTCATACGGCTGGGGTGACGGCGAATGGATGAGAACATGGGAGGAAACCTGTAATTCGGCAGGCGCAGTTCTCGCGGCAGAAAGTGTTATCTGCAATGATGCTCCCGATGACGAAGCCACGGCAAACTGTAATGCACTCGGTGCAGCACTTGCAGGCTGATAAATTAACCAATCCCTTATACATTTCATATTTTTTCTTAAAGACTGCCGCTTGTAATGAGCGGCAGTTTTTAATTGTAAAAAGTTTATTTAAAAGGGTAATTAGGGTTTAACAGAATACTTCGTCAGTCAATTATAAAAGTTTGGTCAACCTTTTCAAAGGTTGTGGGTGTGGGCAAAGCCCACAAATACTTTCCGTTTATGCAATCTAACGATAGCTGAACAGCCACACTGTTTGTGCCCGATAAATTGTAATATCGGAAGATATTATGGTTTTTGCTCAGACCTGCAAGTCTTTAAAAAGCCTTGACCTAAATTTTTATTATTTCACTTAACTCGTGTGATAAAACATATTTTCATATAATAAGGGTTGTCACACAAGCCTGTGGCAACCCTTATAGTTTATTCTTCCATTTGTTTTCCTAAAAAAGCGGCCGCTGAATGAGCAAGTTTAACCTCTGTTTCAGTAGGAACTTTATTATCTTCGCCCATCAGCATTACAACTGCACCCGTAACATCGCCTGCGGCAATAATAGGGTATATGACTGCCGCTCTGTGTTCCACACCTTCAACCGGTTGAATATCACCGACCGTTGCCTGTGTTGCAGTATAACTTTTACGGCTTTCCATATAATTTTCAAGAACAGGTGAAACCCGTCGTTCAAGTAATTCTCTTTTAGATACTCCCGATGCGGCAATAACATGGTCTTTGTCGCAAATAATAACGGGTAAACCGCTTACTCTTGAGAGAACTTCCGCATATTGTGAGGCAAATGCCGATAATTCTCCTACAGGTGAATATTTTTTAAATATAACTTCGCCGTCGGTAGCAGTATATATCTCAAGCGGGTCGCCCTCACGAATACGCAGGGTGCGACGAATTTCTTTTGGTATAACAACACGACCGAGGTCGTCAATTCTTCTGACAATACCTGTTGCCTTCATATCAAAACTCCCCTGAATTTGTAATATTTGCAAAATATTGCATTAATATTGTTTGACTTGTAATCTCTTTTATTCCGCTTTTTTACAAAATAAAGCCGTTTTGATTTTGTTAATTTATGGGAAAATAAAAGTGTAGAATTTTTATTGCTACACCTGAGCTTGTAAAATAAAGTGTGTAAGTTAGAAAAATAACTTGCACACTTTTTGCATTTTGAAAAAAGTGTGTTACAATGAAAGAAAGGACAGAAAAGGAATGAACGAAATGCCAAAGAAAAAGGTAAGCACACCGGGCGAGAACCTCGCAAAGCAGGTCATCGAACAGTATCATCCGAAAAGCGTTGCAGATATGCAGGATGCCTTGCCCCACTTGTCCTTGAACAAAATCAGGTTGTTCATAGCTTCTTCCTCGCTGATTGCCTGATACACTTTCTTGAGGTCAGCCATCAACTCCTTTATGTGTTTGTAGCTGACAAACCTTGTGCTTGAACGTATCTGATGAATGATGCAACGCTGAATTTGTGCATTTGGAAAAGCCGCTTCAATAGCTTGTCTGAAACCTGTCAGACCGTCCACGCAGAACAGAAATACATCTTTAATTCCACGAGTTTTGAGCTCGTTCAACACATTCAACCAAAATTTACTGCTCTCATTTTCGCCAATCCATATGCCGAGAAT
>OQVP01000900.1_pt1 | contig 10974 bp, 19 predicted proteins | sample 1691541 | NCBI WGS metagenome assembly OQVP01 (sample SAMN03418258, study PRJEB22391) | human gut metagenome | biome: human-gut; feature: organic feature; material: feces | host: Homo sapiens | place: Tanzania | collected 2013-01 | reverse complement strand
ATACAAGTTCACGGCTGCGCAGTGCACCCGCAACGAAAAGGGCATCCTTGTCCCGCCTCCCCTGCGCTTCGACGTTCTTGAGGAAGTCTCCAAGCGTCTGCCCGGCTTCCCCATCGTATTGCACGGTGCGTCCAGCATTCCGCAAGAATACGTCGAAACCATTGAAAAGTACGGCGGAAGTATGCCCGGCGCAAAAGGCGTTCCCGAAGATATGCTTCGCGAAGCCGCACGTATGGCTGTTTGCAAAATCAACGTCGACAGCGACCTTCGTATGGCAGCAACCGCCGCTATCCGCGAACACTTCTATAACAATCCTTCGCACTTCGATCCCCGTCAATATCTCGGGCCCGCAAGAGCGGCGATTAAGGAATGCGTCCGCCACAAACTCATCGACGTTTTGGGTTGTGCAGGCAAAGCATAATTCAGCAAAAACAAAAGACACTCGCACTGCCGAGTGTCTTTTTTTATGCCCTTCTCAAAGCATTGTAAGCGAACGCAACGTCACAAGTTTCTTGTGGTTTTTCTTTTATTGTACAAGATTCTTGTACTATTGTCAATATGAAAGAATTAAAAATTGCGGACAATATAAGATTTTTCAGAAAGGCGAATAACCTTACCCAAGAAGAATTGTCAAAACAACTCGGCGGAAGCAAAAACCTTGTTTCAAATTATGAAAACGGAATCAGCACGCCGGATATTTACACGCTTGTAAAACTTGCAGATATTTTCGACATTACCCTTGACGAATTGGTAGGCAGAGAATAATTTGTATGAAAAATATTAAAATCGCAGAAAATATCAGGTTTTTCCGAAAACAGGCGGGGCTTACGCAGGAAGAATTAGCCGCTCGTTTCGGCAGCCGAAAAACCCTTATCAGTAATTACGAAATCGGGCGAAATACGCCGGATATCGAAACGCTGTGGGAACTTGCGGACATTTTCGATATTACAATCGACGAACTCGTTGGACGAGAATAAACCACACAACAAAACCGCACTTTAATAGTGCGGTTGTTTTTTGCCGTTAAACGGGCGTTTTCGATTGTTTATACTTTCTTTTCGTCGCTTCGCCGCCCCTTAAATGGCGGATTGAAAAGTGGTAATCCATAAGGCGTTGCTCCTTTTCGTACGTTTCCTTATCGACGTCTTTCAATTTATAAGTTACGTCGGCGTGAAAAGTGCTTTTCGACACGCCGAATTTTTTTGCGCCTTCCCGCACGGTACACTTGTTTTCCAAGACGTATCGGGCTTCCCTTAAAATCCTTTCGATATTCCTTTCCATTGATTCCCCCTGCTTTATAAAATATGTAGGGGGACAACGGATTTATGACCTTTTAATCGTCGGATTTATCGGGTTTTTGCCAAAGGTTTGCGCGTTCGGGGTGGTAGATTGCGCCAAGCATTCTTTCGCGGGCGTACGGCACTTCCTTCGTGAGCCTTTTCACAAGTTCGTTGACGTATTCGCGCTGGGTGTGCTTGTTCGCGGGGCACGGATTGTGCAGGACGGGCAGATTCAGTTTGTTGACCGCGCCTTTTACGTCCGATTCGCTTGTGTAAATGAACGGGCGTATCAGCGTTATGCCGCTTCTGTCCATAAAAGATACGGGCTGGAAAGTCGAAAACCTGCCTTCGTACAAAAGCGACAACAGCATGGTTTGCACGACGTCGTCGGCGTGATGCCCGAGGGCGAGTTTGTTGAATCCCAGCTCGATCGCCTTATTGTTAAGCGCGCCACGACGCATCTTGCTGCACAGACTGCACGGATTGCTTTCTTTCCTTGCCTCGAAGATGACTTCGGCAATATCGGTATCGACGACGTAATACGGCACGCCGAGTTCCGCAATATACGCCGACAGAGCCTGTTTTTCGGCGACAGACGCGTCCTTAAAGCCCATGTCGATAGTGATTGCGGCAAGGTCGAATTTCGCGGGAGAAAAGCGTTGAAAGGCTTTTAAGGCGGTCAGCAACAATAAACTGTCTTTGCCGCCGGAAACGCCCACGACGATTTTGTCGCCGTCACTGATCATATTGTAGTCGGTTATCGCCCGACGCATTGTACTCAGAATCTTTTGCATAGGTCAATTATATAAAAAACGCGCGATATTATCAATAATTTTTGCATAAAAAAAGCACGCATTTCTGCGTGCCTTAGTTTTAAAGATTACAGCAATTCCAGAATGCACATGGATGCTGCGTCGCCGCGACGTTCGCCAAGTTTGACGATGCGGGTGTAGCCGCCCTTCTGACCTTTCTCTTCCGCGCGTTTTGCGTATTTGGGAGCATATTCGTTGAAGAGTTTTTCAACAAGAGGATTGCTGACGTCCGCGGTACGTTTGGCATATGCGGTTTTGCTTTCTTTTTCCTCTTTGGCTTCGGGGATATCACGAAGTTCGGCGATCATTTTCCTGCGTGCAGCAAGTTTTTTGGGGCCGTCGTTGGTGAATTCGACTTCGACTTTTTCACCCTTCAAGTTCGTTTTGGTTTTGGTAACCTTAACGGTATCTTCGTAAGTGTTGATAGCAAGGGTGATAAGTTTTTCAGCGATGCTTCTGACCGATTTGGCGCGGTCAACGGTTGTTTCTATTTTGCCATACCACAAGAGTTCGCTTGCCTGGTTTCTGAGGACGGCAAGACGTTGATCGGTAGGTCTTCCTAATTTTTTGGGTTCCATAAAAAGTCTCCTTACTCGTCTTTGTTGCGAAGATCAAGGCCGAGATCGTGAAGTTTATTGATGACTTCTTCAAGCGATTTGCGGCCGAGATTACGCACTTTAAGCATATCTTCTTCGGATTTTTTGGTCAAATCCTCGACGGTGTGAATACCTGCGCGTTTCAAGCAGTTGTACGAACGAACGCTGAGGTCAAGGTCCTCGACGGACATTTCAAGCACTTTCTGTTGTTTGTCGTCGTCTTGCGAAACGAGGATATCGTAGCTCGACATATTGTCGATAAGGTCGACGAAAAGCTGAACGTGGTCGTTCATGATTTTTGCAGAAAGGCTGATGATTTCCTTTGCGGAAACGGTGCCGTTTGTAAGGACTTCGATTGTCAGTTTGTCAAAGTCGATGCTCTGCTCGACACGGGTGCTCTCGACAGTGTAGTTTGCTTTTTCGACGGGGGTGTAGATGCTGTCGACAGGAATATATCCGATGGGCGCTTTGGCGTCCTTGTTGCGGTCTGCGGGAACGTATCCGCGGCCGGTATCGATATAAATCGACATATCGAGCACTGCGCCCTGTTCGAGGTTGCAGATATACATATCGGGGTTAAGAATTTCAACATCGGAAGGAACGCTGATGTCTGCGGCCGTCACGGGACCTGCCGTATTCTTATAAAGGGTGATTTCCTTCTTTTCGGGGCAAGCGCCGTGGATTTTGATTGCGAGACCTTTGATATTAAGGATAATTTCGGTAACGTCTTCGCGTACACCGGGAATGGTTGAAAATTCGTGGTCGACGCCGGCAATTTTAATGCCGACGGGTGCTGCACCGGGAAGCGCGGAAAGAAGAATCCTTCTTAAACTGTTCCCAAGCGTCGTACCAAAACCGCGTTCCAAAGGCTCTACCACGAAACGGGCGAAACTGCCCGACTCGTTCTCTTCGTAAGTGATTTTAGGTCGTTTCATTTCCATCATAGAACAATTCCTCCTATAAAGGATAATCTGATTGTCAAAATCGGATTATTTCGAGTACAACTCAACGATGAGATGTTCGGAAATAGACGGGTCGATATCCGCGCGTTCGGGAAGACGCTCGACTTTTCCGGTGAGGGTTGCATTATCAAAGGACAGCCATGCGGGAAGTACGACTTTGTTGCCTTCTTTGATGTCCGCATACATGACTTTGTCCTGTTTGTTGGATTTAACGGCAATGACGTCACCCGCTTTCACAAGGTAACTCGGAATGTCGACGACGTGTCCGTTTACCGTGATGTGACCGTGGTTTACGATCTGGCGCGCCATAGCGCGGCTGCTGCCGAGGCCGAGGCGATAAACGACGTTATCGAGGCGGCTTTCGATAAGAACGAGCATGTTTTCGCCCGTTACGCCGCGCATTCTTTCAGCCTTGTTGTAGTACATTTTGAATTGTTTTTCAAGAATGCCGTAGATAAATTTAACCTTCTGTTTCTCTTTGAGTTGCAAAGCGTAGTTGCTTTGTTTCTTTCTGGAAACTTTAACCTGACGGTTTGATTTTTTATCGATGCCGAGTTCCATCGGGCTGATACCCAACGCTCTGCACTTTTTAAGTACCGGTCCTGTATATTTAGCCATAAATCAAATTCTCCTTACAGTCTTCTGCGTTTGGGAGGACGGCAACCATTGTGAGGAATGGGAGAGACGTCCTTGATAAGGGTGATTTCGAGGCCTGCGGTGTTGATTGCGCGGATTGCGCTTTCGCGACCTGCGCCGGGACCCTTGACGTAAACTTCAACACTCTTTAATCCGTGGGGAAGCGCGTCTTTGACAGCGGCTTCTGCGATCATTTGCGCTGCGTACGGGGTGCTCTTACGGCTGCCTTTAAGGCCGAGCTTGCCCGCGCTGCACCAACTGATGGCATTGCCTTCGGTGTCGGTGATGGTAACGATAGTGTTATTGAAAGAGGCATGGATATGCGCGCAACCTTTTTCAATACGTTTTAAGTCTTTACGTTTCTTAATAACTTTTCTGGGTGCTGCCATAAGTTACCTCCTACTTTTTGCGTGAGACAAGACGCTTCGGCCCCTTGCAGGTACGCGCGTTTTGTTTCGTGCGCTGACCGCGTACGGGTAAGCCTTTACGATGTCTTACGCCTCTATAACAACCGATATCTTTCAGTCGTTTGATGTTTGTGTAAATTTCTCTCTTCAAATCGCCTTCGACGTGAAGATTCTTTTCGATATACTCCCTGAGAAGACTTACTTGTTCTTCGGTCAGATCCTTGACGCGGACGTCGGGGGAAATGCCGGTTTCCTGTAAGATTTTCGTGGCAGTGGGACGGCCGATACCATAAATATAGGTAAGTCCGATTTCAAGCCTTTTCTCGCGGGGTAAATCTACGCCAGCAATACGTGCCATTTTGTAACCTCCATTAAATTTACAAATGATATTTTATATTGTCGCCCTCACACATACCGCATGTAAATGGAATGATACGGTAATCAGCCGCGTGCTACCGGCAGATAATATGCAATAGTGAAATTAACCCTGTCTTTGTTTGTGGCTGGGATTTTTGCTGCAGATAACCATAACTCTGCCGTTTCTTTTGATAACCTTGCATTTGTCGCACATAGGTTTAACAGACGGTCTGACTTTCATTGTTGATACCTCCATTAATTTTTGCTACGCCAGGTAATTCTACCTTTCGTAAGGTCGTAAGGACTCATTTCAATAGTAACCTTATCTCCTTCGAGAATACGGATATAATTCATCCTGAGTTTTCCGGACAAGTAGGCAATAACGATATGACCGTTTGCCAGCTGAACCTTGAAAGTTGCGTTGGGCATAACCTCGACAACGCGGCCTTCCGCTTCGATGACGTCTTCCTTGGACACTATTGTTCCTCCTTACAGGTGTTTTTGTACGCTTTTAACGCGCTACGAAGTTCGGCGTTGACAACACCCTTGTCCTTGTTTTGCAAGTTTGCAAATTCGGGCAAGTTATCACCGCTGAACTTCAAGTGTTTTACTTTTTTGAGTTTGGCTTTCTCCGCTTTGCGAAGGTCGCCGTCGGAAATTCTGACGTAGTTTTCGTCGACGACTTCCGTCACGACGAAATATCTTCCTTTGTCGCGTCCCGCTTTTGACAGGACAATACTTCCGACACTGATTTTCATACTATACATTAATTTTTTTATAATGTCAATATTTCGAGGCCGTTTTTTGTTAAAATTGTGGTATTTTCGTAATGCGCGGCGGGTTTTTCGTCGATTGTCGACACCGTCCACTGGTTTTCGTCAAGACAGATGTCCGGACTGCCGAGAGTTATCATCGGCTCGATGGCAAGCGCCATACCCGGTTCAAGCCAAGGGGATCGAAGCCTTTAAGGACGGAAACAGACTTTCGGACATCATCCGTTGTAATTCAGAAAACTCGGTTCTGCGCCGCATTTTCTGATGTAAGCGTCGGCGATTTTGTTAAGTTCCGCCGTCGTGACGCCTTCTTTCGCTTTTTCTTCCATAAGCAAAAGGGTGTCCCTGACGATTGCGCCCGCCACGCGCATTTTTTCAAAGTCGCTTGCGGTTTTAAGGTAAATCATAACGTATCGAGAACCTTCCTGACTTCTTCAAAAGTTTCGTCGACGGTGTCGCGTCCTTTAATCGTTTTGACAAGGCCGAGACCTTGATAATATTCGACAAGAGGCGCGGTTTGTTCCTCATAGACTTTAAGGCGCGCTTTCACCGTTTCGATTTTGTCGTCGTCGCGGATGAAAAGTTTTTGACCGCACTTTTCGCAGGTATCCCTGCCGTTAAGTTGCGATACGTGATAGGTTGCGCCGCAAATGCATACGCGTCTGCCGGTCAGTCTGTCTTCGATGACGTCAAACGGAACGTCGATGTTCAGAACGACGTCGATATCCGCAACCTTGTCAAGCGCGATGGCCTGAGGAATGGTGCGAGGGAATCCGTCAAGGATATATCCGTTTTTGCAGTCGTCGTTTGAAAGCCTGTCTTTGACGAGATCGATAACCACGTCGTCGGGCACGAGATTGCCTGCGTCGATGAAAGTCTTTGCAAGTTTGCCGAGTGCCGTTTGTTCCTTAATGTTTTTGCGGAATATGTCGCCCGTCGAAATGTGCGGGATTTTGTAATATTCCGATATTTTCGCCGCCTGCGAGCCTTTTCCTGCTCCGGGTGCGCCCAAAAGAATAATATTCATAAACTCTCCTGAAAAAACTCTTTCCCCCGTCCTTAAAAGCAAGGTTTCGGGAAGCGTCGCTTTGCGCCGCTTCCCTCATACTTTATTATTTAAGGAATCCCTTGTAATGTCTCATCATTATTTGCGATTCAAGCGACTTGTTGAATTCCAGCGCGACGGATACTACGATAAGAAGTCCGGTTGCCGAGAATGCGCTTGAAAGTCCGATGTCCTTGCCGATAACGTTGAACAGGAACGTAGGAATTACGCAAATGATCGAAAGGAAGATTGCTCCGAACAAAGTAATACGGTTGTTGATACGTTTAAGGTAATCCGACGTGGGTTTACCGGGACGAATACCGGGGATAAACCCGCCGTATTGCTGAATGTTCTTTGAAACGTCTTCGGGGTTGAACTGAATCATCGAATAGAAATATGCAAAGAAGATGATGAATACAACCATGAAGATGTAGTAAATCAGGCTGCCCCACCAGGTTCCGCCGGAAGTGGTAAGGTTTCTCATCCACCATACGCCGAATTTGCTTTCGGCAAGTTTGGGAATGAAACTGATTATCATCTGCGGGAACATGATGAACGACGACGCAAAGATTATCGGCATAACGCCCGACGCGTTTACACGAATAGGAATAAACGTGGTTTGTCCGCCGTACATTTTGTTGCCCTTAACCTGTTTTGCATATTGCACCGTGATTCTTCTTTCGCCACCGTCCATAAAGACGATGAACGCAAAGAGTGCCAGGACAAGGATTAAGAACCCGAAAATGTTCCAGAGTTTGTTGGGATCGGTGGGGACTGTTCTGAACGCGTTCAGAAGCGAGGTGCCCGCCGTTGAAAGAATACCGACGAAGATGATAAGCGACGTACCGTTGCCGATGCCGTATTCCGTGATTCTTTCGCCCAGCCACATGACCATTACGCTGCCGCCGACGAGAATTACGATTACGTAAATCATCGCAAGCCAGTTCTTTTGCATGCCGTAAATGGGGTCGATGTAGTTCTTCCACATAAACACAATGCCGATGGCTTGAATCACGCCGAGTACGATTGCGACGTAACGCGTGATCTGAGTGATCTTCTTACGGCCTTCTTCACCGTCTTTACTCATTTCTTCCAGTTTGGGAATGATGAGCGTCAGAAGTTGCATTATGATGAAACTATTGATAAACGGGATGATTCCGAGAGCAAAAAGCGTACCTTGTGAAAGCGACCCGCCGGTAATCGCGCTGATTACGTTTAAGAACGATGCCGCACTGCTCTGCTCCAAAGCCTGGGAAATAACGCTTACGTTAAGTCCGGGCACGGGAACAAAGCAACCGATACGGTAAACAAGCAACAACAAAAGCGTTGCCCATATTTTTACGCGTATTTCTTTTGTTCCGAATGCGTTTTTAATAGTTTCAAACATTACAGTACCTCTGCTTTTCCGCCTGCCTTTTCGATTGCCGCTACCGCAGAAGCCGTGAATTTACTGGCTTTAACGGTAAGGGGTTTCGTGAGTTCGCCGCATCCGAGGACTTTCAGACCATAAGGTTCCATCTTTCCGACGATGCGATTCTCGTACAAGAGTTCGAGCGTGATCTCGGTGTTTGCCTCGAACACGTCGAGGTCGCCCACGTTCACGATTGAATATACTTTCTTGAAATTGTTGGTGAAGCCGCGTTTAGGCAAACGACGGCAAATAGGCATTTGACCGCCTTCGAAGCCGGGACGTACGCCGCCGCCGCTTCTTGCCCATTGACCTTTATGACCTTTGCCGGAGGTTTTGCCCGTACCCGAGCCGATACCTCTGCCAAGTCTTTTTACGTCTCTTACCGCGCCTTCGGCGGGTTGTAAAGTGTGCATTTTCATAAATGTGCCCTCCCTTTACGCTTCTTCCACTTTGACCAAGTGGGAGACTACTTTAAGCATACCTTGCAAAACCTCGCTGTCCGTAAATACTTTGGACTGTCCGATTTTGTGAAGACCTAACGCTTCAACGGTAGCCTGTTGCTTTTTGACTGCGCCGATGGTGCTTTTAACCAAAGTTACTTTAATTTGTTTCATTTCGGTTACCTCCGATTACAGCACGATTTTTTCGTCGTCCGCTTTGCCGATGTTTCTTACTTCCATAATTTCTTCGGCGGTGCGGAGTTGTCTTAAACCGTCGTTATAAAGAACTACCACACTGTTTGCCGGAATATCGGCATCAGAAGTAAGTTTACCGTTTTTAACGGTGTATTCTGTCTTGCCGTCAACTCTGTTTACATATGTACCGTCGGCAAGATTTGTTTCAAATCCTGTCTTAAGAGCGTCTTTTGTATTTACAATTACCGCTCCTTTTGTGCCTCTTTCAATCATAACAGCGGTTGAATCGGAGTTCGGATTTACAATATTTTCGTCTTCGCCAATCATAGCTGTACGGAAGAAATTTACGGCTTTTACACTCTTATCCTTGTACATATCGTCACCCTCTGTGCCGATACGGTTCATTCCCCATTCGTTTTCAACACTTGAATAGTAAGGACGATCGAAGAACAGCGGTGTGCCGTCTTTTCTTGCAGTAATTACTGCCCAACCGAGGATAACCTGTTCCTTAGTCATATTGTACCAGTTGCCGTCATTGATATAGTTATCGTGAGATTCAACCCATGTAACCATATTAAGCGGTGCGTCACCGAGCCAATAATCACTTACAGTACCTTTTGACAAAGTATTGTTTGTAATTGCACCTCTAATTTTACTGCCGTATGTACTTGCTGTAGTATGACCTATTGCCTCAATATAGTCGGCAATTCTTTCATTGTTGCCCTGAAGCACCTCTCCGTATATAAACAGATTGTCAGCATTGTTTACTTCGGTGATTACTCTCTGCCAGAAGTTATTTGTAAAGCCGTCATCTTCCTTAGGATCGTCAGGTAAGCCGATGTGCTTTGCAGTATCATAACGGAAACCGTCAGCACCGCAAGCGACACAGTCATTGAGATACTCAATAAAATAATCCTGAAAAGATGTGCGCTCTGTATTAATATCAGGCAAACCACCCATTTTGTAAGTAGTGCAAGCAAGTCTGTTTGAAAAGTCATTGAGGTCATACGCATTGTTTTTATGATAAAGCGTATCCAAACTTCCGCCGCCTGCTGTCTAATGTGTTCCTTTTCTATGTTCCATACCTGTTCCTGATCAAACAACGCCAACATAATGCCCTCAACCTCCGTTTCTCTTTCTCCCAAATAATCGCTTAGAAGATCCATATCGCGACATATTCTGACTATTTCTTTCGCAGCCTTCAATGTTCTACCATACAAAGCTACCTGTTCATTAAATACTCTACAAAAACCTATATATTGGTTGATAATATCATTGCTATTCCTTAGATAAATAACCTTCACCTTTGCGTCTATACAACAGTCCGTATCAGGAAAAAACTCATTCTTCAACGATAGCACATCTGGATGATTCCCTTTTTCGCCTGTACATATAACATAAAGCTCAGGCTTTGGCATTTACGCCTTGTTGCCGCCATAAAGCTGAATTCTTTGTTTGGTGAAATACTCCTGACAGGTGTTCATTAAATACATCAAAGAACGAATAACAATATTAGGTGACTATGTTGACTGTGCTTCCACAAGTATCATTAACTTATCTTTTCTGACTAAAAAACCTAAGTCGTTATAAATTCCATTTAAAAGAATAGACTGCAAGGTAACAATCTCCAAATCTGCTTCTGTTATGGATTCATCCTCTGGGTGCAATACACGATACAGCTGTAGAAGATATTTCGGATTAGAAAACATATCTCGAAAAACAGTGTCCTTGCCAGAATATTTGATTATTTTATCCTCAGTCACATCTACCATCTCCCATATACATAAAAATCAATCCCTATGCATATTATATCAAAATCTAGCAGAAAAATCATTTTGCTATTTAAATTCTGATTTGTAGAACCAAAGATTTATTTGCATAACGGCATACATATACTCTTTACTGAGGCATGGCATATACCCTTAACAGGTATATGTCATGCCTTCTATTTTGTGTATTCATTGCACCTTCCTGCTTTGGCACTGTTTGAAATTTTGGCGTATTGACTGGAATAGAACAGCAGATGATAGTACCCTAAGAAAACCCTTGCTGAGCCTCGG
>OQVP01000899.1_pt1 | contig 10977 bp, 8 predicted proteins | sample 1691541 | NCBI WGS metagenome assembly OQVP01 (sample SAMN03418258, study PRJEB22391) | human gut metagenome | biome: human-gut; feature: organic feature; material: feces | host: Homo sapiens | place: Tanzania | collected 2013-01 | reverse complement strand
TTTCATCGAAAAGTGCTAAAACTTCTTTTTTCTTTTCGACCCGCGCGTATTTTTGCATAACCGTAGTATCTTGATTTTTCAAAAAATAATACGGCGCCGTCTTTTAGTTTTGTTTTAACCCGGCGTGTTATCATCACGACGTCAAAATAACAGTGCAAAATAATCATTTTTATTTGCCAAAAATATTGATATGTATTATAATGCAATATGTATATTTTATTTTTAACGCACGCAACGTGCGTATAGTACACACTATACAGGAGTCGAAATGAACAAACTCAATCTTAAAAAATTGCTCACACTTCTCGTATGTCTGACGCTTATCGTGTCCGTCGTTCTTCTTGCGGCATGCAACAAAAAGACCGACGACAACAAGACAACCGACAATACGAGCGCTTCTCCGTCATTCACAAACGGCAATTTCAGGTCTTACACGACGTCGGACAAAGGATATCCTTACGCCCCGTCGAGTTTCACCGGTTCGCCGACGTCTGATACCGAAGGCAGCACCCTTCCCAAGCTCGAAACCGTAAAACGCGGCGTTATCAACCTTGCGGATTATCAAAATCTCGGCGCATGGTGCACGTTCTCGAAGTTCTACGCGAAACGCCTGACGGACGAAGAAGACGCGAAAAATTATAATAAGGACGACAACGTTCTTATGATAAACAACACGGAAGCCCGTTACTATATGTACAGATCTTCGGAGTTCAGCGCGGCGGCAAACACGAAATACCTTTTGCAGGTCGACGTGAGAACCGCAAACCTTGACGGCGGCGAGAAAAAAGGTGCGACGATCAAAATCGCAAAAAGTTATTCTTCGGGCTCGTCGATTCCCGCAACCGAAGGCTATGCAAGTTTCGACGCGATCACCGTCGGCGAATGGACGACTTATTCCTTCATTATCGACGGCAAATACAACGGCAGCACATCGCTTGAACTGCAACTCATGCTGGGCAACAACAACCTGCGCGACGAATACAAAACAAGCGGTTACGCTTTCTTTGACAATATCCGTCTGACCACCGTCAAAGACGACACCGTCCTGCCCACCGAAAACGTAAAAACGATTACCCTTTCGGTGCCCAACGGCAGCTTCGATTACAAAACCACGTCGGATTATCCTTATCTTTACAACAGAGTTACGACAACCGACACCAACAGCAACTACGGTCTTGTGAACGAAGTCGACGCAAAAGACGGCAAAATCACCCTTGTGAACGAATGCGACATTGACGCGGCTGCGGTCGAAGGACACGGCAGCGTTTTCGCAATCTATAACGTCGCCGACGCGAGAATGGGCTTTTACACCATGAATCCCCTTTACTTCAAGCGCGGCGGATATTACAAAGTAACCGTTTCTCTGAACACGAAATACGTCAAAAACGGCAGCGCGTACCTTGCCCTTGGCAAGAGCAAAGATTTGTCCGACAACAAAATTATCGATATCGGACAAAAAGACAACAGCAAAACCAACGGCTGGAACGAATATACCTTCTACGTTTACGCAAACGAGAATACCGCGGACGAACTGTACTTCCACTTCGGTCTCGGTAAAGACAGCGACAACAAAGCGAAAGGTTATATCCTTATCGACGACCTTAAAATCGAAGAAACCGACGACACCACGCAGCCCAGCGACAACGACAATCGTTTCAAAGCGGAAGACAATAAACTCACCAAGGCTTTCGTCAACAAGAGCGGCACCGACATCAACGGCGTTCCCGTGACCATCACCGGCGACGGCGAAGAATTCTCGGCAGACGACAAAACGCCTTACGTTTCGTCAATCTTCTCGGCAAAAAACAGAAAATTCACGTCGGAAAAAGCAACCCTTGCGAAATTCCAGACCACGGCAACCCTTGAAAAAGACACATATTACCGTTTCAGCGTATGGGTAAAGACAGTTTACGTTCCTTCGACTTCGGGCGTCGTCCTGACCGTATACGACGGCAATAAAGACACTAACCCTGCCGCAAAAGCAATCGCGACCTTTGCCGCGGTTACCACCGACAAAGACCTTGCGGACAGCTCGTCAAGCCTTAACGGCTATCGCGAACTCGTTTGCTACTTCCACACCGCGTCGCTCCAAGAACAGGACGTAACGTTTGAAATTTCTTTGGGCAGCGGCGGCGCGTTCACTAGTTCCACCCTGTTCAGCGGCACGGCTTATATCGCAAACGCGTCTCTTGTCGAAACGGATTATACAAAATACAACGGCGCGTCTGCTTCCGGCACGTACGAAAAGAAATACGACTGGTATGAAACGCTTTCAAGCGAAACGTTCACCAACGGTCAGTTCCAGAAATACAACTACTCCGACACGAAGTTCTTCAAGGACGGCGGCGTAAACGAAAAAGGCGAATTCCAAAGCACTTCTTTCGGCGTACCTTCCGGCTGGACGCTTAAAGGCGAAAAAGACAAGGCAGTAGCGGGCATCGTCGACGTAAATCGCGAAAACCTGCTTAATAACCTTGCAACGAAACTCGGCGTTTCTGTCGACACGCTCAAAACCGCACCGTTTAAATGCAAAGAAGAAGACGTTGAAACATTCGGCATTTATGCGGGCGGCGACTCTTACCTGCTCATCAATTCCGCGAACGTTGACGGTCTTGCGAAAGAATATGTGCGCGTAGGTTACGTGTCCAACAGTTTCACGCTTAACGCGAACTCTTATTACAAAATCAGCGTTATGGTCAAGGTCATGGGCGACAGCAAAGCAAGCGTTTACCTTATGACCGACAACAACATCTCAGAAACCAACGTCGACAGTAAGTTTGAAAACATCGCAGCGTCCACGGGTGTTATGACCGGCGGCTGGAAACGCTACACCTTCTACGTCAAGACGGGCTTCTCGTCAATCAGCGCAACCTTAGGCTTGTACCTCGGCGGTAAAGACGTCGACATTGCCCTCACCGACGCGAATATGGTGCTTGCGGACGGTCTTAACGGCAAGTATGTAAAAAAAGCTGCCAACGAATACGAAGTTTACAATAAGAACACCCATAAAGACGCCACCGAAACTTATAATTACAAAGACAGCGCGAAAGGCGGCACGGTGCTCTTCGACTACGTCATCAAGGAAGACATTTCCGAAAGCGTTTACGATGCAAAAACCGCAAGCGCAACGGCGTCTGCCGCCGACGAGTACGAAGAAACCAAACGCGTCGAAATGAACCTTGACAGCTTCGGTCTTGCAACCACCCCCGACGAGAACAAACCCACTTCCCCGAAAGGCTGGACAAAGACGTCCCTGACCAAGGATACCGATACCGAACAACTTCAAAGCGGCGTCATTTACAGCACCGAATACAAGGCGCACAGCGGCGAATCCTGCCTGATTATCCCTTACCTTCACACGGCGGGCGCAAGCTATTACGCAAGCGATGCAAAGACGCTCACGAAAGACGGATTCTATAAGATTTCCGTCTGGGCAAAATTGTCCGAAGGTCACACCGGCAAAGCGTATATCACGCTTGTCGCGACAAACTACGGCGAAAACAGCAAGTACGTTGACTACGCTTCGCAGACAATCGAGGTCAACAGCACCGATTGGAAAGAGTACGTGTTCTTCATCAAAGCGCCCTCGTCCGACACGAAAATCGACAAGTACGGCGAAAATGCGAAAGACCTTTCTCTCAAAATCCGTCTGGGCTTTGGCGAATCTGCCGATAATAAAGCAAGCGGATACGTTCTGTTCGACGACGTTCTTATCGAAAAACTCGATGTGAAAGCGGACGAATTCGACAAACACGTTAACGACTTCAAGACGGCACACGCAGACCTTACGGTCAACACCGTCAAGTACAGCGCAATCGACAAAGAAGAAGAAACCACTCCCGATAAAGAACCCGGTAAGGAAGACAACAAAAACAGCGGCAAGAACTTCAACTGGGTTATCTTCACTTCGGTAGCGTTCGGCGCGATCGTCGTCATCGCAGTTGCGGCATTCTTCCTCAAAAAGTACCTGCCCAAACACAAGGAAGGCAAACAACAAGTCGATAAGAAAAAGACTTCCAAGAAGAAGGAAGACGATTACAAGAACCTTAACGACTAATTGAACTTAACGAAAAACCTCGGTTTCCGCCGAGGTTTTTTTGCGCCGTTTTTGCCTAACGGCAGTGATATTGCTTACGCAGTGATATTGTCTTCGACAGTGATATTGCGTTGCAGTGATATTTGCCCTGCGGGCAAGTTATGGAAAAATACCGCAACTTCGGCTGAAAGCCGAAATATAACTTTGATGAAGTCAAAATATAACTTGGAAACAAATTTAATTTGCGAAGCAAATTTAACTTGCAAAGCAATCTGAACCCACGCAAGATACTTTTGTACTTGCGTGGAGAAAAAAACGCACCGCCTGTGCGATGCGCCTTTTAAATTTCGTTAAAACGGTTTCGGGTTTTTGTTTTTATAAGTACAAAACGAAAACTCGTATTGTCCGTTGTTTATGAGTTCCGATTCTTTTTCAAGCGACCAGCCGGAAAGCTCGTCAAGGTTTTCAAAAAAGACCTGCGCCTGCCCGTCCGCCCTGACCTTCGTGATGTACGCCGTATCGCAATAAGGCAACATGGTTTTGTAAAACATTGCCCCGCCGATAATGAACACGTCGTCGGTGTCGTAGGCGGAAAGGGTTTTTGAAAGTTCGTCAAGGTTTCTCACGATGACGACGTCGTCGCGCTCGTCCGCGTCCGGCCAAAGCACGATATTGACGCGGTTTTTCAGGGGTTTGCCGCCCGGGAAACTTTTCAACGTGTTGCTGCCCATCACGACGACTTTATTAAGCGTCGTTTCGCGGAAAAACTTCATATCTTCGGGGATTGCAAACAACAACCCGTTGTTTTTGCCGATGCCCCATTTTTCGTCGACTGCAACTATCGTTTTCATCAGATTGCCACCTCGATTTTTTTGTCAAGGTCGTTGAATTTGTAGCCTTCCAATTTGAAATCGTCGACGGTGAAATCGTAAAAGTTTTTGACGTCGGGATTTATCCAGAACTTCGGCGCGGGATACTGCGGCTTTTCAATGACTTCCTTGATAATCGGCACGTGACGGTCGTAAATATGAGCGTCGGCGATGACGTGCACGAGTTCGCCCGCTTTCAGCCCCGAAACCTGTGCAAACATATGCAAAAGCACGGCGTATTGCACGACGTTCCAGTTGTTTGCGGTGAGTGTGTCCTGACTTCTTTGGTTCAGAATACCGTTTAAGGTGTCGCCCGAAACGTTAAAAGTCATGCTGTATGCACAAGGATACAAATTCATTTCGTGCAGGTCGTCGAAGTTATAGATATTCGTCATAATGCGGCGGCTTTGCGGATTGTTTTTCAAATCGAAAAGCACGCGGTCAACCTGATCGAACTCGCCTTCCTTATAAATTGATTTTTTCGCAAGTTGATATCCGTACGCTTTCCCGATGCTGCCGTTTTCGTCCGCCCAACTGTCCCAGATTCTGCTTTTCAAATCGTGGACGTTATTGGATTTTTTTTGCCATATCCACAAAATTTCGTCGATTGCGGACTTGAAAAACGTCCGCCTTACGGTGATTATCGGAAATTCCTTTTGCAAGTCGTAGCGATTTACGACGCAAAATTTCTTGACGGTGTGCGCGGGCGTGCCGTCTTCCCAATGCGGGCGGACTTCCTTGTCGGTATCCCACACGCCGTTTTCAAGAATATCTTTGACGTTTTCAACGAATACTTTGTCTGCGTAACTCATATACAACCTCTTGTTTTTCCATATAATATTATCATAACGCGGCGCGAAAGGCAAGAAATTGCCCGCCGATTATGCCATACAATATAAATACAGTATAATAAAAATATATTGTATATCAAAAAATATTTGACACACGTTTGCTGCGCTTGTTATTATGGTTTTACGGGCAACCGATTTTCAGGGTAAGGAGAAATTATGAAAAATCTTTCGTCAAACGACAAAAAATGCGTTTACGGTATTATTTTATCGTGCGTCATTATGGTGTTCGGCATACTGTTCCTTGTCAACGCGATGGGCGTTGCAAACTTTTACAAAAGTTATGCCGCAATTAAAAACCCCCTTGCAAAATATCTTGTCGTCATTTTAGTAATGGCAACGGGCATTATGCTGTTTTCAAACGTCGCGCTGCGCTTTGAAGACGATAAACTGAGAAAACGTATGACGATTTTCATCACGGCGTTTGCGTTCATTCTGACAATTCCTTTGACTTACGTACTCATCGCAATGCTTCCCTTCCACGCAAAGTACAATATGGCGGACGTCGAAAACGCAATCGACGCGGTGCGCCTTGCTCATCCCGAGTACACGACCGCGCAGGTCAACGAAGCCGCAGGAAAAGCGTTGGGACTTTCGGGCTTCGGCAACATTATGGGCGTACATACCATTTACGAAGGCTTTGAAATGTGGTTCAAGGACGGCGCGTTTATCTGGGTAGTATTCGTGTTTATGGCAATCCTTGGCGTCGTATTCCTGATTGAGCCGCTTGCCGCAGGCATCTGCGTCGTGAAAGGCAAAATCCTTTTATTGTTCACAAAGGACGAAAACGGAAAATTCCACCTTTTCCGCATTGCGGAACTTCCCGTCCTTAAAAAACGTCGCGAAAACGAAATTTACGAACGCGCGGCATAAAAATTTAATCAACCAACAATCAAAAAGCCTTGCAAGAACGCAAGGCTTTTATTTTTTGTTCGTATTTTGTTTTTATTATTCCGAGAAAAGATTTCTTGCGGTGAGCACGCCCATAAGCGACGCCTGCATAAGTCCGCGCGTCCAGCCCGAGCCGTCGCCGAGAGTATAAAGGTTTCTGACGCTCGTTTCAAAGCGTTCGTCAATTTCCACCTTATTGCTGTAAAACTTGATTTCGGGGCTGTATAACAGGGTTTCCTTGCCTGCAAAGCCCGGCACGACTTTATCGACCGCTTTTATGAAGTTGATGATATTCGACATCGGACGATAAGGCATTGCCGCCGTGATATCGCCTGCAACCGCGTCGGGAAGCGTGGGGCGCACGTTGCTTCTTGCAAGTTCTTTTTCCCAAGTGCGTTTGCCGTCAAGGATATCGCCGAAGCGTTGCACGAGGATTTGTCCGTTGCCGAGCATATTCGTGAGTTCCCCGACCTTTCTTGCGTATTCGATCGGCTGATCGAAAGGTACGCGGAAGTGGTGCGACGACAAAATCGCGACGTTGGTGTTTTTGGATTTTTTATCCTTGAAACTGTGTCCGTTTACGACGGCAAGCCCGCCTTCGTAATTTTCCTGCGAGACGAATCCGCCGGGGTTCTGGCAGAACGTGCGGACTTTATCGTTGTACGGCGGGACGTAACCGATAAGTTTGCTTTCGTACAACACGTCGTTGACTTCTTCCATGACTTCGTTACGGCACTCAACCCTGACGCCGATATCGACGACGCCCGCACGGCGTTTTATGCCGTACTTTCTGCACAGATCGTCAAGCCAGTCCGCGCCGACACGACCGACTGCCACAACTACTCTTTCCGCCTTTATGACGAATTCCTGTTTCGTGACGTTGTTGACGAAATGCGCGCCTTCGCACACTCCGTCGTTTATGATAAGGTCGCCCGCCGACGTGTCGAAAAGAATGTTCACGCCATTGTCGATGAGGAATTTTTCAATGCGGGAATACACTTCGTGCGCCTTTTCCGTGCCGAGATGGCGAATGGGACAATCGACGAGTTTCAGCCCTGCGGCGATTGCGCGACGACGAATTTCTTTGACTTTGACGTCTTCGCTGTTTGCGCCCTCGATTTTCTTATCCGCGCCGAAATCGAGATAAATCCCGTCGGTGTAGTCGATAAGTTCCTGCACGGTGTCGTAACCGATAAGTTCGGGAAGGTCGCCGCCGACTTCCGGCGACAGCGAAAGTTTCCCGTCGGAAAACGCGCCCGCGCCCGAAAAGCCCGTGGTGATGTTGCAGTAAGGTTTGCAATTTACGCACTTGCCCGTTTTGTTTTTCGGGCAGTGTCGTCTGTCGATGTTTCTTCCCTGTTCGACGATGGTGATGGTTTTGTCGCTGTTCTTACGGATAAGTTCCAGCGCCGTGAAAATACCCGACGGTCCCGCACCTATGATCAGGACGTCGCTTTTGATTTCAGACATATTATATCTCCAAAAAAGTTATTTGTTGTTTGTGTAGATTTCAACGGGCACGTTGCTTCCGTTGTCTTTGACCGCGCGACGGAAAAGTCTGAGCGGATTGAGATAAGGACGCGTCGCATGTTCGCGAGTGGTGCACACGATAATCTTATCGGGGTGGAATTTAAGAGCCATCGGCACGGCATATTTCGCGTTTTCTTTGGTCGACGTGGATTTCCCTTCCAGCAAGATTACGCTTTCGTCGATATTGCCGCGGCGTTTCAGTTCTTTGAGCATGGCGTCGGCTTCGGTGACGTCCACGTTGGGATTGGCGCGTCCGCCCGACAGAATAATTTCTTCGGGCGAATACTCCTTATAAAGTTTTTCGGCAAGGTCCAGACGCTTTCTTGCAAGCGCGGATAACGTGCCGTTATCGTTCATTCTGTTTCCGAGAATAACCGCAACTATCATTGACTATTTTTCAACCTCGTCCGGGGCTTCCGATATTTTGTCCGCCGCCGCTTCCTGTTCAAAAATTTCATCCGGTGTTTCCGCATCGGAAGATGCTAAATCGTTTTCGAGTTCGTTTACGTCCGCGCCGTCAAGCACGACTTCCGCGTTGCCTTCCGCCGCAAGTTTGCGCTTTGCGATTTCGGCGCAGATTTCGTCGTAACGCTCCTCGCTGATGTTGTACTTCTTAAAGTATATCGCAAAACTTCCAAGAAGAATCACAAGGGGCAGCAACGTCATGAACGCAAACATTGTCTGATATTGCCATTTTGCGACCTTCGTGTCTTCGTTTGTGTGAATAATGTTTTCGATTTTCGCGACGTTTTCGGTTTCGATGGACTTTTTCTTTGCCTCGATAAGTTTCGTCTGCTCTTCCTTTGAAAGGGAGTCGAAATTCGGGGTTTCGTCTTTCACGAGTTGTTCCACCTGAACCGCAAGTTGTCCCGCCTCATAGTCGGCGTTGGAAATCGCCTTGTTGGTGGGGTTAAGACCAAGCGCGAGAACGACAAGCGTCGTAATGCCGACGACCGCCGCGCTGCCGAGTTTCGCCGTGAAAGGACGGCACGCAAATATAACGCCTTCGTCGCGCATTCCCGTCGTATATTCGTTGTATTCGACCGTGTTCGCGACCGAAATCGTAAGCACCTGATAAAACAGCGTCTGTCCGAAGAACGCGCACGCTCCCGTAAGTCCCGTGAATATGAACGTAACGGGAATCAATACTTCGCCGATTTTGAAGCCGACTTTGTCCGCGTCGGGGTTTATGCCCGTCGTAAGACTTATGACGAACATCAGAAGATATCCGACGATAATCATAATCATCGAAAGTTTTGAAATCCAGCGTCTGGAATGTTTTTTGCACATCATCGGGAAAAACACGATGACAAGCGTCGATACGCCGGAAATAACCGTGAACAGCGTGACGAGAAGCCCCTGATATGCAAAGCGATAATAAATCCAGTAACTCGCAAGAGCCATTGTAATGCAGCTGCCTATGTTGTAAAGGAGCATTGACGCCATAACGGGTTTTAACTGGTCGTTTTTGAAAATGACCTTGAACATATCCTTCAAGGAACGTTTTTCGCCGTCGTCCACACGGACTTTGGGCAAAGGTTTTTCTTTTACGACAAAAACCGTCATAATCTGGCATACAAAGAAAACTATGCAGACGATAATCGACACGATTGCGTAGGACTTGCTTGCGTTGGACGCGATTGCCAGGTTGCCCTGCGTAAGCGACGGGATTGCAAGGACAGAAAGCCCCGCGCCGATACCCGCGCCGATGTTTGCAAGCGTCGTAAGGTTGTTGCGGTCGCCGGGGTTTGAGGTCAGCGAAGGCAACATTCCCCAATACGAAATATCGTTCATCGTATAAGTCATACCCCACAGAAGGTATCCGAACGCAAAGAAAATGAGATAACTCGTCCCGCGGAGCGGCACGCAGAACAGCGCGATGATAACCGCAACGTTCGTAAATACGCCCGCAAGAATCCACGGCTTGAACTTGCCGATTTTCGTCCTTGTGATTTCGATAAGGCTGCCCATGAACGGGTCGTTGCAGCCGTCGAAAATACGGCAGATAACCATAATGACGCCAACCATTGCGAACTCGGTGTTCGAAAGCCCTTTCGTAAAGGTGATGAACGTCAAAAGGTACGTGTTGACCAGCTGATAAGCCATATCTCTGCCGATACCGCCCATCGAGTATCCCCACAAATTACGTTTGCTTAACCTTTCGTTTGAGATAGATTCCGACATAATTTTTCTCCCTGTTTTTATGCCAGACAAGATTAAAACGAACCGTGGTCTGACGGCGAATTTTTGACTAATACATCGTTACGCTCACGGCTTATACATCAAGTATTAACCCGTTCGCGTGCCTTGTCTTAGCCTAAAATTTCGCCGTCGGACTTGCCCGCAACCAAAATGCCGATATTTCCGATGATTTTTGGTAAAGGCGAACGCAGACGTACTATACGTACTTCAAGCGAGAATTTGACAAAAAGCGCGGAAATTGCGGCGTTTTGGCAAGGCTCGTTTTAATCTTGTCTGGCATGACATAATATATATTACACTAAGTGAGTTTCAAAGTCAATATATGCGCCGTCGAAAAGGTTTACGTTTTTTATATACGGCGGCGGACAAGGCTGTCTTTTTTGCCGAAAAAACCGGCGGTTCTTTGGCGCAAACCGAACGATTATTCTTTTTTTTCGTGAAAATCGTTTTCTTTTTTGCATTTAGATGGTATAATTCTCGTATAATCTTAATCAGGAGGAATAAAATGAACGGATTAACTAAATTCGGTTACAGAGTATTCCAGAAATCCATGTGGGTTGCAATGTGGTTCTTGCCGTGGCATCAGAACAAAGGCACACTT
>OQVP01000898.1_pt1 | contig 10983 bp, 6 predicted proteins | sample 1691541 | NCBI WGS metagenome assembly OQVP01 (sample SAMN03418258, study PRJEB22391) | human gut metagenome | biome: human-gut; feature: organic feature; material: feces | host: Homo sapiens | place: Tanzania | collected 2013-01 | reverse complement strand
TTTGCTGCCCGGACGGCACTACAGCTCTCCATGCCGCTTGTGATTAATCTGAGCTTTGGAAATACCTATGGGGTTCATGACGGAACATCACTTGTGGAGCGGTTCCTTGATAATATTGCAGAGCTCGGGAGATGTGTGATCTGTGTAGGGAGTGGCAATGAGGGAGCAGCCGGAGGGCATGCGGCAGGAACATTTAACAGGAATGCACAGGGAAATATACCACGGACCGAATTGGCAGTTGGTGAGTATCAGGCGTCATTCAGTGTGCAGCTATGGAAGGAGTATACTGATACCTTCCGGATTGTCTTACAGTCTCCGGGAGGGCAGATCCTGCAGCTTAATTCTGCATTAGGCACAGCCGTGCGTTATCGGATGGAAGATACAGAGCTTTTGATTTATCAGGGTGAGCCCACCCCGTATTCCGTCAGACAGGAAATTTATTTTGATTTTTTACCGGTGAACAGTTATGTTAACCAAGGGATCTGGAGCTTTATGATAGAGCCGGTTCAGGTGGAAGGTGGAGGGTATGACTTCTATCTGCCAAGCAGCTCTGTACTTAGCGCAGAAACCCGATTTTTCCGGTCAACACCGGAAAGGACACTGACGATACCTTCTACAGCAGCCAGAGTGATTACCGTCGGGGCTTATGATACCTATACCGAAGCCTATGCGGATTTTTCTGGAAGAGGCGGGAATATGCCTCCTGCATCGGTTAACATAAAACCGGATCTTGTAGCACCAGGAGTAAACATTAAAACGTTAAGTCCAGGAAATGTTCCGGTTGCCGTGTCAGGAACCTCCTTTGCGACACCCTTTGCTTCAGGAAGTGCTGCACTTCTTATGGAATGGGGGATTGTGAGAGGAAATGATCCTTTTCTGTATGGAGAAAAGGTAAAGGCTTATCTTCGAAGAGGTGCCCGCACATTGCGGAGTGAAAGTGTTTATCCTGATAACCGTGTCGGGTGGGGAGCACTGTGTCTTGCAGGAAGCCTGCCGGATTAAAAATGGAAAGAGCAATAAGGAAGAAATAGATGAAAAATAGAGTGATTGAAGTGCAAAATATTTCGGTCTTCAATTTCCCAAAAAGAGTCGGATGATTATATTTTTACAGGTGTAGAAGTTGATAAACCTACCAACTGCACTTTGAAAGCCGATAGTAGTGAAACATTGAGAATTCTGCCATCTTTTTTAATACTAACAATATGTAAGCTTTAAATCTTCGCCATGCTTTACAAGATGATGGATTCTCCATTCTTGCAGATTTGTGTTTGATGTCCATCCTTTATCATATATGCTTCTCCGTACAATGCTGTTTTTTCATCATCAAGCATTATATAACTTCCATCATTTAATGCGATTATTTCATGTCCTATACTATCTGCAAAAGTAATATCCTCGATTAAACGTAAACCATCCAAATATTCATCTTTAAGACTTTGAAAATGAGGGAAAATATTTATATTTGTTATTCCAAGGCCGGTAATCCAACGCTCATATAGCGGGTCAACTGCCTCTCCTTCAAATTCCGGACCGGCATAAACTATATCTGCACAGTTCATAGACCCGGCACTCCACGCAACAACAATTCCGTTATAATCCAATAAACGCTCTTTCAATCGTAGTTGCTTCATAAATTTGTTTTGAGTAGGTACATGTCCTCCCGCCAAAATCAGCACATCGATATTTCCCAAATTGTCGACAATATTAAGGTTTCTGTCATCACACTTATCGATGTATGAAATGCTTAATCCACTCATAGGAAAAGATTCTTTTAAACAAGAGCAAACACTATCATTCTTTTCGTAGTCAGTTGGATCTGCACAAATGATTAGCACCCTTGCATTCTGTATCCAAATTGATTTAAGACGGTCTAATAGCCCATTGTATTGTATTAAAACAGAAGGTACTCTGATTCCGTTAACCTTACTTGAACCACCAAGAGAACTTGTCAACATCGCTTTCATAATATCATCTCCTCAAAAAATTAACAACTTCGTAATTTTTTGATTGTTACATAATAGTGGCTCAATTGTCAAGGCAAAAATATGAGATTTTCCATTGAAAACTGTACGAAAAAATGTTTTAATTTGTGAGTCCATTGTAATATTAAAGCGATTCCGGTTGTAAATGTTTTTGTATTCCATTAAAATAATAGCTATATTCTAAGCCGGCTATGGTATATGAAAAAATAAGTAACGGGTAGAATGGTTGCAAAAAGATATGAAACAGAGGTAATGATAAATGCTTCCTGAACAATTTACGAACCGGATGAAAGAAATGCTGAAAGAAGAATACGAGGATTTTGCGGCATGCTATGGAAATGACCATGCGCATTCCCTGCGGATCAATCCGTTAAAAGGAACGAAGGAGCAGTATGATCAGACTTCCGTATTTAAACAAAGAGAGCCGTTAAAGGAGCAGGTTGCCTGGGAAGAGAACGGCTTCTATTATGAGGATTCCCTGCAGCCGGGAAAGCATCCCTTTCATGAGGCCGGAGTGTACTATATTCAGGAAGCCAGTGCAATGGCGCCGGCGGCAATCTGCAAGAGGGCAGATCCTGATTTTGTAAATTTCGAAGATGCAGAGAAGACCGGAACCGAAAATGATACAGAGGGACAAAGGGAGAAAAAGAACTCCGATGACTTTCGGTTCTTCGGAGAGAGGATCCTTGATCTGTGTGCGGCTCCCGGAGGAAAGAGTACCCAGATGGCAGCAGCCATGGCAGGCAGGGGAATTCTGTTCAGCAATGAAATTCATCCGGCAAGGGCAAAGATTCTGTCTGAGAATATCGAGCGTATGGGGATTGTAAATGACATTGTTTTAAATCATGATCCCAAGGTGCTGGCAGAACGTTTCCCGTCCTATTTTCATCGGATTCTGGTGGATGCGCCCTGTTCAGGGGAAGGAATGTTCCGCAAGAACGAAGAGGCGGTAGAGCAGTGGTCCTTAGAGAATGTGAAGCTGTGTGCAGGGCGGCAGGAAGAGATCCTGGAGTGTGCCTACACCATGCTGATGCGAGGCGGAATTCTGGTATATTCGACCTGTACCTTTGCACCGGAAGAGGATGAAGAAATGATGGCACATTTTCTTACGAAGCATCCGGATATGAAGCTGCTTCCGGTTCCGCTTGCAGGAGGCATGGAACCCGGGCTTGTTAGGCAGGAAGCATTGATGAAGCTGCTGCAGAATCAGGGACAGTCTAAGAGGGAGACCACATACGACATGGAAGAGCAATTCCGCAAAGAACTTCAGAAGACGGTCCGCCTATGGCCGCATAAGGTAAATGGGGAAGGCCACTTTGCTGCTCTTTTGCAAAAAGAAGGAACTGCCTGTCTTGAAGTGAATGACCGGGAAATGAACCGGGATTTGATTTCGAATATGGGAGAAGCTCCTTTTGTGATGCGGATCGTTTCTCATTCACGGGATTATGACCGGAAAAAAATGAAAAAGGGAAGCAGTTTCCAAAAAGGAAAAGATAAGAAGAGCCAGTCCGTGTCAAACCAGATGACGGAAGCCATCGCTGCATTCGAACAGTTTGAAGCACAGACACTTAAGTCCTCCTGGCGGGAGGGGAAGGAGAGAGCTTCCTATCTTACCTTTGGAGATCAGTTGTATCTTGTTCCGGAAGGAACACCGGATCTGCATGGACTTAAGGTACTGCGCCTGGGACTGCATCTTGGAACCTTTAAAAAGGATCGTTTCGAACCGTCCCATGCACTGGCTCTTTCCTTAAAGAGCAAAGATGTTAAAGATACCATTGATTTGTCAGTGGAAGATGCGATAAAATATATAGAAGGCTATACTTTCCCGGCACAAGACCGGAAGGGCTGGTGCCTTGTTACCGTGGAAGGCTACAGTCTGGGCTTTGGGAAAGCAGCAGGAGGAAGCCTTAAAAATCACTATCCGAAGGGACTTCGCAAGTCATGTTAAAGAAACGAATGTATCAGTTACTGGCAGCCTCAATATTGCTTTTGGCACTTACCGGCTGCGGAGCAGCAAAATCTGAAAATATAACGGCAGGAATGGAAGCCATTAAGTCATTGGATTATGATACGGCTCTTACCTGTTTTGAAGCAGCAAAGGAAGCAGGAGAGAATGAACGGCTTCTGTATCGGGGAGAGGGAATTGCCTATTTAGGGAAGACCATGTATCCGGAAGCAGTGGAAGCATTTCTTACCTCTCTCAATCATAGCAATGGTCTGATTGAAAATATGGACTATGACATCAATTATTATCTGGCAACAGCTTATTATAAGCAGGGTGACTATGACAATGCCATAGCGGTATATGATGCAATCATTGCCATGAAGAAGGATGAGAAGGACGCCCTTTATTTCCGTGGTGCAGCATATACCGAGAAGGACCAGATTGAAGAAGCGCAGCAGAGCTTTGATGCAGCAATTGCAGCCTGCCTTCCGCAAGCATCGCAATTAAAGCGCATACTGCGTTTATCAATCTCCGGATTATTAATATCTGTAATAAAATGATTTTTATACAGCAGTCTGTCATAAAAATCGTGAGAGGTTGCGTCTGTAATAAAGCTGTCTATCGGGTAATCGTCTATAAAATGTTTCATACACTTTAGTGTAAGCTCGGCATCGGCATATGCTCTGTGCTGTTCTTCAACATCAAAGTTTATGGCGAGCATATCGGCACATACAGAAAGTCCGAGCTGTGACGATTTATCATTTACGGAAAGACATTTTTCACAATAATCCTGCACATTGCAATAGCTTGTGAGAAAAGGCAGCTCGGGCCTGTGAGCATAGTACATATAATTCTCAATCAATGCAAGAATGTCGCTTGTACCCCATGTCACCAAAACGCAATCGCCGCAGAATTTTTTAAATTCAGAAACAGCGTGCATAAATGTACAGCCGTTTTCTCTTAATTCTTCGTTGGTGATTTTGGTTAGCTTTTTAACCTTTGAACAAAGTTTTTTGCCTATCTGCGGAGAAATAAGCATTTCAAATCTGTCAATAATATTCAGATTTTCGTCAGTTTTAACTGCCCCGAACTCAATTATCTCATTTACAAATCTGTGTTCTTTACTGCTGTATGAGCCGTTCCATTCAAGGTCTAATACTACAAAACTCATTATTTTTTATGGAATGCCTGTTTCATTCTCTGTTCCTTAGAAAGAATACGCTTACGCATACGGATATTTTCGGGAGTAACCTCTACAAGCTCATCATCTGCAATAAACTCAAGACACTGCTCAAGCGAAAGAATTGACGGCGGTGTAAGTTTAAGTGCATCATCAGAACCTGAAGCACGGGTATTTGTGATGTGCTTTTTCTTACATACATTAACCGTAATATCTTCTGACTTAGGGCTTGCGCCTACAATCATACCCTCATATACAGGAACACCCGGGCCGACAAAGAGTCTGCCTCTCTCCTGTGCTGCATACAAACCGTAAGTTACTGTTTCGCCTGTTTCAAAAGCGATAAGCGAACCCTGATGACGGGTTACGATTTCACCCTTGTACGGCTCATATCCGTCAAACACATGGTTCATAATACCGTTACCGTTTGTATCTGTAAGAAATTCGGGACGGTAACCCATAAGACCTCTTGACGGAATACGGAACTCAATGTGAGTAGAACCGCCCTCACGGGTGCCCATATTGATAAGTTCAGCTTTTCTTGAACCGAGTTTTTCCATAACTGCACCTACATAAGCGTCAGGTACTTCTATAATGAGCATTTCCATAGGCTCGTTCAACTTACCGTCAATCATCTTTGTGATAACCTGTGGACGAGATACCTGGAACTCATAATTCTGGCGGCGCATTGTTTCAATAAGAATTGAAAGGTGAAGCTCGCCTCTGCCCGATACTTTAAATGTATCCGCACTGTCTGTTTCTTCTACTCTTAACGCAACATTGGTTTCAATTTCCTTGAAAAGTCTGTCACGAAGATTTCTTGATGTAACATACTTACCCTCTCTGCCGGCAAACGGAGAGTTATTTACAATAAAGTTCATTGATACGGTCGGTTCGTCAATCTTAACAAACGGGAGTTGTTCAATATTTTCAGGGTCGCAAATTGTTTCACCGATATTAATATTCTGAATACCGCTTACGCAGATAAGATCACCCATTTCAGCAGTTTCGCTCTCAACTCTCTTAAGTCCCTCATACTGATAAATCTTACCGATTCTTGCGTTCTTTGTTACATTGCCGTCTGTATGACAGATTGCAACGCTCTGACCTGTTTTTACAGTGCCTCTCTCAACTCTGCCTACACCTATTCTGCCCACAAACGGATCTGAATCTATATTTGAAATAAGAATCTGAAGTCCGCCCTCTGCATCTCCCTGCGGAGCAGGAATTTCATTTATAATAGCCTCAAAAAGAGGTTTCATATCTGTACCGGGCTGATGCGGATCAAGGCTTGCATAGCCGTCACGGCCCGATGCATATACTACAGGGAATTCAAGCTGATCCTCGTCAGCGCCAAGCTCGATAAATAGGTCGAGAACTTCGTCAACAACTTCTTCGGGTCTTGCACCCGGACGGTCAATTTTATTGACTACAACCAAAGGCTTTTTGCCAAGGCCCAAAGCCTTTTTAAGAACGAATCTTGTCTGCGGCATACAACCCTCGAAAGCGTCTACAAGAAGTACAACGCCGTCTACCATCATAAGTATACGCTCAACCTCACCGCCAAAGTCGGCATGACCGGGGGTGTCAACAATATTAATCTTAATGCCGTTGTACATTACAGCGGTGTTTTTAGAAAGGATTGTAATGCCTCTCTCTCTTTCAAGGTCGTTAGAATCCATTACTCTTTCAGCCACATTCTCATTTGCTCTGAAAACACCGCTCTGTTTTAAGAGCTGGTCAACGAGAGTTGTTTTACCGTGGTCAACATGAGCGATAATAGCTATATTTCTCAAATTTTCTCTTGTTTCCATAAAATTATCCCCCTATAAAAATCTAAGTTCAAATATCCTACACATACTTTTTTATTATATCACCTAAATGTTGAAAATTCAATTTATTTTTAAAAATAAACAACAGATAGTGCCAAAATCGCAAATTTTCGTATTTACATCCATTTTTACTTTACATAAGAAGAAAAATGTTATATAATAGATACTAATAATTGCCTTATAATGGGCAATTAATGTACACGGGTTATTGCTTTTAATAATGCAAATACCACAAAATACTTTTTGCGGAGGTAATCAAATGGGCTACACAATTGCACAGAAAATTATTAAAGAGCATTTGGTATGCGGCGAAATGGTTGTCGGCAACGACATCGGCTTACGCATTGACCAGACTCTTACACAGGACGCAACAGGCACAATGGCTTACATAGAATACGAGGCTATGGGTATTCCGAGAGTCAAAACCGAAAAGAGCGTTGCATATATAGACCACAATACATTGCAAACAGGTTTTGAAAATGCCGACGACCACAGATTTATTCAGTCTGTATGTAAAAAGCACGGCATTTATTTTTCAAGACCGGGCAACGGTATTTGCCACCAGGTACACCTTGAAAGATTCGGTAAGCCGGGCAAAACATTAATCGGTTCCGACAGTCACACACCTACAGGCGGCGGTATCGGAATGCTTGCTATCGGTGCAGGCGGTCTTGATGTTGCTGTTGCTATGGGCGGCGGTGCATATTATATCACAATGCCTAAGATGGTAAGAGTTAATCTTACGGGTAAACTCAGCCCATGGGTTTCTGCAAAGGATATTATTCTTGCAGTATTAAGAGTTATGAGCGTTAAGGGCGGCGTCGGCAAAATTGTTGAGTACGGCGGCGAAGGTGTCAAAACACTTACAGTTCCGGAGCGTGCTACAATTACAAATATGGGTGCTGAGCTCGGCGCTACAACATCCGTATTTCCTTCTGACGAAATCACAAGAGAATTCCTTAAAGCTCAAGGCAGAGAAGAAGATTACACAGAGTTAAGCGCAGACGCAGACGCAGTTTACGATGAGGTTATTGAAATTAACCTTTCGGAGCTTGAACCGCTCGCCGCTTGCCCACATTCACCTGATAATGTTAAACCGATCAGCGAGCTTGAGGGTCAGAAAATTGACCAGGTATGTATCGGTTCTTGCACAAACTCAAGCTACCTTGACCTTATGAGAGTTGCCCATATCTTAAAGGGCAAAACAGTTGCAGACGGCGTTTCACTTGCTATTGCTCCGGGCAGTAAGCAGGTATTCAATATGCTTGCTATGAACGGCGCACTTGCCGATATGATTGCTGCCGGCGCAAGAATTCTTGAAAGTGCCTGCGGTCCATGTATCGGTATGGGACAGTCACCTAACAGCAAGGGTATTTCACTCCGTACTTTCAACCGTAACTTTGAGGGCAGAAGCGGTACAGCAGACGGTCAGATTTACCTCGTATCTCCTGAAACAGCTGCTGTTTCGGCACTTGCAGGTGTATTTACAGACCCAAGAAAACTTGGTCCTGCCGCAGAAATTGAACTTCCCGAGAAGTTCCTCATTAATGATAATATGGTTATTGCTCCTGCTCCTGTTGAGGAAATGGACAATGTTGAAATCTTAAGAGGACCAAACATTAAGGAATATCCTAAGACAAGCCCTCTTACAGATTCTATAGAGGCATCTTGCTCACTTAAGGTTGGCGACAACATAACAACCGACCACATTATGCCTGCCGGTGCAAAGATTCTTCCGCTCCGTTCAAATATTCCTGCTATTTCACAGCACTGCTTTACAGTATGCGATAAGGAATTTCCTGAAAGAGCCAAAACTCTCGGCAAGAGCATTATCGTAGGCGGCGAAAACTACGGTCAGGGTTCATCAAGAGAGCACGCAGCACTTGCTCCGCTCTTCCTAGGCGTTAAGGCAGTTCTTGTAAAGAGTTTTGCAAGAATCCATAAGAGTAACCTCATTAACGCAGGTATTCTTCCGCTTACTTTCCAAAATCCTGCAGATTACGATAAAATTAAACTCGGTGATATGCTTGAGCTTCCTAATGTTAAGAAAGAAATTGCAGACGGCTCTGCCGTAACAGTTGTAAACAAAACAACGGGCGAAACCGTTATTGCCGACTGTGAGCTTTCAGACAGAACAAGAGCAATCATTCTTGCAGGCGGTTTGCTTGACTATACAAAGGAGAACAACTAATGGATAAAATTAAAATGACCACCCCCATCGTTGAGATGGATGGCGACGAAATGACAAGAGTTCTTTGGCAGAAAATCAAAGACATTCTTATTTACCCATACATTGATTTAAAGAGCGAGTATTATGACCTCGGTCTTGAAAACAGAAACAAAACAGATGACCAGGTTACTGTTGACAGTGCAGAGGCTACAAAGAAATACGGCGTTGCCGTAAAGTGTGCTACAATCACACCAAACGCTGCAAGAATGGACGAGTACAACCTCAAGCAGATGTGGAAATCACCAAATGGCACAATCCGTGCTATCCTTGACGGTACAGTATTCAGAAGTCCTATCCTTGTAAAGGGTATCACACCGTACATTCCTACATGGAAAAAGCCAATCTGTATTGCCCGTCACGCTTACGGTGATGTTTACAAAAATACAGAAATGGTTGTTAAGGCAGGCAGCAAGGCTGAACTTTGCGTTACCAAGCCTGACGGTACAGAAGAAAGAAGTACAATCTTTGATTTCAAGACAGACGGTATCATTCAGGGTATGCACAACCTTGACAAGAGTATTTCTTCATTTGCCCGTTCATGTTTTAACTATGCACTCGACCAGAAACTTGATGTATGGTTTGCTACAAAAGATACAATCAGCAAGAAGTACGACCACAGATTTAAGGATCTTTTTGCTGAAATCTTTGAGAATGAATACAAAGAGAAATTTGAGCAGGCAGGCATTACATATTTCTACACACTTATTGATGACGCTGTAGCAAGAGTTATCAGAAGTGAGGGCGGCTATATGTGGGCTTGCAAAAACTATGACGGCGATGTAATGAGCGATATGATTGCTACTGCTTTCGGCTCACTTGCTATGATGACAAGCGTACTTGTTTCACCTGACGGTGTTTATGAGTATGAAGCTGCACACGGTACAGTTCAGCGCCATTATTATAAGTATCTTAAGGGCGAGGAAACTTCCACAAACTCTGTTGCAACTCTCTTTGCTTGGACAGGCGCTCTCAGAAAGCGCGGCGAGCTTGATAATCTTCCTGAACTTATGAACTTTGCGGACAAGCTTGAGAAAGCTACTATCGACACTATTGAAGACGGCATTATGACAGGCGACCTTTATGCTATTTCAACTCTTGAAAACAAGAAAAAGGTTAATTCAGAAGATTTCTTGCTTGCAGTAAACGAGCATCTTGCCGCTTCACTTGCATAAGCAAACACAATTCGGTTAAAGGAGTAAGGTTAAAGTACAATGTCCAGAAATGACAACATTTCAATGTCTGTAATCAGAAGGCTGCCCAGATATTATCGTTTCTTGTCTGAGCTTAACGAACAAAACATTGATAAAATTTCATCTACAAAACTGGCTGAAATTATGAATGTAACCGCTTCTCAGGTAAGACAGGATCTTAACTGCTTTGGTGGATTCGGTCAGCAGGGCTACGGTTACAGTGTTTCTCAGCTTAAGGAAGAAATACAAAATATTCTTGGTCTTAACAATAATTATAAAGCTATACTTATCGGTGCGGGCAACCTCGGTAAAGCGGTTGCCAAGCATATGAACTTTGAAAAGCTCGGCTTTGAACTTATCGCCTGTTTTGACTGTAACGAAGAAAAAGTTGGCAAAAAGCTGAATAATCTTACAATAATGCACGACAGTCTGCTTGACGAGTTCTGTCAGAACAACAAAATCAATACAGCGTTTTTGTGTATTCCGAGAGTATGTGTAGAAAATGTACTTGACAAACTTTATGGCTACGGCATAAAGAACTATTGGAATTTCAGTCACTATGACATTGCAAGAAAGTACAGCGACACCCTTGTTGAAAATGTACACCTAAGTGACAGTCTTATG
>OQVP01000896.1_pt1 | contig 10984 bp, 13 predicted proteins | sample 1691541 | NCBI WGS metagenome assembly OQVP01 (sample SAMN03418258, study PRJEB22391) | human gut metagenome | biome: human-gut; feature: organic feature; material: feces | host: Homo sapiens | place: Tanzania | collected 2013-01 | reverse complement strand
AATTCCGTTTTTACCTGTCCGGAGGTCTTTATTTGCCTTGCGTGGTAAGGCGTTATTCTCTAAAGAACCTGCTCTTCCTTTTAATACTTTACACCTACTTAATCACCACAAGATCATCCAGTGTCACATCAAAAACTTCCGTCAATTGCACAAGAACATCAATACGGAAAATTGCAACTATTAACACTTTCCCAAAATGAGGAGCATGAGGCTATGAAGCCAATCAGACGGGATTTGAACTTCACGAAAACCATTGTGTCTAAGCAGATCAGCTACTGCATACTCAAATTCATGACCTTCCATATTGTCTAATAAATCTAAAGTGTATTTCATATGCTTTCCCCTTTGCATCATAACGAAATGGTATATTTATAATATGACATATTCCATATATAAATAAATAAATTAATAAAATAATGTGTGATTTATCTGCGTTCCTTTCATTTGCTTTTTTATAATCTTATAATAAGACCGCAAATGCGGGGACACACTATTATAGAAAAAGAATGATCTGGGAAATAAAAACAAACCAGAAAAAAGAGATTTTTAATCAAAGAATGCAGGAGGAAAAACAATGGATAATAAGATGTTTTGCTATCAGTGTGAGCAGACGGCCGGATGCGGCGGCTGTACGGGAGCAGCAGGTGTATGTGGAAAAACTGCGGATGTGGCGAAGCTTCAGGATGAACTGACCGGTGCACTGGTGGCTTTGGCGCGTGGAATCCATGAGGCGTCGGAGGTAGGTGCGGATACATGGCGGATGATGATTGAAGGATTGTTTGCGACAGTTACCAATGTGGATTTCAATGAAAAGACGTTACGTAAACGCATGGATCAGGTGCATAAGGAAACGGAAAGGCTTTGCGGGCGATGTGACGATTATGCTATGGAGAATGTCTGGAATGCACAGGAGGATATCCGAAGCCTCAAATCCCTTATTCTTTTCGGTGTGCGCGGCATGGCTGCCTATACGCATCATTCGCTGGTACTGGGCTATACGGACGAGGATGTGAACCGGTTCTTTGCGAGGGCACTCTATGTAGTAGGAGAGGACTGGGGGATGGATCAGCTTCTGCCTGTTGTTATGGAGGTAGGAGAGAAAAACCTGAAATGCATGGCGCTTCTGGATAAGGCGAACACCGAAAGCTATGGGACACCCGTACCGGTTACGGTTCCGCTGACCGTGGAAAAGGGACCGTTTATCGTTATTTCCGGTCATGATCTGCATGATCTGAAGCTCCTTTTGGAGCAGACAGAGGGCAAAGGGATCAATATCTATACTCACGGTGAAATGCTCCCTGCACATGGCTATCCGGAGTTGAAAAAATACTCCCATCTGAAGGGAAACTTCGGTACGGCATGGCAGAACCAGCAGAAGGAATTTTTGGATATTCCCGCTCCGGTGCTGTTTACAACCAACTGTCTTATGCCGCCGAAGAAAAACTATGCGGACCGTGTATTCACAACAGCGGTGGTATCTTATCCAGAGATGATCCATATTGGGGAGGATAAGGATTTTACCCCGGTCATTGAAAAAGCGTTGGAGCTTGGTGGATATCCGGAGGACAAGGCATTTACCGGTATCAACGGTGGCAGCACAGTCACGACCGGATTTGCACATGGAACCGTGCTTGGCGTGGCTGATCAGGTTATTGAGGCGGTAAAGAACGGCAAGATCCGGCATTTCTTTCTGGTTGGCGGCTGTGATGGAGCACGTCCCGGTCGTAACTACTATACGGAGTTTGTAAAGCTGACGCCTCCGGACACCGTGGTGCTGACCCTTGCCTGTGGCAAATATCGTTTCAATGACCTGGATCTTGGAACAATTGAAGGGCTGCCTAGGCTAATGGATATCGGACAATGCAATGATGCGTATAGTGCCATTCAGATTGCTCTTGCGCTTGCCGATGCATTTGGCTGTAGTGTGAATGAGCTGCCGTTGTCCATGGTGCTTTCCTGGTACGAGCAGAAAGCAGTGTGTATTCTGTTGACGCTGCTGTATCTGGGGATCAAAAACATCCGTCTCGGTCCTACCCTGCCGGCATTTATCTCAACTAATGTACTCAACTACCTTGTAGAAAATTATGGAATTGCGCCGATCACCACGCCGGAGGAAGACTTGAAGCAGATTCTCCAATAATTATTTTTACAGATAAATAAAAGAAACGGTATAGATAAAAGTATACCGTTTCTTACCTGCATTATAATATTTCAATAATAAACATATATAAGTGCGTTTTCAAATTATTACTAACTTAGACGATTCAAATTTTCCAATTTCCGAATCTTTAATTTGTCAAATATGGTTTTATGCTTTTTACCATACAAACGCCATAGTTCATTTGCGCGTTCTTTTTTATTCATATGTTTCACTTTTTTCTTCTTGCAATCTGCTTTATCTTCATACATGTATTCACGATCTATTAACCCCATAAAACGATCCCCCTGTAAATCTGCTTGAAAATTTGTACCTCATTATAACATTTCCGGGAAATTATAGCAACGAACAAGAGAGGCAATGAACAAGAACAATGAACAAGAAAGGTAACAGAAGCTATTATATAGGAGAAATTACGAAGTGTGAGAAAGGCTTTTCATTTAATTGAATATTGTAATATAATAAATAGCGTAGTGCCATGTAAAAATGCAAATAAAAAAGATGAATGAAAAGGAAAAACGATGGATAAAAAGATGAATTCAGAAGCACAGCTTACGACATTTGAAGCAATCAGCATGATCGTGGGAAACAGTATCGGGACGGGGATTATTGCGGTTCCTTATCTGGCTGTCCGGAACAGCATGTGGGATGTGGTCTGGATGGTGGCACTTTCCTATGTCGTGAATGTGATTCTGCATCTGATTATTGCAGAGCTTTCCTATAATAATGGTGGTGTCCAGCTTGTGAAAAGCTTCGAGGGAGAACTGTTCCATGGAAAGATGAAGAAGATTTTCAGTTGGATTATGTTCATAGTCTATGGCCTGGCCATTATGGTAGGCGTCAGTGGAAATATCAACGGTGGAGCACAGATTTTCGTGAACTGGTTCGGACTTCCGCTGTGGGCGGCACAGCTTATTTATTATCTGATAGCCGGCAGTGTTGTGTTTATGGGAATGAAAGCGGTGGGAATTGCACAGAAATATTCGGTGGCTCTTTTACTGATCATCGTGGCGGTGATGACCGCAGGAACATTCCTGCATCCGCTGAACACCTTGTATACGGCCCCTTTTCATATCAATAACATGCTGGCTCTTTACAGTATGGTTGTATTTGCAACCTCTGCAAATCAGGCGGTGATTCAGGTGGTAAAGGGCTTAAACGGTGATTCGAAGAGGATACGGAAGACGATCTTTACAGGCTTTGGTCTGTCTTCCCTTTTTGTCTTCGTTGTAACGCTGACCGTCCTGCTTGGGACGAAGGGAGCCGTGGATAAAGAGCTTGCTTATATGCAGCTTGGGGAAAGCATCGGAGGATGGGCACTCATCCTTGCCGGAATCTTTTCCCTGTTTGCCTTGCTTACAACATTCTGGTCAAACACACTGGCGCTCCGGGATGTGGTGCATGAGCAGGTCGGAACCGGTAACCGGGTAAGCTGGCTGATTGCAACCGTTCCCTGTATTCTGTTTGCCATTTTCGGGGTGAGCAGCTTTATTGTACTGACGAGAATTATGAGCGGAGTTGTGGTATTGGTAAGTATTATGCTGGTTCTCACTTATGGAAAGTCGAGGAAAAAGGTGGGAAGCAGTCCGATCTGCGGCATTTTTGGAACGGTTCCGTTTCAGGTGCTGATGATGGTTTCTACGATTATTTCTGCGGTTGGTGCAATGCTGCCGTTGAAATGAAAGCTTAGAAACCGCTGCTAACGCAGCGTAGTTTACCTCATGTGGTTACTTTGCCATATAAAATTGCTCTTCTGTTTAAATGCAAGCATAAACTCAAAAATGATCCACTGGATCATTTTCTCATATGCATGGCAACAGAAAGCAATTTTGCATGGCTCTGAATAGTTACAAAATATAAAAAGTGAAATTACTAATAAGATAAAAAGGACAAATTTCGATTATGTACACAGCGGATAATTTCAAAAAAGCAGACGACGAAACCTTTATATTAAAAATATCACCGGACCGGGATTTTAAGATTCTCCAGCTTACGGATCTGCATCTTGGATTTGGTTTGTTTTCCAAGAAACGGGATCAGCTTGCACTGAAAGCGGTAAGTGCCATTGTGAAGAAAACAAAGCCGGATCTGATTGCCATTACCGGAGATTCGGTATTTCCCTTTTTCCCCAAAGCAGGAACGCTGAACAACAAGCGGCAGGCACAGATTTTTATCCGGTTTATGGATCAATTCCGGATTCCCTATGCGTTGGTTTTCGGAAATCACGACTGCGAGATGTTTTCCAGATATAACAAAGAGCAGATGGCAGAGCTGTTTGCATCCGGTAAATACAGTATTTTTACGAAGGGAAGACCGGAGATTTACGGAGTCGGCAACTACTTCTTAAATCTGACCGATGAACAGGGAAGGATATTGCTTCCGCTGGTGTTCCTGGATTCGAATATGTATGGGGAGAACGGCTGGTTTTACAGTGGATTTGACTGCATTCATGAGGATCAGGCAGACTGGTGCATGGACAGGCTCCTTTCGTTAAAGCAGGAGGATCCGGATGTGAAGGCAATGGCTTTTTTCCATATACCTGTAGCAGAATTTAAAGAAGCTTATGAAAAGATGCGTCTGGGGGATAAAAGTGTAACGTATATGCATGGAAATATCGGAGAGGTGAACGATCACTTTGGTATTCCGGGATATGAAGGCACCTTTTTCCGGAAGGCAGTGGAAAACGGCGTAATTAAATGGATGTTTTGTGGACATGATCATCTGAATACACTGTCCGTTGTGTATAAAGGAATCCGCATGACCTATGGCATGTCGATTGATTATCTGGGCTACAATGGGATTCTGAAGCGTCACACCCAGAGGGGCGGAACACTGATTACCCGGCACCCGGACGGAAGCGTGGAGATTCGGATGGTTCCTCTTAATGAGCGCTGAAAGTCAGTTCATAGCTTAATGAGTGCTGAAAATCGTTTCATTGTTTTTCATAAGCGGATATGTTACACTGGAACTGTTTATGATTTTAATTGGGATGGAGAAGACATATGAAAAATGAAAACAATAAGAGAAGTTCCTTTTCCGGGAAGATCGGTTTTGTGCTGTCAGCGGCGGGAGCGTCCGTGGGCTTGGGGAATATCTGGAGATTTCCTTATCTGGCTGCAAAGTATGGAGGCGGTATCTTTCTGGTAATCTATATTATTCTGGCATTGACGTTCGGTTATGCAATGATTGTGGCAGAGACATCGATCGGACGAATGACCGGAAAAAGCCCGGTAGGAGCCTATCAGTCCTTTGGCAAATCCGGATGGCTGGCTTTCGGGGGCTGGATCAATGCGATTATTCCGATTCTGATTGTGCCATATTATTCAGTAATCGGCGGCTGGGTCATTAAATATCTTGTGGAATATGCACTTGGAAATGGTGCAAGGCTTGCAGAGGATGGTTACTTTTCAGAATTTATCTCGAACGGTGCCTCCACGGAAATCTGCTTTATTGTCTTTGCGTTATTTACTCTTGGAATTATTTTTGCCGGTGTGCGTAACGGAATTGAACGTGTTTCCAAATTTATGATGCCGGTGCTTGTTGTGTTGTCTCTCATTATTACGGTTTATTCCGTGACAAGACCGGGAGCAATTGCCGGTGTGAAATATTTTCTTGTTCCAAATCTTGAGAATTTTTCCTGGATGACGGTAGTTTCCGCGATGGGACAGATGTTTTATTCCTTGTCGATTGCCATGGGAATTCTGATCACCTTTGGTTCTTACATGAAAAAGGAAATTTCTATTGAGGATTCTACGAGAAATGTAGAGATATTTGATACGTTGATTGCAATTATGGCAGGACTTATGATTATTCCGGCGGTGTTTGCCTTTTCCGGTGGAGATCCGGACACGCTGCAGGCTGGTCCCGCATTGATGTTTATCACCATTCCGAAGGTATTTGCCAGCATGGGATTCGGAACAGCCATCGGAATTGTCTTTTTCGTTCTGGTATTGTTTGCGGCGATCACAAGCTCGATTGCACTGACAGAAAGTGCCGTATCGACCTTTGAGGACGAGCTGGGCTGGGGCAGAAGGAAATCGACGGTGTTAATCGGTGTGATCATGCTGTTGCTTGGAACCCTTTCTTCCTTAGGATATGGCCCGCTGGGCGGTGTGAAGATTATCAACATGCAGTTCCTGGACTTCTTTGATTTCCTCACAAATTCCGTTATGATGCCGATTGCAGCGATTGCAACCTGCCTGCTGGTATCGAAGGTGATCGGTGTGAAGCGTGTGGAAGAGGAGGTGCTGCATGGAGAAAGCAGATTTCGCAGAAAAAAGGTGTTTTACTTTATGATCCAGTATCTCTGTCCGGTATTTGCAGCAATTATTCTGATCAGCTCTGTAGCGAATGCATTTGGCTGGATTTCGATGTAGGTGCAGCATGATTTTTAAGAGTCACGTAACAGTTCAGCCATGCCCATTCATAAGCTGCCGGATTGTACAAATTGGCTGACAAATATAAGTGTTTTCCGGCAACTTATTTCATGTCGGGCGTCTGCCCTATAGAAATGCTTGTATAAGCTGCCCTTAGTGAGCAAGCTCCCTCGGTCATCTTGCACAATCATTTCTGCATGGCTGAACTGTTACAGAATTGCATATAATAAATGGTAGATACTTGACGTACAGGATTATGTACGTTATACTAAAAGTACAGAAAACTGTACGTTTGAGAGGGGTGATTGTGATGCTGGCCGTGAATTATACGAATCTACGTGATAATATGAAAGCTTATATGGATAAGGTTACGGATGATTATGAAACAATGATTGTGACCCGGAAGGATAACAAGAATGTCGTTATGCTGTCGGAAGAGGCATACAATAATCTGATGGAAAATGTGCACGTTATGGGAAATAAGGCGAACTATGACTGGCTGATGGAATCCAAGGAACAGTTGGAGAAAGGACAGATTTCGAAGCATTCTCTTACTGAGGTATTGGCGGATGAATAAAGTCTTTACGAAAAATGGCTGGGCAGACTATGTTTACTGGCAGACCGAAGACCGGAAAACATTAAAGAAAATCAATCATCTGATTGAAGATATAGCAAGAAACGGCAACGAAGGAATAGGAAAGCCGGAGCCGTTAACCGGAAATCTGACAGGATTTTGGAGCCGGCGTATCAATGACAAAGACCGGTTGATTTACAGGACAGATGAAAATAATGTGTATATCCTTGCCTGTCGGTATCATTATTCCGATACATGAAAATGATAAACGCCCTGCGGATAAACTGATATGCCCCATCTATTTGACAGGGGCATATCAGTTTGTCCGCAGGGCGTCTGCAATTTCTTCACAGTTTTGTCTGATTCATTTCTGATTTAGAATATTTAGAACACTCCGGTAATAAAGATTTCAAGTCCGATGGCGATGAGGATGACACCGCCGAGGATAGAGGCCTTATTGGAGAACTTCGTTCCGAATTTCTTACCAATGACCAGTCCGGTAATGCAGATAAAGAAGGTGATCGCTGCAATGATGAGGGATGCGGTCAGTGCCATGACGAAACCATATTCTGCAATGGTGAATCCGACTGATAAGGCATCGATGGAAGTGGCAACTCCCTGTACCATCAGTGTTCCAAAGCCGAGCTTTGTTTTCTCAACATCGTCTCCCTTGCTGCGGATTCCCTCAACCACCATCTTTCCACCGATGAAGACAAGGAGAATCAGGGCAATCCAGGGGATAAATTTTTCGAATGCATGGAAATATTCCACGATTGTATGAACGCAGATCCATCCGGTCATAGGCATCAATGCCTGAAAGAAAGCGAAGACACCGGCGATCCCGCAGGATTTGTTTTTCCTCATGTAAGGCTCGTTCAGGCCGTTCGCAAGCGATACCGAAAAAGCATCCATGGCAAGTCCTACCCCAAGCAGGGTGCTGTTCAAGAAAAATAATACATTCCATTCCATTTTTTGTTCCTCCAATTGGTATACTCTTAATAAAAAGACCCGGATACAGCAGTAACTATATCCAGGTTCCAATTAAATCGATATATGGACTGCATGTATAGTTACTTCCTATACATGAGTCTCGCAATTTAAAACAAGCCAGACCGGACGGTCAGTATGTTGACTTGCTACGATATACGCTTGCTACTCCCTCATGGGTCACAATAATAGTAATTTATCACTATTTGCGAGAAGTGTCAATTATTTATAACAGTTCACCTAGCCTGTAATCCAAGGACAACCTGTAATCCAGGGGCTACAGGGATTCTGATGGCCGCCGGACGACGCTGCGTCGGAACTCCCGGGGCGTCATATGCATAAACCGCTGGAAGGTCCGGTTGAAGTAGCTGATATTATTGAAGCCGGTCTGCAGTGCGATCTGGCTGATCTCGCGGTCTGTTTCCAAAAGCAGCTCCGTACTTTTGCTGATGCGGAAATAATTCAGGTATTCAAAGGGTGTCATGTGCGTTACCGATTTAAAGGAACGGCAAAGATACCCTTTGCTGATGTTAAAGATTTTTTTCAATTCATCCAAGGTAACAGTATCATTATAATTTGCCTGCAGGTATTTCATAATGGATTTAATGAGCCCGGTACGGTAATCGGAATCCACATAAGCTTCTTCCTGATTTACGATCGCATGTGAAATCATCAGATGGCAGGATTTAAGGAGAGCTGCCTTGATGAGCAGTTCATAGCCGTAGGGTTTTGCAAGAAAGGCTTTGTGGATCTCATCCAGTACCTCGCGCAGCATGAATTCCCAGGCAAATGCCGGATTGATGACACGTGAGGTCTCATAAAGCGTGGAAAACTGTACACCCTGATGAAAAAGCGGATTTAAGAATTTCTGCTGGATGATGTCATTTCCAAGACTATAGAGCAGATCCGGGTGGAAAACGATCGCGTAGAAGTCCAGTGCTTCTCCAATTTCACAGGTGACAAGGTGAAGAGCATTGGCAGGAATCAGGCAGATGCTTCCGGTTTTCAGGGCAAAGGCCTCCTCCCCTAAATACAGACGTCCATTTCCGCGTTCAATGACTAGGATTTCCACTTCTTCATGCCAGTGACAGTTGATCCGTTCGAAAAAGGTAGCATCCGACTGGACGTCATAGAGCATAAAGGGAAACAGGGAGTTGCCATGGATCCGTGTCTCACGTAATTGTGGAGTGTTATTGCTTGTAATGTTTTTCGCGGGGATATTTTTCGTGCTGAGGTTCTTCATGTGGCTCCTTGTGATCTCAGATGTCAATATTGTACCAATATCATGCAATAAAATTCAAGTAATACGGTGGAAGTATCATTATACTGTCATTATATAGAACAAAAACACAATGCGCAATCCCTGACAGGTGATAGATTTATAATATTTTATAATGCGTTGGAAGGGACAATGCAGGAAGATATTCTTTTATACTATAAATGCGCTGCTTATGGCTGGTCTACATATGGCTGTGCGGCTGTGCTGCATATGGCTGTGCTGTTTATGGCTGTGTTGCATACGGCTGTGTTGCATATGGCTGTGTTGTTTATGGCTGTGCTGTTTATGGCTGTGCTGTTTATGGCTGTGCTGCATACGGCTGTGTTGCATACGGTTGTGCTGCTTACAGAAGTTCTGCTTATGGATGTTTTTCTTAATATAATTGCACAGATCTATCAAGATTGGACATAATTATGGGAAAATAGCAGGAAATATCCAAAATGAAGAGCAGAGCAGGTGAAAACATAATTTAGCAAGATGGAAATTGGACATAATCATGAGAAAACAGCAGGAAATATCCAAAATGAAGAGCAGAGCAAGTGAAAAATAATTTAGCGAGATGGAAATTGGACATAATCATGAGAAAATAGCATGAAACATCCAAAATGAAGAGCAGAGCAAGTGAAAAAATAATTTAGCGAGATGGAAATTGGACATAATTATGAGAAAATAGTAGGAAATGTCCAAAGTCAAGAACGGTGCAGGTGGAAAAAGAATTGTGCAGGATAGGAATTGGATATAAAGAAAAGAAAATGACAAGAAATGTCCAAAATCAAGGATAATGCAGGAGAAAAAGGAATTGAATCTGGTGAAAATTGGACATAAATAAGGGAAGTAGGGCTTTTTATATCCAAAAGAAAAGGAAAATATAGATTATTTATTCGTAAGACAAAGAAATTTTGGATATAAAATTTAAAAAAACTAGATATATGTCCAAAATGAGACTTGGAATTCATGAAGCAAAGTGGGATATATGGAAATAGTACACAGGACATCAAACCAAGCGCAATACATGAATCAATACGCAATACATGAATCAATACGCAATATATGAATCAATACGCAATATATGAATCAATACGCAATATATGCAGGAAAAATAAGACATGAATGAATACACAATACATGCAGGAAAATACAATACATGAAGCGATGCACAATACATGCAGGAAAATTCAATATATGGAGGAAACCACACTGCATGAATTAATATGCAATACATAAAACAACACACAAGGAGGATATGACATGAGATTCTTTAAAGAAAACAACAGTTTATGCTTCAAGCATCAGTATGAAACCATGAGGATCACCCCATGGGGAAAGAATGCGTTACGCGTGCGTGCGACAAAGTATCCACAGTTTACACAGCATGACTGGGCACTGGAGGAAGCGGTTCCCGATACTTCCGCAGAAGTTTCCATTGAAATCAATGCGGACAACACTGCATCCATTCAGAATGGGAGACTTAGCCTCAAAATTGATGCATCCGGTATTCTGACCTATTACCGGGATGGTAAGAAATTTTTAAAGGAATAGAAATTGAATCTCCCCTCTGTCTGAATTACACTAAGATACATGGACTGAAGCAATCAGACAGAAGGGAGATT
>OQVP01000895.1_pt1 | contig 11001 bp, 12 predicted proteins | sample 1691541 | NCBI WGS metagenome assembly OQVP01 (sample SAMN03418258, study PRJEB22391) | human gut metagenome | biome: human-gut; feature: organic feature; material: feces | host: Homo sapiens | place: Tanzania | collected 2013-01 | reverse complement strand
TATTTTAAATAATGTTATAATCTTTAATGAAAAAGCGGAAGGAGGGATAGAATGTCAGCAGGAACTAAAGTAACTGTTAGTGTTAAAGACAATGATGTTGAATTTGCATTAAGAAAATTTAAGAATCAAGTAGCACGTAACGGTAATCTCTCTAAAGCTAAAGAAAGAGCAGAAGGATATAAGAAGCCAGGAGTAAGATTAAAAGAAGAAAAAAAACAAAATATAATTGAAAAATTAAAAATTTTCTTTGACAGATTCTTTGGGCTTGGTGCAATCTATGCGCTTTGCAATAAGGTATCTTTTCTGCAGATGAAGGTGGATGAGGATAAATGTGTATCCTGCGGCAAATGTGAGAGAGCCTGCAAGATGGACGTGGATGTCACAAAGCATCCGAACCATACGGAATGTATCCGCTGTGGCATGTGTATAAAGGAATGTCCGACGGAAGCAATTCACTATCAATATGGATTTGGAAATTCGAAACCGAACGACAAGAAAGCTTCCCATGAGTAAAAACGTTCAGGAAAGCAAATGAAATCAAACAATGAATAAAGGAGAATAAAATGAAGAAATTAACAGTGATGCTGCTTATTGCAGCGATGGTACTCGGAGTAAGTGCGTGCGGAAATTCTGCTAACAAGGAAAATACAGCAACAGAGTCGCAGATGTCAACGCAGGAAACTGAAGATCTGGATGCAAAGATTAATGAATTGACACAGAAAGAGAACAGTATCCTTGAAAACCATAAGGCTTTATGGGAGAAGGTATTTAACAGCATTGACAAATCAACTGTCGAGGATGCGACAACTAGCAATTACGGAGATTTTTTGGCAAACGCTTTAGACAAAATTAAGGATCAGTTTACCGATGATGAACTCAAGTCTTTGAAGGAAGATGTTGAAGAAATCAAAAAGCTTGAGGATGAGCTTCAGCCACTTCTTGAGAAGCAGAGTGCGAATGCATCAAAAGAGGATTCCGGCAAAGAGGGAGCAAGCGTATTTCCGGAGTTTCAGGCAAAGGATCTGGATGGAAATGACGTGGACAGCAGTATTATTTCAAAGAATGCGGTCACGGTTTTGAATTTCTGGTTTAATGGATGTTCTCCATGCGTACAGGAGCTTCCGGAACTGAATAAATTAAATGAGGAGCTGAAGGAAAAAGGCGGACAGGTTATTGGTATCAATATAGATTCCCTTGACGGAAATGAGGATGGAATTGCTGAAGCTAAGAGTATTTTAGAGAAGCAGGGTGCAAAATATACGAATCTTTCCCTTGATTCCAACAGTGAAGCCGGAAAATATGCAACAAGCATTATGGCCTTCCCGACTACAATCGTGCTTGACCGTAACGGAAATATTATCGGAGAGCCGATCATGGGCGGTATTGATAACGATGAGACATATAAGCAGCTGATGAAGACAATCGATGAAATCATTGCGAAGGATCAGAAATAGTTTATTTATCTTTAACAATTATGCAGATACAAGGAGATGGAACTTGTATCTGCATTTTTTGTTACCTTATAGTTTTACACGTTAACGTATTGCATCGTATTGAGAAAGATTGTACAATAGACACATATCAAAATGCAAAGGAAGTTACACACATGGAAAATGTATATATGATGGGCAACGGAGCAATTGCGCTCGGTGCATTGGCAGCAGGGGTGAATCTGGTTGCCGGTTATCCGGGAACTCCGTCCTCGGAAATTATTGAGACAATCGCAAAATATCCAAAAGAGGGACGTCACATTGAGTGGTCGGTCAACGAGAAGGCTGCGATGGAAGTGGCAGCGAGTGCCGCTTATTCCGGAGCGAGAAGCCTTGTGACCATGAAACAGGTGGGACTGAATGTGGCATCGGATCCGCTGATGTCACTTGCTTATGTCGGAGTCAAAGGCGGTATGGTAGTTGTATCGGCGGATGATCCGGGACCAATCTCTTCCCAGACGGAGCAGGACACAAGAAGGTTCGCGGAATTTGCAAGAATTCCGGTATTCGATCCGACATCACCGGAAGAAGCATTTACCATGATCCAGGAAGCATTTGCTTACTCGGAAAAATATAAGACACCGGTGCTTTTCCGCCCGACAACAAGAATCTGTCACGCATATGCGAACATTCAGGCTCCGGCGGATATAACGGCACACGAATTTGAAGGATTTGTGAAGGATTCCAAGAAATGGGTGATTTTCCCAAGATTATCCTTTATGAATCATGCGATGATCGAGAAACGTAACGTGGAGATCGGGGATGATTTTTCAGCGAGCGGATTCAACGAAGTGTCAGGAGCCGCAGATAGTAAGAAGGCAGTATTTACCGGCGGAGTCAGCTACGCTTACGTGAAGGAAGCGCTCGCAGATCACCCGGAGGTGAAGGTCTGCAAGATCGGAACCCCTTACCCGTTCCCGGAGAAATTCGTACTGGAAGCGTTTCAGGGAGTGGAAGAAGTGATGGTGCTGGAGGAACTCAGCCCATACATCGAAGAGAAGCTTCTTATGATCTGTGGAAAACACGGATTACATATCAAAGTGTATGGCAAGATGACAGGACATGTGCCGGCAAGTGGAGAGAACTCCTACGAACTGTCACAGAAGATTTTAAGTGATTTCTTAGAGCTGGATCTTGCAGATGCAGCAATTGATACTGCGGATGCACCGCAGCTTCCGGTCCGTCCACCGGTACTGTGTGCAGGCTGTCCGCACCGCGCATCATTCTATGCGGTAAAGAAGGCGATGGAAGGCAAGAAAAGCTATTTCTGTGGCGATATCGGATGCTACACATTGGGCAATGCGATGCCACTTGATATGTGCGATACCTGTTTGTGCATGGGTGCAGGTGTCACAATGGCGCAGGGCTTCCACTGGTCAGACCAAAAGATGGAAGGAGCAGCTTTCGCTTTCATCGGCGATTCGACATTCTTTGCTTCCGGTGTGACGGGGGTTGTGAATGCGGTCTACAACGAGGCAAATATCGTAGTCTGCATTCTGGACAATTCGACGACTGCGATGACCGGTCACCAGCCGCATCCGGGAACCGGTCGCAACATGATGGGCGATATTGTTGAGAAAGTAAGCATCGAAAATATACTAAGAGGCATCGGACTCACTTTTGTTAAGACGGTTGATCCGCTGAATCTGGAAGAGGCTGTGGCAACGGTGCAGGAGGCCGCTTCGGAGCAGGGCGTGAAGGCGATCATCTTCAAGTCCCCTTGTATCGCGATTGCCAAAAGCGCTAAGAAAGCAGCAATCTCTGAGAAGTGTATCCAGTGTGGCAAATGCATTCGTGAGATCGGCTGCCCGGCGATTGTGAAAGTGGACGGAAAAGTAACGATTGACAACAATCTGTGTACCGGTTGCAACCTTTGCGGACAGATCTGTCCGGTCGGGGCGATTCAGGTAAGTTAGGAGTATATAGAGATGAAAAAAGATGTTTTGATATGTGGAGTAGGCGGACAGGGAACGGTCTTAGCCTCCAAACTGATCGCTGCAGCAGCGATGGAAGAAGGCAATACCGTGCATTCTGCGGAGACCATCGGCATGGCGCAGAGAGGCGGCTCTGTAACGAGCCATGTACGAATCGGTGAGGCTTTTTCGCCGCTGATTCCAAAAGGCAAAGGAGATATGATACTGGCGTTTGAGCCGGCAGAAGCGGTCCGTAACCTTTCGTATCTGAAGAAGGATGGAACAGTGATCGTGAATGCGTCTCCGGTGAAGCCGACAACTGAGTCTTTGCATGAGACCGGATACGATGGAACGGAGATGATCGCATACCTGAAGGAGAAGTGCAACGTGATCGTTGTTGATTCCGAGCCTCTGTGTGAGAAGTACGGCAGCAACAAGTATCTGAATGTGATTCTGCTCGGAGTTGCAGCGGGATCCGGCGCTTTGGGACTGACTAAGGAAGCACTCATGCGAGAGATTGAGACGCGTGTGCCGGAAAAATTTATCGAGAATAACAGGCAGGCGTTTGAAGATGGTTTTGCATATGCGAAGGAGGTAAATGCATGCAGTTAAATGACACACAGCTGGCGCAGGTTGACGCACAGATCAAGAAACTGATCAGCGGAGACAGCTATTACGGCAGAAAATATAAGGAATTGAATATCACAGGCGTATCCAGTCAGGAGGAATTTGAGAACCTTCCATTCTCCAGCAAGGATGATCTGCGCAACGCGTATCCGCTTGGAATCCAGGCAGTGCCGGACGAAGAGGTTGTAAGAATCCATTCCTCTTCCGGAACCACCGGCAAACCGGTCATCATCCCTTATACCGCAAAGGATGTAGATGATTGGGCAACGATGTTCGCAAGATGTTACGAGACGGCCGGAATCACGAAGAAGGATCGCATCCAGATTACACCGGGTTACGGTCTCTGGACTGCAGGAATCGGCTTCCAGCTCGGCTGCGAGAAGCTCGGAGCCATGGCAATCCCGATGGGACCTGGTAACACCGACAAGCAGCTGCAGATGATGGTTGATCTTCAGTCCACCGTCATTACAGCAACCTCTTCTTATGCTTTGCTTCTCTCAGAAGAAATCGAGAAGCGTGGATTAAAGGATAAGATCCGCCTGAAAAAAGGCGTGATCGGTTCGGAGCGCTGGAGTGATAAGATGCGCAAAAGCATCAGGGACGGCTTAGGCATTGAGCTGTTTGATATCTATGGACTGACGGAAATCTATGGACCGGGTATCGGTATCAACTGTCCGGGCGAGTCGGCAATCCATTATTGGGATGATTATATTTACATTGAGATCATCGATCCGAAGACCGGCAAGACCGTGCCGGACGGAGAAGAGGGCGAGATTGTTATCACAACACTCGTCAAGGAGGGGGCTCCGCTCATCCGTTTCCGTACACACGATATTTCGCGCATTGTACCGACCAGCTGCAACTGTGAGCGATGCAAGAAATATCCGAGAATCGATATCATCAAGGGTCGAAGCGACGACATGTTCAAGGTACACGGTGTCAATATGTTCCCGAGCCAGATTGAGGAACTTCTCTCTCAGGTGGACGGTGTATCCAGCGAGTACAACATCAACATCGCACACGATGATGAAATCAACAAAGATGTCATGCTCATCACCTGTGAGGCAGAAGGACGTGTCAGCTTTGAGAAAGCCAAGGAGCATCTGCATGAACTGTTTAAGTCAAGAATCGGTGTCACACCGCGAATCACGGTTGTTCCGGTCGGAACGCTGCCACGTTCGGAGAAGAAGACGAAGCGCGTGATCGATCACAGGGAACTGTAGAAATATCGGATACTATAGTGGAATTTACAGTTGAAAAGTCAATGTTCTTTTGAGCATGAGATGAAGACCAGGCAGAGATTCTTTTTATGCAGACAAGATTAATAAGACTGGCTTCAGAAGAATGGTGTTTGCCAATAGAGAAGATTGTTGAATTATTCAAAAGATTTAATGTTTTGGAATACATAGAAAAAGGTTATGGGATTTTCCAATGTGAGGGTGATGAGACTGTTCTTGATGACATCACAGAGTTTCTGAAGGAAAAGAAAATCAACAAGTAATTATAAGTTATGAGATACACTACCTCTGCATAAACTGTACAAACACAGTAATGCAGAGGTATTTTTTTGAAAACATATATCGAGGAGCGGGCTATCGAGATCGCTAATTATATGATTGAAAACAACGCTACGGTGCGGCAGGCAGCAAAGAATTTTGGAATCAGTAAAAGTACGGTACATAAGGATGTCACGGAGCGTTTAGAGCAGGTGAATCCATCTCTTGCGGCGGAGGCGCGCAAGGTAATTGATGTCAACAAATCGGAGCGCCATATCCGCGGCGGGATGGCAACGAAGGAGAAGTATGCGCATCAACACGAGCAGGCAGCGATGTAGCGGACTGCGCCTTTTGTCCCGTAAGTTCGTGTCTAAGAATGCGAAGAAACAATGGAATTGGCATCACAAAGCACCGTATCGAAAGAAAAACAAGGCGAAAATGCCGGAAAAGCTTGCATTATCGGATGGAGAGGTTATAATACTAGGTGGTTCGAAGAACCATGAATTGAATGGGGTGCTCGCGTAGGCGGGCTGAGAGTAAGCGGATGCTTTAACCCATAACCTGATTTGGATAATGCCAACGTAGGATAATATCGCACGATTTTTAGGCGGATATACTCATTGGCGGTATATCCGCTTTTTGAATGTGTGGGTGATTATGAATAGTTGTAAAGAGATACAGATGAATAATTTTATAGAAAAGCTTAAGTCACGCAGTCCTTTGATTCACAACATCACAAATATGGTTACTATCAATGATGTGGCCAATATTGAGCTGGCATGTGGGGCCAGGCCTATTATGGCTATGGCACCGCAGGAGATGGATGAGGTCACGGGTATCTGCGATGGGCTGAACCTGAATATAGGCACTCCCTCTGAGGAGCGCTTTGAGGCGATGCGCATTGCTGCGAGGATGGCAGCGAAAAAGAACATTCCTATTGTGCTTGATCTGGTTGGTGTGGGCGTGAGCCGCTTCAGGATGGATTTTGTGATGAGCCTGCTTGACGAGGTGCATGTGGATGTGATTAAGGGCAATTTGTCTGAGGTCAAGGCTGTTATGGAGCATGGTAGATGCGATGGCGGCGTGGAAGTGACCGATACGGCAGATGAGTCTGATGCAAAGGCGCTTGCGTGCAGGGCGGCCCTGCGATATGGCTGTATCTGTGTGATTACAGGTGAGACCGATTATGTGGCAGAATTATTTGATGAAGCTGATCGCTATGACAATAATGAAAGCAGTCTGATGAGTACTGATGCGACGGGTACCGGTGTGATGGATAATTGTGTAGTGAAAGCTGTTGCGTTGGATGCTGACGGATACACGCATAATTACAGGGTAGGAAGCATCACAGGCGGCCATCCTATGATGAAGCGGGTGACAGGCACCGGATGTATGCTTTCAGGGCTCATTTGTGCATTTGCTGCGGCTGATTGCGATGATAAATACGGTGCAGTCACAGCAGCACTTAGCTGCATGAAGAGTGCCTCTGATATGGCAGAGCGTGGCAGAGAGACAAACAGCTGTTATTTCATTAAGCCCGGAAATGCTGCATACCGGGACAGGCTGATTGATGCAGTATATCATATATGCGATGGTGATTATGAACTGATGTGAATATCGCTGTATGACAGACAATTGGTATGCAGGTCATGAGTCTTATATTTGGAAAACAACAGGATAAGAGGTGAAAGGTATATATGAACAAAACTGATTTAAAGCTCTACGCTATAACAGACAGGCAGTGGCTTCATGGAGCAAGGCTTTCTGAGCATGTGAAGCTTGCAATAGAGGGCGGTGCCACTATGATTCAGATCCGTGACAAGGATATTCTGAGTACAAATTCTGATGCAGGGCTTAAGGATGAGTATAATGAGGCTCTTGAGATAAAGAGAATCTGTCATGAGCACAAGGTGCCGCTCATCATCAATGATAACGTGCAGTTTGCAATTGATATAGATGCCGATGGAGTACATCTGGGACAGGATGATATGAATCCGGCGGAGGCCAGGAAGCTTCTTGGAACTGACAAGATAATAGGAGTCACGGCAAAGACCGTGGAGCAGGCAAAGAAAGCACAAGCTGATGGCGCGGACTATCTGGGAAGCGGAGCCGTGTTTGGCTCTACCACAAAGCTCAATGCAAAGCCTATGACAAAGGAGCTTCTGCGTGAAATCACGGCGGCTGTCGATATACCGGTTGTTGCAATCGGAGGCATAAATGCAGATAATGCAGCCACGCTAAAGGGCACAGGGATTGCAGGAATCGCCGTGGTAGGAGCGATATTTGCAAGCGAGGATATAAAGGCTGCAGCCAGGGGGCTTTCAGGAATATGCGATAATATGCTGTAATCACAGTGTGATATACTGCTATGACTACAGTAATTAAACAATATTTAAAGAAAAATTGTAACTATTCAGTAGAAAGGAGCGTAAATATGCATACAGCACTTACAATTGCGGGAAGCGATTCAAGCGGTGGCGCAGGCGTGCAGGCTGATTTAAAGACCATGCTTGCAAACGGTGTGTTTGGCGAGAGTGTCATCACGGCGCTCACGGCACAAAACACCATGGGAGTTGATGCGGTGATGAATGTGCCGGCGGATTTTATCGAGGCACAGATGAAGGCTGTTTTTACGGATATTTATCCGGATGCGGTGAAAATCGGTATGACATCATCGGTAGATACAATTGAGGCGATTGCCGCAGGTCTTGTAAAATATAAGGCAAAAAACATAGTTTTGGACCCGGTGATGGTCGCTACAAGCGGAAGCAGGCTGCTTGAGGAAAATGCAGCAAACACTCTGATGGAGAAGCTTTTTCCACTGGCTGACATCATCACGCCAAATATCCCTGAGCTTGAGGTGATATCAGGCAGACAGATTGAAAGCACAGATGACATCATAGAGGCATCAAAGGCTGTTTATGATAAATACGGCTGTCCGGTTTTAAGCAAGGGAGGTCATTTCACAGACACAGCATGTGTGTGTGACTATTTGTGGGATGGAAAGCAAATCATCACATTTGAGACCAAAAGAGTGGATAATCCAAACTCACACGGCACAGGCTGCACGCTTTCATCAGCGATAGCCAGCGGCCTGGCAAAGGGACAGCCGCTCGAGCAGGCTGTGGATAACGGCAAGCGATATGTCACGGCATGTTTAAAAGCCATGCTTGATCTGGGGCACGGCAGCGGTCCTATGAATCATGGAGCGTTAATCTTGAAATAATTACTATTTAATAATACAAATAACAATAAGAACAGGAGAGTACAATGAGTAATTACACAACACAGATGGATGCCGCAAGAAAGGGCATCGTAACACCTGAAATTGAAAAGGTAGCAAAGAAAGAGAAGATGGATGTAGACAAGCTGATGGAGCTTGTTGCAAGCGGAAAGGTAGCTATTCCTGCTAACAAGCATCACAAGTCACTTGATGCAGAGGGCGTTGGAAGCATGCTTCGCACAAAAATCAATGTAAACCTCGGTGTGTCAAGAGACTGCAAGGACTATGATGTGGAGATGCAGAAGGTCATGAGCGCTGTAAAGCTTGGAGCAGAGGCTATCATGGATCTTTCAAGCCATGGCAATACACAGCCATTCAGACAGAAGCTTACAAGCGAATGTCCTGCAATGATAGGAACAGTGCCTGTTTATGACAGTGTTATCCACTATCAGCGTGATCTTGCAACACTTACAGCACAGGATTTTGTCGATGTAGTCAGACTCCATGCAGAGGATGGAGTGGACTTTGTCACACTTCACTGTGGAATCACAAGAAAAACGATAGACCAGATTAAAAAGCACAAGCGTAAGATGAATATCGTAAGCCGTGGAGGCAGCCTTGTATTTGCATGGATGTGCATGACAGGAGAGGAAAATCCTTTCTACGAGCACTATGATGAGATACTTGAAATCTGTGAGGAGCACGATGTGACAATCTCGCTTGGAGATGCCTGCAGACCGGGATGTCTGGCAGATGCAACAGATGTATGCCAGATAGAGGAGCTTGTAAGACTTGGAGAGCTCACAAAGCGTGCATGGGATCATAACGTACAGGTCATGGTAGAGGGACCGGGACATGTGCCGCTTGATCAGGTAGCAGCAAACATGAAGGTACAGCAGTCAATCTGTATGGGAGCACCATTTTATGTACTTGGACCTCTCGTAACAGATATCGCACCGGGCTATGACCACATCACAGCAGCAATCGGTGGAGCAGTGGCAGCAATGAACGGCGCAGCTTTCCTTTGCTACGTGACACCTGCGGAGCATCTTGCTCTTCCAAATGTGGAGGATACAAAGCAGGGCATCATAGCCTCAAAGATTGCGGCTCATGCAGCTGATATTGCAAAGGGAATACCGGGAGCCAGAGATATAGATGATAAGATGGCAGATGCCAGACGTGTGCTCGACTGGGATGCACAGTTTGCATGTGCGCTTGATCCGGAAACAGCTAAGGCTATCAGAGATGACCGTCTGCCTGAGGATGACCACAGCGAGGCATGCAGTATGTGCGGTAAGTTCTGTGCAGTGCGAAGCATGAACAAGGCACTTGCAGGAGAGTATATTGATATACTATAACTTTTTAGTACTGAACAGTTACGATATACTTTAAGGTGAGGTAGTAATGGAAAGTAAAAAGAATACTAAAAAAAGAACTCTTTCAATCAGAAAGCTTGCCATGGCAGGAGTGCTTGTGGCAGTTGCCGTAGCAGGAAGCTTAATAAGCTTCCCTGTTGCCGGCAGCAAATGTGCACCTGTACAGCACATGGTAAATATATGCGCAGCAGTATTTTTAGGACCTGCATGGGGTGTCGGTGTGGCATTTTGTGCGAGTATTATCAGAAACCTGACAGGACTTGGAAGCCTCATGGCATTCCCGGGAAGCATGGTAGGCGCTCTGTGCTGTGGACTGATGTACAGATTCAGCAAAAAAATCATACCGACATGTATTGCAGAGGCGCTTGGCACAGGCATACTCGGAGGCCTGGCAGCGTATCCTCTTGCAAAATACGTGATGCTTATTCAGCCGGAAGGCATGTTTATATACATAGTGCCATTCCTTATCTCTACAGTGGCCGGAAGCATAGTGGCAGCAATTGTCATGCTGATTTTAAAGAAAAATGGCGCACTGACAGCATTTAAGGAAAATCTGGAGTAGGAGATAGGGCTATGGCTTCATAAGAAGCTTTATAAGCTCATCCTGACAGATAGGCTTCGAGTAGTGATAGCCTTGAAACAAGGTGACACCAAACTGTCTGAGATAGCTTTCAAGGTCACTATTTTCTATGCCTTCGATACATATCCTTAAGTCTGCGGCATGGGCAAAATTAACCATTCCGATTACAAGTGCCTGTTTCTTTTTCTCCTCGAGAATGTCTTTAACAAAGAACATATCTATCTTGACACCCTCTACAGGAAGCTCAAGCATCATCTGAGATGAAGAGCTTCCTGTGCCATAGTCATCCATAGTGA
>OQVP01000893.1_pt1 | contig 11003 bp, 10 predicted proteins | sample 1691541 | NCBI WGS metagenome assembly OQVP01 (sample SAMN03418258, study PRJEB22391) | human gut metagenome | biome: human-gut; feature: organic feature; material: feces | host: Homo sapiens | place: Tanzania | collected 2013-01 | reverse complement strand
ATGCGTACAGCCCAGAATCAAGGTATCAATTCCGATATCAATAAGCTCTGCCAGATATCTTCTGGCAATTTCATCTGTAACCGGATCCTCCCACAAGCCTTCCTCTGCAAGCGGTACAAATAACGGACAGGCCTTTCCGATCACGGTCGCCTGTGCATTGATTTCCTTTATGTAATCGGCATAAATGTGGCTGTTGATCGTTCCCTCCGTCGCAATGACGCCAACCTTTCCATTCTGAGTCACCTGTGCGGCCACCTTCGCGCCCGGACGTACCACCCCGATGATCGGGATATCAATTTCCTTTTCAATGTCCGGAAGGGCATAGGCACTTGCCGTATTGCAGGCAATTACAATGGCTTTTACTTCCTGCGTTTTTAAAAACCGCACGATCTGCCTTGAAAACCGCAGTACAGTATCTTTTGATTTATTTCCATATGGAACTCTTGCTGTATCTCCAAAATAAATAATCTTTTCATTGGGAATCTGGTGCATGATTTCCTTCATCACCGTAAGTCCGCCCACACCGGAATCAAACACTCCGATGGGTGCATTTTTGTTTGTCATCAAAGACCTCCTGAATTTAAGAAGGATGCTGCCACTGCCCACTCTTTTATATGCATGGCAATATAACTCTTAACCTGTGCATCCTCTGTCAGGGATAGCTCCGGATAAAGGAATCCCCAGAAGCTCACCATTCCTGCAAGCAGGATGGCTGCCTCAATTACCCTTCTCCGGATACATCCCCTGGGGACGCACCTGTTTTCCTTCTGCTCTATTTCCATTGGAACGCTCTGTCGTTCCATCATCCGGTCTGTCATATATTCTCCCCTTTCATGACAAATGGATAACTGTTCATACAGCCACACCAGGTGATTTGCCACAGTAAGGAGTATAACCGGCTTCTTTGTTCTTTAATCATAACAGACCCGGGATTTTAAACAAGAATACTCTGATTTTCCAGACGGATCTGCCGGATAATCGAATTCTCCTGATTATCAATATGCTTCTTTGCCGCTTCCGATGCCTTCTTTTTATCCCGCTGCAGAATGCATTCCAGAATTTCCCGATGCTCCTCTACCAGCTTCTCATGCTGGCTGATATCCTTAAGATAAACGAAACGGTAACGGTACATCTGCTCTGCAAGATGATTGACTAACTGCAGCAGGCGTTGATTTCCGGTTGCCTGCACAATAATATCGTGATAAGCTACATCAGCCTTCGCAATTGCCGTCGTATCTCCACTATGCGTCGCTTCTTCAAACCGATCACAGGCTTTCTTTAACTTTTCAAGCTCTTCTTCCGAAATCCGTTCACAGGCAAGCTCCACACTTAAAACATCGAGGGCACGCCGCACTTCCAATACATCCTGCAGACTTCGCTCCGTGATCTTCGCCACCTCCGCGCCACGGCGCGGCACCATCGTCACAAGTCCTTCCTGCTCAAGCTTGTGAATCGCTTCACGAATCGGAGTCCGGCTTACTCCCAGCTTATTTGCAAGATGCACTTCCATCAGCCGGTCTCCCGGCTTTAGCTGACCTGTAAGAATTGCCTTACGCAGGGTGTTAAACACTACTTCCCGCAGGGGTAGAAATTCATTCATATCAATGTCAAACTGGCTCTCCATAGGTTGTCCTGTTACATCCTTTCCTTAAAAATGCAGGTCAATGGGTTACAATTCCTGATAATAATTCCGAACAGTTATTATAATGATACGTTTACAAATGTTGTCACATAGATCTGATTACTCAATTTTAACTCACGGATCCTGTCTGCTGCCTTCTGTGCCTTATCCTCTTCCTCAAAGATTCCAAATACCGTCGGCCCGGATCCACTCATCAAAGCATTGAGAGCTCCTTCTTCACGCATCTTCTCCTTAAGCTCCGAAATAACAGGATAGGTCTTTTCTGTAACGGTTTCCAGTACGTTTTCCATACGAGTGGTAATTCCGCGGAGATCTCCGTTCCGGATGGCATCCACCATACCGTCAATATCCGGATGCTTCTGCAGGGTATCCGCATGAAGATTTTCATAAACAAACTTCGTGGAAACGCTGATGTCCGGCATGGGGCGGTGCCGGAAGCGGTGTCAGAATCTCTCCGATCCCTTCCGAAAGTGCGGTTCCTCCCATGATACAGTAGGGAATATCTGCGCCCAGCTTTACAGAAAGCTCCTGCATCTTCTCCATGCTCATGGAAAGCTGCCAGAGCTCATTCAGTCCATGAAAAACGGCTGCCGCATCGGTACTTCCACCTGCCATTCCGGCTGCAATCGGAATATTTTTCTGCAGGGTAATCTTTACCCCACGGTCAATTCCATACTCTCTGCAGATGCACTCTGCTGCCTTATAAATGAGGTTATCCTTCGCATCCTCCGGCAGAAGCGGATTGTCATTCGATACAAGAATAATTTCTTTTTCTCCGGTCTCTTCAAAACGTAATTCATCATGCAGTGAAATCGTCTGCATAATCATCTTTACTTCATGGTATCCATCCGGGCGTCTGCGTACCACATCCAGCCCCAGATTGATCTTGGCATAGGCCTTCCTTACGATCTGATTCATGTTTGTTCTTCTTTCTGTATTGTGTATACAAGGATGTACTTAATTATATACAAGGATGGTGGGTTCGTCAATATGCCGGGCATTTCATTGCTTTCATTTACTTCTCAAATCTGTTCCAATAATCTTCAAAATTAATTTTCTGATAAAGTGTATATAATCCCTCATCACTTAATTCATCATAAAGCTTTTTAAATCCTTTTTTCTCATAAAATTTATCATACATACATTCCCGACATTCTACAATGAGCAGATTGCCCCCCACTACTCTGGCAGCTATACTGATTGCATGATAACATTCATCTAAAATCTGCTGCCCACTTAACTCCTTTCCGGAGTAAGCATCACATCTTCCTAATTGTCCAATTAAATATGAGGGAATTGAATTAAGAGAATCTCGCCCGGGATATGCTCCAAGCATTTTACGTTTTTTCTTACCAGATAATTGTGAAATATCGATCGAATTCTGTGCTATTGTGAAGTATGCTGCAACAACAAACTTTCCTTCGTTCTTAAGCTTATCTTCATCAATAATCAAATGGGTTTTTCCATAATTTGTTTTTTCATATGGAATTGCTTTCTGTATTAAAAAGTTCTCTAAGTCAGTTTCACGTTGACAAGAGAACTCTTTAAAAGCCTGTTCAATTAATTGTACATCATACTCTTTATTAAGTATTTCTCCCAATGGTATTACTTTATAATTTATCACTATTTATTTAATGCCCTCGACAATCTCTGTCGTAATTCTTCTTCCTGCGATAGATGAACTGCATTAGTGTGAAAGCTTTGATGCAATGTGGGAGTCACTGCCTGAGACATCGCGTTTACAAATTCTGTTGCTTTTTCCTGATTTACTGCAAACTGCTTACTAAACGTAGATGTTGCCATTCATTCCACCTCCTGTCATGATTTATCAGAATATTATTTACAACTTTACTGTTCTTAATCATATTGTACCATACCATGTCAAGCACAATATATGGTATTTGTAAATTTTCTAACCCAAAACCGGCTCTCCATATATAAATGAAATTCCATATACGAAAAGCCGGTTTCTTCTAATTCACTACCTATTCAAAATAACCTCTGCATCCTGTCATTTAGTTAGCAGTATCAAGTCCTGCTTCTTTGGCAAGCTTGTCAAAACCTTCCATAACAGCATCATAGGTCTTCTGGGAAATCTCCGGAAGCTTACCGCCCCAGGTCTTCTCAGCCTGTTCATAACCTTTCTTGAATGCATTACGCATCTCTTCGATCTTGCCCGGATCACCACCTGTTAAAGCAGTCGCAAAATCAAGGATACGGCTGGATGTCTGGGAAACGCCCCAATAACCATCTTCCGCAATATCAGCCTGTGCCTGCGCTTTGGTAGCAGCATCTACGGTGAAGTTACCACTGGATAATACACTCCAGATGTCATTGGCCTTACCATAGGTCTCTCCCTGCTTGGTCATCATCTTTTCTACAAGGCTGCGAAGCTGTTCGGTTCTGGCATCGGCATCTGCCTTCAGCTTTGCGATGGTTGCAGTATCCGGCTTGTAGGTCTTTTTCGCAGAAGCTGCTGCGGGCTCTTTAGAAGGCTCATATATGGCACCGGCGTCGGTTGCTGTATTTGTTTTCTTTTCTGTGTCTGTCGTTGTTGCGGTTGCTGATTTGGCAGAAGCAGCTGTATAGGTGCTATATGCTTCTGAACCTGATGTAATTCCATTTACACTCATTGAAAGTCCCTCCCTGGTTTCAAAGTGATGATAATAATACTTATCTCATCTATATCTTCGGCCAGTCGGGACAAAAAGTAAACCCCTGATTATAAAAAAATAAATTTATTTGACCTTACTTGATATAATACTGAAATCATTCATGAAACAGGAAATGCCTAAACTCCTGAACCTGCATACTTATCCAAATACATCTGTGCCGTCTGCTCATCCATAGAAAACCAACGGATCAATTTCTGTATAATTATTTCTTTGGTTTTCTTCTCTTCAAGATTATCTTCAATTAACCGTCTGATCCCCACTTCCCGTTCTTCTTCTCTTCCTTCTGCTTTACCCTCATTAAAAAAGTCCTCTCTTATTTCCCGCAATGCCTGACACATATTGTACTCCTCCTGATCTCCATTCTGACTTTTGTATGTTTCTCTGTTTTCTTCAAAAAAGCTACGACCCGTCATGGTTGCAATCGCCTCCCAGGTTTCTTTGGATAAATGTGCATATCGTTCATCTTTCTCCAGACTAAGAAATTTCCCCTTATCCTTCCGGTAATTCATCGCCCGAAGCAGCTCCCGTAATTCGGTATGAAAGCATTCAAATTCTTCCTGCTCATTCACACAGAATAAATTCGCCGGGTAATCTGCAAAATATTCCCTTAAAGAATCTGTCTCTGCACGAAACTCCATCATATCCGACAGCGTTCTGGGACCGTCCCAGATTTCTGTTCCACTATAGAGGCAGATCGTATACACCGGATGCAGCCGGTCTGTTTTCAGAATTCCCGACATATACTCTGCATAAGTAACCGGAATAGCAAGCGTATCATACTGTCCGGAGCTTTCCACCTGCTTCCACAAAGCACTCACCTGTTGTCTGCGTTCTTTCATCTGACGATTATATTCTGCCGCATCATATCCCATAATCCTAACCGGCATTCCATAATTAATATAACTCTGGTTTTCAACAGCAAGCACCTGCAAGACAGTTCCGGAACGTAACTGCATCTTAACATCTCTCATTAACTTCGTTTTCGTGTCTCGTCTTCTTACCGGCCGGGGTCTGCTCTTCTCAATCTGAATTTCTGTTCCTGCGGCATCAGAAACGGTTGCCTGATCGAGAGGCCTATCCCAGGAGTTCTGTAAACATTCCTCATCCCCGCCCTTCTTCACCTTCACAGCGGCCAGGGTCTTTTCTGATGTAACGGTGTTATCCTGATCCACCACATATCCTTCCGAGGCTTCTGTAAGCTCATCCGCACAGATTACAGGCTTCCCATGAAAGAAGCAGCCATTAAATAAATCTGCAAAGTACTGCTTATTCTGCAGATACTCCTGCATACATGTATCATACTTTCCCATAGATCTCCTCCTTTTCGTTCTTTCCCCTGCATATTTAGCAAAATATCGCTGTGCATTCTGCTCTTTATTTCAAAATGCGCAGAACAGTATCCCATACCCTTCCTCATACCTATAGCTCTGATTCATTACAAACAGGGTAACGATTTCCACCATGAATTATAAGAAACAGTTCCATCATTTCTATAGGGTGGATGACCGCCATGAAGTAAATTGCTGGAAAGCACGTGTATTTGTTAGCCAATATGCACCATCCGACAGCTTATGAATAGGCATGTCTGAACTGTTACAATTGTAGAAACATGATATCTGCACGATATAAGTGCCTTTATTTGAGTTAGAAGATATAGATGATTGATTGCAATTTCTTTCCTATGCTCATCTGATTAATAAAATCAGCATAGCAGAACTTTTAGTAAATTTCAATAGTTTTTTATTTATTTTCATAGAAATTTTGTTGATCTATAACAATTCAGCCATGCAGATCTGCTTGGCCGCACCAATCAGAAGAAACCCTACCCGGAAGAAAAATAAAAGAAACCGCTGCTTTCATTCTCAGCACTTATCTGAAAACGAACGCCCGGTTTCTTTTATTTCACTTCATTAATTTCATATTCTTTATTTCACAATCAGAATTTTCTCCCCCGGGTGGACCTCCTGCGAGGTCAGGTTATTCGTCTGCATCAGGGTTTCGATCGAAACATAATACCGCTTTCCGATATCCCACAGACTCTCTCCGTCCTTCATCCGGTAGACCGCGATTCCCGGAAGCGCCGACTGCTTCTCCAAATCAAGCGGAGAAAGTGTGATCTGCTCTGCCACCTGTTCCTCCCAGGCTGCAAAAAGATCCCCGCGGAATAAAATCACACATTTTACATCCACTTCATCCGTATCAATCACCGATACGGCAATCTGCTCCATCTGCGGTTGCACGAAGCTGATCGTTCCCGGCATCATTCCTTCTGCCTCTAAAAGATACTCAAACGGAACTTCCCCGCGGATCACCCCGAACCGCTTATCCTCGTTACTGTCTTCATACAGAATCCGCAGCTGGATCTGACCGCTTAAACGGATTCCGTTCTCTGTTTCCTCCTGCTCATCCAGAATCAGATCTCCCGTCGTATGGATTACCCGGTAAATACCCGCACCTTCCTGACCTGCCTTAAAGTGTCCGGAAACCTTGCATTTTCCATTTGCCCTTGCCAGGAGCCTGCGGAAGGTAATGGGCTTACTGCTTTCCTCTACCTCATTGGATACCCCATATACATCCCCGATCATCTCCACATTTTCTTCTTCGTAAATGCAATAGAATATCCGGATTCCCAGATCTGCAAAGAGGATCCGTTCTTCACCGTCATAATCCGGGCGGATCGACAGCTCACCGTTTTCTACTTCATATTCGATCACCGGAATCATTCCCTCCCGGCAGCCGGGACACTCCACACTTCCGGAAAAGGGCACCGCTGTCTCATAATGATAAAGTTCCTCCTTTTCTCCGTCTCCTGCATACATGCAGAACACCTTCAATTCCCCCTGCACTGCAATTTTATCATCCAGTATCCGGAAATCCAGATTCACCGGCTCTGCATCCCAATATACCAGACTCCTGATATTCGGAAAGCTTCCCGGAATTTCAATTTCTTCCTTAATCGGGAAAATATCCTGATTCTTCATCGCAAGCGTTGCTATTTCCACAGATCTGCGACGGTATTCCACCTGTTCGTCACCCGATAAAGCTACCGGAATGTCTTCTTCCATCACCTCTTCGCGCACCGCATGAAAAACCATAATTGCACGTACACTGAGCTTTCTCGAATTAATCAGGGAAATTCCAAGCTCCTCTAAAACTGCTTTCACATGTACATGCTCGCCTGCACGAAGTCCCTCCATCTGCAGCTTTTCTTCAAATGGGATGCTGCCCTCCATCTGAGAGACCGGAATTCCGTCCCGATTCCCTTCGGTCAGATACAAAGCCTTGAAATGCAGTTTTCCCTTAATAGCTACTGCATCTTCAAAAGAGCTGACCTCCTCTATTGTAATTTTTCCTCTATCCAAAAGAAGTTTATCCGCATCTTTATTGGTGTCCGGAATGATCACATTGTCTTCCAGCACAACCTGCTTCGACGCATGAAGCCTGGGTGTTTCCATATGTAAGGAACGCTTTTGAAGCTCCATAAAAATCCCTCCGTAGGTTTACTTATTCACATTGTATTCCTACGGAGGGTTGTTTATTCACAAAATTCGTAACTATTCAAAGCTATGCAAATTGTGTCAATATGTCTGTTGCGATCCTTGAAAATTTTTAATTCACAGCTCCAATCAGTTCCTGAATATCTTCTACACCATACTTTGTCATATACTGTTCGATTCCTTCTATGATCTCAACGGTTGCATACGGATTCATAAAGTTTACCGCCCCGACGGAAACGGCTGGTGCTCCCGCAAGCAGGAATTCGATCGCATCCTCGGCTGTTGCAATGCCGCCCATACCAATCACCGGGATTTTAACCGCATGGGAGGCCTGATAAACCATACGCACTGCGACCGGCTTGATCGCAGGACCGGACATGCCGCCCGTCCTGTTCGCCAGTGCAAAGGTTCTCTTATGAATGTCGATCTTCATTCCTGTGATCGTATTAATCAGGGAAATCGCATCTGCCCCTGCTGCCTCTGCTGCCTTTGCCATCTCGGCAATATCTGTTACATTCGGACTCAGCTTCATGATAATCGGCTTCCTGGCCACATTTTTAATTTTCGAAGTAATGTCAAACAGGCAGTCTGCCTTCTGTCCAAAGGCAATCGCGCCCTCCTTGACATTCGGACAGGACACATTAATCTCCAGCATATCTGCCGCACTGTCATTTAACTTTTCCACAACCTCCAGATAATCCTCTACGGTTTTTCCACAGACATTCACGATAATCTTCGTGTGATACTGCTGTAAAAAGGGAATATCCCGCTTTAAAAACACATCAATTCCCGGATTCTGTAATCCGATGGCATTCAGCATCCCGCCATAGACCTCCGTTACACGCGGTGTCGGATTGCCGGGCCACGGTACATTAGCAACTCCCTTCGTCACAACGGCTCCCAGACGGTTCAGATCTACGAAATCACTATATTCCATACCGGAGCCAAACGTTCCCGATGCCGTCATCACCGGATTTTTAAAGGTTACTCCTGCGATTGTTACACTTGTGTTCATTTAGATCTCAACCTCCTCAGCCAGAAATACAGGTCCCTCCGTGCAGATTCTTGCATTATGAACCTGTGAATGTTCGTCTTTCTTCGTCGTCCTGCACACACATCCAAGACAGGCTCCGATTCCACAGGCCATATGCTCTTCCAGTGAAATGTATGCCGGAATAGACCGCTCCGAAGCCTCCTGCCTGATGGCCCGCAGCATCATCATCGGACCACACGCCATCATCACGGATGGCTGTACGCCGTTTTCCTTTAATGCAGTGAGGACATTGCCCTTCGTTCCTACACTGCCATCTTCGGTTGCCACATAAACCGTGCCGTATTTCTCAAAATCCTCCTTCAGGAACAGATTACTGTCGCGGTATCCGATAAAAACAGATGGCTTCCTTCCTGCTGCCGCGAGTTCCTTAGAAAGCTGCAGCATCGGAGGAATCCCAATTCCTCCGCCATACAGGGTGATCTCCGTAAACTCCGGATTCTTTGCAAGAAGCTCAGGAACCTTATATCCGTTTCCGAGGATCCCCAGAATCTCTACCGTATCTCCCTTTTCAAAAGAAGAAAACTCCTTCGTGCCCTTTCCTGCAACCCGGTATACCAGACGCAGTGCTGTCTTGTCCTCATTCACTTCACAAATACTGATCGGACGTGGGAGAAGGGTTGCGGCATTTTTCGGATAAACTCCGATAAACTGACCGGCACCTGCCTCCTTCGCAAGCTCCGTTGCAAGCCACAGATCATAAATTCCTTCTGCCAGCATCTGCTGTGAAAGCACGACCGCTGTTTGTTTTGCTTTTTTACTCATAATTGCTTTTCCTTCAATGACTCCAAATCGGAGCATTCATTGAATCTTTCCTTTCCCTGATTTTTTACATAAAACCACTGTTTCGCAGCGTAATTTATTCATATAATGCCTATTCAGAACCTTATTCGCAAAATTGTCGCCAAATAGCTTTCCTTTTGCTCATATGGTTACTTCTCCATATATAATCTGTCAAATATACTCGCGAATGCAAGCATTCCAATCATCTTTACCAGATTTGCATGACTCTGGATATTTCCCATATAATTACTTTCGATATACGATCTGCCCGCCGCAGATGGTCGCATGTACCACTCCCGGAAGCTCCTCTCCGATAAAAGGAGAATTTGCAGATTTCGATGCAAAATCCTGAACCCTCCAGGTTTCTTCCGGATTAAAAATCACCAGATCTGCCGCTTTCCCTTCCTCCAGCGTTCCTCCCTGCAAGCCATACAGTGCACAGGGTGCCGTACTCATTCTCTGTATCAGCTGCGGATAGGTAAGCCTTCCTTTCTGTACCAGTTCCCGGATTCCTAAAGACAATGCAGTTTCCAGACCGATAATTCCGCTGGGGGCCTCCGTAATCGGTTTTTCTTTCTCTTCTTTGCTGTGCGGCGCATGATCGGTTGCAATCAGATCAATTGTGCCATCCTGAAGTCCCGCTATAATTGCCTGCCGGTCCTCCTCTTCCCGAAGCGGTGGATTCATCTTTGCAAGCGTTCCCTTCGCAATAACCGCATCCTCCGTCAAGGTAAAATGATGTGGGGTTGCCTCTGCGTGGACATCTGCACCTGCAGCCTTGCCCTTTCTGACAAGCTCTACGCCCTCTTTCGTACTGATATGCTGGATCACAACCGTTGCTCCCGTCTGAAGTGCCAGCCGGACATCTCTCTCAATCATGGTGATCTCCGCATCCCGCTTCGATCCCCCAATTCCATAAAAGGCTGCTGCCTTACCGGCATTCACACCATTATTCTGAATATACTCTGGATCCTCTTCATGGAAGCTGATCGGCTTATGGTAAAAGGCTGCCTGCTCCATCGCCTTTGGGTTTGAACCAAAGCGATCAACCAGATTTAAAAAGCGCTGCGGCATACTGCATCCAGAAAGATCACGTGCAGTCTCCACCTGCTTTGCTCGTGTGATTGGCATAATACCTGGAATCACTGGAACACTTATGCCCTGTTCTCTGACACGATACAAGAAGTTAAAGAAAATATTGTTGTCAAAAAACATCTGTGTTGTCAGGAAATCAACTCCACAGTCTACTTTCGTCTTCAGATTGCTGATATCGTCTTTCTTATGCTCCGTCTCCACATGGCCTTCCGGATAACATGCCGCCCCGATGCAGAAATCTCCCTGCTGTTTGATATCTT
>OQVP01000892.1_pt1 | contig 11004 bp, 5 predicted proteins | sample 1691541 | NCBI WGS metagenome assembly OQVP01 (sample SAMN03418258, study PRJEB22391) | human gut metagenome | biome: human-gut; feature: organic feature; material: feces | host: Homo sapiens | place: Tanzania | collected 2013-01 | reverse complement strand
GATAGGCAGCAAGAGGATCTCACGCTTTTTTGTGTCAATTTATTACTGCAAGATGTAAATCAGCAATTGTCAGGCAAGGAGTTTGATAATTGCAGCTTTTATCGTTTGGATGAGCCACGTACGTATTTATGTATCCATAAAGCTGACTGTTGGGAGAAATCATTTATAGTTTTCCAAAAAGATGATGAGATTAGAGTTATGAAAGGCGAAACTTATGAATGGCTGGATAGTGTCACTACGAATAGAGGGGAGATGGCAAAATGGTTTGGTGCGGAATATGGGCAGTTGATAAATGGTACGGAATTGCCTATGATGGAGTAATCGGTGTTTCTGCCGGTGCCGCATTTGGCTGTAATTATATTTCCGGACAGATCGGCCGTTCCATCCGCTACAACCTGAAATACTGTAAGGATAAGCGTTACGGTGGTCTTTATTCCCTGCTTACAACCGGTGACATCTATAATAAAGATTTCTGCTACAGTGAGATTCCTTTGAAGTACGATCCTTTTGACTTTGCAGCCTTCGAAAGCAGCCCGGCTGCATTTTATGTTGTGTGTACTGATGTAGAAACCGGTAAACCCGTTTATCACCGGTATACCGGGCGTAAGGATCATGGCTTTGACTGGATTCAGGCTTCTGCTTCCATGCCGCTTGTCTCCAGGATTGTAACTATTGACGGCCAGAAGCTCTTAGATGGCGGGGTAGCTGATTCCATTCCGGTCCGCCGGTTTGAACAGATGGGATTCAACCATAATGTCATTATTCTTACGCAGCCGAAGGATTACCGCAAAAGCCCAAACAGCCTGATGCCGCTCATCCGTCACAAATACAGGGCTTATCCGGAATTTATCAAAACAAGCGAAAACCGGCACCTTGTTTATAATGATACTCTGGATTATATTTTTGAGAAAGAAAAAGAAGGCTCCGTCTTTGTCTTTCGACCTGACGAAGCCCTCCCTGTCAGCCGTGTGGAAAAGGATCCTGTAAAACTACAGGCAACCTATGACCTTGGCCGCACAGCCGGTGAAGAAAAGCTTGCAGACTTAAAAGCATTCCTTACATAACCCGGCGTCTGTGTCTGAGCCATAGCATAAACAGTACAAAACCTCCTGTAAGAGCTGCACAAAGGGAGATTCCTATCCATCCCGGCACTCTGCTCCTGTCTGTCTGCGAAGGATTCATCTCCTCCGGTGCTATAAAGCCCATCTGGCCATTTGGGGTCATACCCTGCACCAGCTTATACTTATCAATGAAGCGATGAAGCATGGCAGCAATCTCCGCTCTGGAAACCGGATCCTGCAAAGCAGACAGGACATCAGCTTCTTCCCGTATCAATCCATTGCTGACCGCCCACAGCACAGCCTTTCCGGCATCATCCATGGTACTGTCCATATCCTTCAGCTCGTCCTGACTACCCTTAATACTTATATCGTAGCCCTTGTATTGCGCATAACGGTAGAACATGACTGCAAGCTGTTCCCAGGTGATGGGATCCCCGGGTCCGAAGCTGTCCTTGTTGTAACCGCTTAAAATGTCATTCTCTGCGATCCATGCAATGGCATCTGCGTACCGCGCCCCGTCTTCCACGTCGGCAAAGCTGTTTTTAACCTTCGGTGCAGGGCTTCCCTCCATACGCCAGAGAATTTCTGCCATCCTGCCGCGCGTCTGCGTTTCATATGGACCAAACTGTGTGTTGCTTATACCCTCCATCAATCCATTTTCATAAACAAACATAACGTCATCATAAAACCAGTCGTCTTTGGAAATATCGGTAAACGGGTTATTTCCTTCTTCTGCCTCTTCGTCCGCAGCAGGCTGGTCACCGGTGATCGTCGTGGTATCGCGTTTGTCCTGCCACTCCCTTAACAGGATGCTGTCCTTTGGCGTCGTACGCCTGGTATTCTCTGCACCGGGTTTGATACCTGGAGCCGGTTCTGTACCGGGTGTCGCAGAAAACGGACTTGCAGGAGCTGCGCCGGCTCCGTTATTGGTTCCGGAATCCGTATGAGCTGCAGATGCTGTGCCACTGTTTTCCGGCTGTGACGGGATTCCGGTGTTTCCATTCACCGGATCGGGAGCTGTCTGCTGTGATATCATGGCAAGCTGTGGTGTGGAGCGGTTGTCTGCATCATCCTTAGCATAAAGGAATAAGGATCTGTCCGTCTCTCCCTCCGGCAGCGTTCCGGTAATGGCAAAGCTGCCATCACTTTCGGCATAGACGCTTCCACTGTCATATACGACCTCGCTTCCGGCCTCTGTCATTCCGGTAATGGTATACGCACCTGTGCTCCGGTTGGCGAAGAAGATCGGACTGGTGAGCGTGAGCACAGGATCTGTCTTATCCATATTCACCAGAAGGAACTCACTGGTTACATCCTTGCCCTTGATTCCACTCACGCAAAGCATCAGGCTTCCGGTAAAATCGGGGATCGTAAATGTATTATTTCCATCTCCCGTAAGCTTCTGATCTGTGTCCATCCGTGTGACCTGAATACGCTCTGCTTCCCCACAGGTCACGGTAAGGGAGTTGGTATTTCCTCCTACATAAGCCTGAAATACACCATTCGTATCCTTGGTGCAGTCAGCACCGTTTACAGCAAGTGAAATGTCAAGTGGTGTGTATTTCGGCAGATTTTCTTCGTTGGAGCTTGTTTCCGAACTGTAATACTTTCCCTTTCCTTTCTCTATCGTTTCTTGTTTGTAGGCGCGCACTCCGATCTTATAGTACTTATCAGCGGTAAGATTTTCTGCGGGAGCAGAAGCAGCTTCACCCTCGCCGTTAAAGGAAACAGCACTTCCACCTACAGTCAGTGCCATATCGATGGTATTCTTGTCGGCACCAAGATCATAGCCAAAGCCCGTATCCTTCCAGTCTGTGCCATCCTTCTGATAGATGGTTACATGATAGCCGTCAGCACCGGCAACCGGATCCCATTCGGCACGCATAACCTCATTACCGATAAATTTCAGCGTAGCCGTCAAAGGAGCATCAGGCTGCATGGTATTCCTATAAGAGATCGGTGCATTAAACTTCTGATGATCAATAGCTGCAAGTGTAGTCACCTTTTCTCCGCCCTCAAGGGTAAAGTCCTTTTCTGTCATCAGGAACGATGTTGCGTAATAAGTACCTGTAGGCAGAAGCTCACCGCTATCAGGAAGGCTGACAGAGAGATTATCCGTGTCTGTTATGGTCTGTTCGTCCACCAGATAGGCAGCATCACCCTCGGTACTTCCCAGATAGGTACGCAACACATAGGTTTTTCCGTTTTCGGGATACTTCACCTTGCCGGTAAGGTTATTGGTGTTCTGTGTCAGCTCCAGCTTTTCAAACGGTTCAACTGTAAACCCTTCTTCATCGGAAAAGCTCAGTGTACCAGTGTTAACCGAATATGTACCGCCTTCCTTCAGACGAAGGAGTACCAGGCGATAGTAGTTGCCATCATCTACCGTCTTCTTCATATCACCTGTGCTTGCCGCATTAATGTCTGCTGCAGGATCAATTCTTCCGTCCTCTCCTACCCAGTTGACACGGAGATCTGCGCCATCCTTCTGAACCTTCAGAGCCTGTTTGATCTTCTCCTCCGTGATGCTGTTGTCAAATGCCAGCAGAATATACGGTGTTTCATCTGCGTCGGCATTCACTGTGATCTCTTTCGTTACAGCTCCTCCTCTGTTTCCAAGAACAACCGGCTCTTCCGTCTGCAGAGCTCCGGTTTTCTCATTGTCTTCCGACAAAGTACCCTCTGCAGAACCGGTTCCCTCACCGTTCTCCTGTGATGTGCCCTGGGTTGTTCCGCTTCCTTCGGTATTCTCCTGTAATGCACCCTGGGTTGTTCCGCTTCCTTCGGTATTCTCCTGTGATGCTCCCTGGGTTGTTCCGCTTCCTTCGGTATTCTCCTGTGATGATCCCTGGGTTGTTCCACTGCCTTCGGTATTCTCCTGTGGTGTGCCCTGGGCTGTTCCGCCACCTTCGGTATTCTCCTGTGATGTGCCCTGGGGTGTTCCGCCACCTTCGGTATTCTCTTGTGATGTTCCCTGGGTTGTTCCACCACCTTCAATATTCGCCTGTGATGTACTTATTACAGGAACAGCTGCTTCATTATTTGCCTGCAATGCTCTCATTACAGGAGCGGCTGCCTCGGCATTCTCCTGTGGTGCACTCTGCACAGAAACAGTCACCGCATTATTTTCCTGCGGAAGACTCTGTCCAGAGACCATACTTTCGCTGCTTTCCTGCTCTCCGGACGTGCTCTGTCCGGTTCCGGTGCCTTCACTGCTTTCCTGTTCCCCGGACGTGCTCTGCCCGGTTCCGGTTCCTTCGCTGCTTTCCTGTTCTCCGGACGTGCCCTGCCCGGTTCCGGTGCCTTCACCGCTTTCCTGCTCTCCGGACGTACCCTGCCCGGTTCCTGTGCTCTCGCTGCTTTCCTGCTCTCCTGCTGTGCTCTGCCCGGTTCCGGTATCCTCGCCGGGCTCCTCTTCATCCTCCATGGAAAGGCTGCTCAGCAAGTCAGGATCCTCACTCATCAGAGAAACACTCTGTACCACCGGTGTCACGCCATGGTCTTCCCAATTCCACTTCGGCAGCTTTTTCAGCCACTTCATTTCAATATCCCAGCCGCCGCCCTGTTTGAAGTCGGTCTTCACAATCTGAGGCACCAGCACCCATACCCGCGCATCGAAGATGTACACATATACTCCTGCCATTGCGCCGAGATAAATATCAACATTCTTAAATGCCTCCTTCATGCTTTCGTTGACGGTGGTTCCCTGGATGGGAACGGTCGTCTGCCCACCCATGATGAGGTTGATATCCGTTGAGGCCAGTTTTGTGCCACCAATCCACTTAATCTTTTCAGGGATCTGCACAGCTCCCTTGACAATGCCATTGGCGCCGATGCCAAGATAGAGGTTATCCTTTGCGTTATTCACACCACCAAAGGCACCCATTTCCATGGAGGTATTCAGATCCAATATATCAATTTCCGTACTGGGCAGCGCAGCTTCCAGCTCCTCGGAGCCGGAAAAATAGATGCCCTCATATTCCACACCCTTATAGTTCCGTTTCTGTCCGTTAACCTTCAGGGAATAGCCAAAGCTTTTAATGACTTTGACATTCGGACTACCCACAAGTCCCACTTCGGATGCCTTCAGTGTGAACTCGCTGGGACCAATGATCACATCTCCCTTTCCTTCGACGAGGTGGAGATAGGTACCCTTCAGCGTACCCCGCAGCTTAATGGGCGGAATGCCAAAATAGTTGCCGTTCACTGTGGCAGCCAGATCCTTGAAGCCTGCTCCGCCACCGTTGAGCTGTCCCACAGGCACCGGCGGAATCAGTACAATACCCGGGCTGGAAGCAACATAGAAGTACAGTTCATCAGGGATCAGTACACCGTTATTGGCTCGTTCCAGTGCCAGATTCGCTTCAGTTTCAAAGAGATCAAAAACATTCAGCTCCAGCTCAAAGGCATATCGTTCCTCGCCTTCAAAGGTGTTGACCTCGCCCTTAACCTTGGCAAGCTCCAGCGCCAACATGGTGGCTGTGTCAAAGCTGCCTGTGGCATGTACGCCATTCAGCTGGAATCCATAGGTTTTTTTGCCGTTCACGTTCTTTTCCTTCAGTCCGTAGCCCAGCTTTTCCAGAGAAAATTTTGCGCCGTCAAGGACAGTCCTGAACCTGATATCACCACTGAATATAAGGTTCCCCGAAGCATCGGCAGCAGCCTTTTCAAGCTTTACCTTAGTGTAGGGAATGTCCACATAAATAAGAGCATCGTTCTTTTCGGGAGCGATGTCAAACACAAAGCCCTCCTTCTTAAGAGAGATACCCAGACTGTTGCCTGCACCGCTTTTTGGCTGGTAAAACTTGAAGGTCGGTGCGCTGAGATGTACCCCGCTCTGCTCCACTCTTCCATCGCTATGGATAATAAGCTTTCCGTCATTTGGCCATGTTGCCGTGACAGAGGGTGAGAGCAATGCTGCTCCCCCTGTGAAGGTAAAGGAACTGCCGTCAGTACTTTCATAGTCACCATTGATAAGAGCGACAGGATTACCATATTGCTTTTTCAGCTCTGCAAGTGCCGTATCATCCGCAACATACTTCACCGTTACGCCGCTGCCGCCGGAAAAGACAGCCAGCCGTTTGGCGGTAATGGAGGTATCGACTTTATCCGGCTCTGTGGGAAGATTTTCCGACTTGTCCACCAGATCACGATAGCCCCAAAGAAAGTGCATTGCATTCGCATTAATATTTTCCTTCTCAAAGGCCTTACCGGGGTAGCTTTTGCACAGCACGGATGTGGTCTGCGGCTTTCCGCCGGGCTGTACATCTGCGACCGGCGGTAAATTGACATTGATCCGCCCTCCCGCAGTGGAGGTAATGTCCCTTGCATGGTATTCCGACAATCCTACAAAGGGATTTGCCCAGCTGTAACCGTCCACGTAGGCCTCTGTGATGTATACGCCATCCAGATCACCCGACTGGTAATAGCCCTTGGGCACAGTCCGCGTATAAATATCTTTCACGGGTGCGGTGAGGGTGACGCTTTCAGAGGTAATCGTCGGATTTTCCCCTGTCGGCACGGTAATACGCCTCAATTTCACCGCGGGACCATTCTGCATTTCGAGATTGGCATTATGCCCCATCGCTGAAAAGCCGCTCAGGGTATAGCCCCATGTAAAAAGCGGGTCACCCCACAAAGTCCCGGAACTTATATTATTGATGAATACGTCGCTGACTGTTGTCAGCACGCCCCATGTGGCCTGACCGGAGCCGGACGTATCATTCTTGAGCTGTACAAGCTCGTAGTAGGCTGTCACCGTTGCGTCAACTTTTGTTCCCGCCCGTAGGGTATACGTTGCCTTGATGGCAGGAGCATTCCCCTGGGGTGTTTTTTTTACATATTCCGCCTGCTTCAGGAGCATATCCATGCTCTCAACACTCCCCACGCCATAGCGATAGGTCGTAATCGTACAGTACGGCGTCTGTCTGGTGAGCTCCCCACCTGCAACCTCCGTGGGAGACGTCGTGAGATATGTGCCTCCGGACTTTCCATCCTGATGCAGTGTCACACGGATATAATCGTTCTGCAGCACAAGTGAGCCGTCCTGTTGTTTAATCTGCTGTACAGTTCCTCCGGCATCCTTTGCCGGATAAATATTTCCTGCGAATGCCATCGCCTCCGCAGGCAGCAGACCAACCAACAGACTGAGCATCATGCACATAGCCAATAGTGTTCTGATGAATCGTTTTTTCATTGGTTTGTTCCTTTCTGTTCCTTCATGCTGTATTCCTACACCGATTTTTCTGAAAATGTAGCCTAAAAAAAATCTTTACTTATACAGGTACATGAAAATGAAAAAACTCTCACCCCGAACATAAAATTTTTCAGGAAAATATAACCAGAAATTTGACCAAAATTTTAGCAATTTTTGCCAAAATTAAGAGCCGCCCAAAGGCAGCTCTCAGAAAATGTAAATATTCAGTCAGGAGAAAATAAAAAGTTCGCCTGCGAACTCTTTGCGCGCGAGCGGTGTTGCAAAACAAAACCCTAACAACAGCTATCCGTTTTTAATCTTTTCTGCAGATACGAAAGGCTCTGTAAATATTCCTCATCCGAATGAAGATGCTCAATGATCATCGGCATGTCTGGATTTTCTGCTGTTGCAAGCTGCGCATATTTCTCCAGCGGTAACGTTCCTTCCCCACAGGCGCACTCTCTCAGCTGGAAGGTAAATTCATTCAATAAAAGAACATCCTTAATGTGGCAGCTTAATATCCTTCCCTTCAGCTTCGAAAAGCATTCTTCCATAAATTCCTCTGCGAAGAAATAACGCTGTGGGCAATTTACCATATTAATAAAATCCATATGCACACCAAAGGCCTCTCTGTCTACATCCCCGATCAGACGGAGATATTCATCGGGACCTGTCGGAATCATCCAGGGCATCGGCTCAATACTGAATTTCGTATTCACAGGATTTGCTTCATCAATAATGTGCTGTATGGAATCAACCGCCATTTTCCACGTCTCTTTGGAAAAATTCCCGGGATATCCACCATCCCAGATCGGTCCATGCGGTGTACCAACAATATTCACACAGCATTTTGCACCAATCTCATCCGCCATTTTCAGCTGATTGATCGAGTAAGCAACTGCCTCTTCCCGTTCCCTGTTATCCACAGCAAGAACATTTTTCCAAATACCGACCTCGGCAATGATTAACCCTTCCTGTTCCGCAGCCTTCCGATAAGCATCAATGGTCTCCGGGGAAGCTTCACAGTTAACCGGAAACACAACGGATCCGCATCCGAGCTCTCTGTGCTTCTTTGCCCACTGCTGCGGGGTTTCATGTGCCAAAGGAACAGACAATCCTATTTTCATAACGCTTCCTCCATCTTTTTGTAAAGATTAATTGCAGCTATTTAGTGTCTTGGTAGCTACAATTTATTCTAAGCTCAGAACACCATCAGAAATGACGGTAATGAATCACTGAAGGATCAATCTCCTTTAAGGACTTTGCTCCGGTTCTTGCCATGATACTCATCAGCTCCCGGTTCATTTCATTCATACGGTTGGTAACACCTGCTGCACCATCCTTTAAGGGTCCCATCAGTTCGCGTCCGACACACACTGCATCCGCGCCCAGTGCCAGTGCCTTAAAGACATCCATGCCACTCTCAATCCCACAATCTACGAAAACAGGGATCTGTCCATCTACTGCTTTTACAATTTCAGGCAGAATCATCAGCGGAGGTACGGCATACTGCATAATTCCATGATGATGGGAAACAAGAATTCCCGATACACCTGCCTTCACACATTTCTCAGCATCCTTCGCGCTCAGCACGCCCTTTACAATAAATGGTACAGATGATGCTTTCACATAATTTTCCAGATCCGAAGCTGTCTTTGCATGCATCGGCAGACCACATACCACATCATATTCCCCATTTCCTGCAAAGCAGTGGTCAATATCCATACCGACAGCGAATGCCCCATGTTCGGCAGCATGCCGGATTTTGTGATAAATCACTTCATCCTCTCTGTGTGGTTTAATGATTTTCACTGTTCTGGCTCCGGTTGCAAGAATCTGCTCCAGTTCATCATCTTCCCCCATGCCAACCCAGTGCACCGCTCCTGCATCCTTTGCACCCTTTCCAAACTCCGCCATGGCATTATCACAAATTTCATGCAGATGGGAAAGTGCTGCTGTCATAATCGGAGTTTCAAATGTCTCTCCATATAATTCCATCTCCGTAGAAGGAAGACTGGAATCACTTTTGCTGCTCATACATCTTCATCTCCTCTTTCGCCTTTTCCAGAACTGCAATCAGCTTATCACACCATGCATCAAATTCCGGATCTTCCACCTGACATTCCGGATGGGAAAGAACATAATCCACGGTATTCCGGATTCCCTGCTCCATACGGACATTCATGCACAGACCGGGAACTGCATTCTTCAGCTTCTTATTATCAAATACTACGGTATTCGCCTTATCACCAGTCAAGGCTCCTTCAAAATCATACGGGCCTGCTGCATCAAGATATGCAGATGAAACATAGTAAGGCTTGTATTCAACATGCAGTGCATCCGCCACAGCCTGATAAATCTGATTCCAGGTCACCGACTGATCGCTCGTAATCTGGAATGCTTCACCGATCGCCATCGGATTTCCCATTAGGCCCGTAAATCCCTTGGCGAAATCGGAATTATGGGTAACGGTCCACAAAGAAGTTCCATCCCCATGAACAATCACCGGTTTTCCCTCCAGCATTCTCTTTAAAACCTGAAAACTTCCTTTATCTCCATGAACTCCAATAGGAACATTTCTCTCATCGTATGTATGGCTCGGACGGATAATCGTAACCGGGAATCCATTTTCACGATACATTTTCATTAAAAACTCTTCACAGGCAATCTTATTTCTGGAATATTCCCAATGAGGATTGGAAAGCGTCGTTCCTTCTGTAATGCGATAATCCATAACCGGCTTATGATAGGCAGATGCAGAACTAATGTACATATACTGCTTCGTCTTTCCGGCAAACAACCGGTAATCCCGCTCCACCTGCTCCGGAACAAATCCGATAAAATCGCATACCACATCAAAATCCATTCCGGCTATCTTCTCAGCAACTTCCTGTTCCTTGCTGATATCGGCAACAATCTGTTTTGCCTGTCCATCCAATACATTCTTACGGCTTCCTCTGTTCAGAAGATATAACTCCCAGCCTTGTTCTACCAAAAGTCTGGAAATCGCCATACTGATTGTTCCTGTTCCTCCAATAAAAAGTGCTCTCATGCCATTACCTCCCTGTATAAATTGTATTTGTATTTCCTTTCTTACCTCCACTCAAAGGTAACCATACCTATGATATAAACTGCCAGAATACATACCGGCACAACAACACCGAAAATCGGTTTCATCCATGGCTTAATCTTTAATCCCTTACCCTTATTCGCTTCTGCCATAAGGTTATCAAATCCCCATCCGAAACGCTTGCTGGTACAAAATAGCGAAATCGTCATGGCTCCCAGTGGAAGAATATTGTTACTTACCAGAAAATCCCAGAAATCCAGCCAGGTAGAGGATGGTGTGAACGGATGGAAGTCCAATACACTGAATCCAAGCGCGGTTGTAAGGGAAAGCAGGAATACCACAATTCCACATACAAGACACCCTTTCTTTCTGGTCCATCCGGTCATCTCCCGCACGCAGGCAAGAATGTTTTCACACACGGTAAGTTCTGTCGAAAATGCTGCGAAAACCATGAACATAAAGAACAGGCTTCCCCAGACTCTTCCTCCCGGAATGTTCCGGAATACCGTTGCCATGGTATCAAACAGCAATGCAGGTCCTGCCGTTACCTCAAGTCCGTATGCATAGCAGGAAGGGAAAATAATAAGGCCCGACACAATCGCCACAAACGTATCCAGTGCAATCACATGCACGCTTTCTCCCAAAAGGCTGCGGTCATCTCCCAGATAACTTCCGAG
>OQVP01000888.1_pt1 | contig 11018 bp, 4 predicted proteins | sample 1691541 | NCBI WGS metagenome assembly OQVP01 (sample SAMN03418258, study PRJEB22391) | human gut metagenome | biome: human-gut; feature: organic feature; material: feces | host: Homo sapiens | place: Tanzania | collected 2013-01 | reverse complement strand
TTAAGCCTGTAGCTAGCGTTCATCCTGAGCCAGGATCAAACTCTCCATTGTAAAATATCATTTTTACTTCTTGCCTCATTACTGAAGCAATCGGTGTTTGTTGTCTGTACTTAGGACGAATATCCTTTTCGTTTATTGAAGCTTAGTAAACCTGACTTGTCAATTTCTTGACGGTTCGTTTCTTTTACCCAGTCAACTTTCTTATTTCTAAGAAGTTAACCGCTTCTTGTACTACTTGTCTGTTTATGTAAAATCTTTCAAAGAACTCTTTCTTTAGTTGCTTAGAGAAAGCGTATTTCTCAAAAGCGAGTGCAAAAGTACTAACTATTTTCGAATCCGCCAAATTTTCAGAGAAGAAAGTTTCATTTTTATTTTAAATTTAACAGTCTTAAACATTTTAACTCGTTATTCCCCTTCAAACTCCTTATAATATACATACACACGTTGGGCGTATGTGTGTACGCACACGCTTCTTTATACAGTTAAGAAAATCTAAAACCCTAAAATTACCCCCCCCCGAATTTGGCAGCTAACGGATTTTTTGCTACCTTTGTCGATGAAAAATGGAAGTTATAAAGACTTGAATGGTATATTCTGAGCAAAATCAGGTATATCCAACATGAAAAACGATATATCCGCACAAAAAACGGTATATCTAAGAACGATAAAGAAGATTAAGAACAATTTAAAGAAGACCGATTCATGAATAGAATTAAAGGACTGCGCATGCTGCTCCTCTTGATTTCTACTCTTACGATGAATTCCACGCTGGCACAAGACTGGCGATTGAAGACAAACCTGGCATACTGGGCAACAACAACACCCAATATCGCTGTGGAAACCAGACTATCTAACCGATGGTCGATGGATCTATCATTAGGATGGAACACAATTACGTATAGTGGAAACAAGAAACTGAAGCACATTGCGATACAACCGGAAATCAGATACTGGCTCGGATGCCCCTACATCGGGCACTTCCTGGGAGCCAACATACTCTACTCGCATTACAATGCAGGTGGCGTACACTTCCCCTTCGGCTTTTTTCCAGAGCTAAAAAAGCATCGGTTCCAAGGCGACTTGGGTGCCGTAGGACTGGTGTATGGTTACGACTGGTCGCTCGGAAAGAGCAACAGATGGAACCTGGAAACGGCACTGGGACTGGGAGTGGGCTTCACACGCTATACCAAATACAACTGTTACGGAAAATGCGGTACGGCTATCGAGAAAAAAAACAAGACTTTCGTGATGCCAACCAAGTTGGCGGTATCGCTGGTTTACAATATCGGTCCTACCGACCGCATGGACAACTGCCGCCAGAAGGAGCCGCAGGAGATTATCCTTCCGGAGGATAGCTGCACGCTCAACGATATCCAGTTTATCCCAGCCCTCTCGTTCGTAGAAGACAACACGGGCAAGGCGGGCGAGTTACAGAAGAACAACCCTGTGCTTCAAGACATTAAGAACTATCGTCCTTACACCAAGGATTTGGTATTGACTCAGGAAGAAGGAGCACTCTACATCTTCTTCCCGAAGTCGAAGGCTGAGATTACGCAGGAGTTCCGCAATAATAATAAGGTGCTCGACCAGATTATCGACATCACCAAAGCCATCATGAAGGATACCACTTCTTCGGTGAAGATTATCCAGATAGTGGGTCTCGCATCCATTGATGGTTCCGTGAAATTTAACGAACAGTTGGCTGGTAAGCGAGCAGAGGCATTGAAGGATTATATCCAGCAGCGCACCTTGCTCCCCGATTCGCTCTTCGAATGCAACAACGGCGGAGAGGCTTGGGCTGAGCTTCGCTATAGCATCAGGGAGAGCAATATGAAATGCAGGGGCGAACTGCTGAGGATTATCGATGAGGAGCCTGATGCCGACCGCAGGGAGCGTCGCATCAAGAGCATCGACCAAGGCAGGGCATGGGCAGAACTTCGTGATAAGATTCTGGGCAACCAGCGCAATTCCGGTTTCCTCCGCATCTACTACGATTACGTACCTGACGAGGCGGCGGCAACCATCAACCTAGCCACCCAGTTGCTCAAGTCGGAGCGTTATCTGGAGGCGTTGAAGGAGTTGCAGAAGGTAAAGGCCGACAAGAGAGCCGCCAACGCCCTAGGCATAGCCTACTACATGACGGGCAACCGAGAAGCCGCCCGCCGTTACTGGCAGCAGGCGATGGAGGCTGGCGATGAGGAGGCGAAGAAGAACCTCATGCAATATGATAGAATTTTTAATTAACAAGTTTATTTACATACTAAAATCTGACTAAAGTTATGAAAAGATTTCAGCTATTTAGCTTGGCAAGTGCAATGCTTCTTGCCAGCGCAGCAGGATTCACTTCCTGCTCATCAGATTCAGAAGATCCTCAGGCAGGAGGATCAGGTGTGGCAGGACAGGTGGTGAAGACACAGTTCTACCTGAACATTCCGTATGCCGGAAATGATGAGGGCGGAAATGCCAGAGTTTCAACGAGAATGACAGCGAACAATACCCAAAAAAATAATAATTTCTTGGGATTAGTAGAAATGGAAATGTTTGCGTTTGAAGGTGAACCTGGAACTAAAACGAACACATCTACCCGAACTATCAGAATTGGAGATAATACAGGTACTAACGATAACGATGCTAAGCGCCGACTCTATAGTGACATTGCGATTCCGGTAGGTACAACCAATATGGTTTTGTATACAAGAGCATCCAAAAAGAGTACTACCTCAACTGGCACAAAGGATGAGTTCCAAGCAGGTTCTTTGACTAACCCTTATAATACTTTTACAGATGAAGCAAAACCAACATTATCGGAGCTCAAATTCAATTTGGCAACAATCCATAGTGCTAACGACTTTGATTCTGAAGGTAGCAATATTCTAAGCAAGTTGAATAAAATCGCACAAACGAGTGCAAAGGTTGGCGAAACTACTATAGAATGGTCAAATATAGATGCAGCTAACATAGGAACAGCTGAAGAGCGTAAAATTCTGAAGGATTTATACGAAGATTTCGTTAAATTAACTGCAGGTTCCGAGAATTCTGTTATACGTGCTATAGAAGACCTAAAGGCTGCTGTCGGAACGCAAATGCTCGCCGATTTCAACGAGTTGACAAAAGTCATTAAGGATAATTGTACAACACCTTTTCTCAACACTGGATTCCCGAGAAACCTTGGTTTACCAGATGGTGCTGCAGTATTGACTTTTGACAAACAAAACAGGACTTTTGCATATCAAGAAGTTACTCCAGGAATGTCAACAGGAGGTAATCTTGTTGACCACAAGACTATTACTTACCCATCAGAATTGGCATATTTCGTAAGTTCTCCTGTTAAAACTTCTGCAACTAAAAGTGAGTTTACCGATTTACCAAACTATAATGAATGGTTAAATAATAAAGAAGGGTGGACAGGATACGAAGGCGTTGTTAAAAGCAACACCACATTAGTGGTATTAAAGGAGCCTGTACAATATGGTGTAGCATGCTTGGAATCCAAGATAAAGTGTGCAACAGCATCACTAGAAGACAATGCTAAGGATATTATAAAATCTGCAGAAAATAACACTCTAACAGTTCCTAAAAACGGCATTACAGTAACAGGCATCCTGATTGGAGGTCAACCTCAGGGAGTAGAATGGAATTTCGAACCTGCTTCTAGCGCAACTTTTGATCATACGATTTATGACAATGATATAATTGGAATAGTTGCCCAAACATCTGATTCCAAGCCGAACTACACTTTGGTTTTGGACAATAAAGATTCATCGCCTTCTGCCAAACAAAGCAAGGTGTATGTGACTGTTGAATTAGCAAATAACATGGGCGATTTCTATGGTAAAGAAGGTTTGATTCCACAAGGTAGCAGATTCTATTTAGTTGGCGAGTTGGATCCTACAGGAAAAACCACCACAACAGTTGACCATGTATTCGTAAAGGATCATACCACTGTTGCCAACTTCATCATCAAGGACTTGAAGAAGGCTTACAACCATATCCCTGATCTGCGTACATCAAAGATTAACGTAGGTCTTGCAGTAGATCTTAAATGGCAAGAAGGTATTACATTCAATGTAGACCTCTAGGCCAGATAGAATAAAACGATAGCTTACCCCCACACGTTCTTAAAGGGCGTGCGGGGGAACTTTCCAGAAATGCAAATGGGGCTTGACAGGCAAGCAACTGTGCCTTATCCCGTTTTGCGCCTCAGAAAGGCACGAAATTGCCCTAGCTGGGGCAACTTTCTGTCCTAACTACGGCAGTTAGCTGCCATGCCTAGGCACTTTGCGAAATGAGCGGAATTTCACTTCGCTATCGCCTACACTTGCCTTCGGAAACGGGCTTTCGAAATCAGCGAGTCGCAGCATACGCAGAAATCTCGAAAACTATTGCACACTACACTAAATCGCTGTATTTTGCTAATTATCAGCATCTTATAGCCGTGTAATGTAGGCATCGACACTACACTAACACTACACCACACTACACTCATCTCGCACCGTGTAATGTAGTGTAGTATTCGTGTAGTGTCAACGACCACACTACACTCGCATAACAACCTCATACACAGCTATTTGCTGAACTTTCGTGTAGTGTGCAATAGAAATCGCAAATTATAATCATATTTGTGGAGGAAGATTGTCGAACATTAAGAATGCAAAAAGTACAATGAAAAATCTATATAACACTTTACTGGCAGCCGTGATGACCATCAGCGTCATCGCATGTTTATCTTCATGCATTGATGAAGATATGAGCGACTGCGGCAAAGACTATAAGATACAATACAATCTGCAGCTCAATACGCAGATCAACACCGTGATTGACGTGGATCTGAATCTCATCGAGGAACAGGAGATTGCTGCCCGGCTGAAACAGGCGCTCAGCAAGGTATTCACCGACCATGCCCACGACAACGACCTCTCCTTCTTCGTAGGCGAAGAACTCTCCCACCACGAGGCAAACAAGATGGGTGCCAACTCGGTATCCTACACCATCTATCTGCCACGCAACAACTATCAGAACCTCTCTCTCGCCAACACCGGAAGCGCAGACAATGTAAAAATCATCAACGCAAGCTCCTGTAAATCACTCGCTTTGCAGCAAGAGACAAAAGATACCATCAACAGTCACAACATCGGACTGTTCACATCCCGACTCACCATCGACGAGAACGATTTCGAACACGACCTGCAAACCACGCTCTATATGGCAAACAGCTCTGCTGTGGTGGTTATCGACCAGAGCAAGGTGCAGCCCACCGAACTCTGGGGATTTGTAGAAGACATGGCAACCCAATTCCAGGTGAACGACAGCACCTATTCTTCCAGCCTCAACACAATGGTCAGGGCGAAGAGAATCAACCAGGATTTCATCACCAACTCCATCCCAACCCACGATGCCCTCTACACAGTCAACTTCCCGAGCATCAAACCGGAATGGCGCTACCACGTCATCGCCAAGGTGAACGGCAAATACACCGAAACCATCTTCACCATGAACGAACCGCTGAAAGCCGGCAAGCTTAAGATTATCAAGACCCGACTGAAGGAAGACGGTTCGCTCTCTACCAGCAACACCGCCGTAGGCGTAAGCGTGAAACTCGACTGGAAACCAGGCGGAAGCCACGACGTGGAGATTTAATGAAGTGAAGAGATTTAAGTGAAGAGTGAAGAATTCAACGGCAATAAACATTTGATACATGAATCATATTACGAAATACATATTTGCGATACTATCGCTTATCATGCTGGCAGGATGCAGCGGAAGCGAGCAGGGCGAGGAGAGGCCAAAGGACACGCTGGTTCCCATCTCGCTCACCCTCTCCGTGCCTAACGACAAGTCAAGCACCCGCATCGGAGACCCGGGAGAAGCCACCCACGACGAGGTGGATTGGGACCGGCTCACCATCATCGTAGCCTATACGGAAAAGACCCAAGGCAACGAAATCATAGATGGAGCACCCTTGAAAATGGTATATTACGATACCTATACCAAGGACGAATTCGACCGGAGAAAACTCGTCACCCACGCCACCTCAACCCTCTCAGGACCTGATGTCAACGGCTTTCGCACCTACACGATGTATCTGCCGCTAGGCAAGTGTTGCGTTTATGGGGTTACCTATAGTAGCGGACAAGGACTGGAGCTGGAGAGTGATTTGGACAAAATCGAAAAAGACGGACGAAACCACAACTCAGACATTTATAATTTACAGATTAGCAACGACTATGCCAAACCAAGCGGCGGCACTACGGATATAGCCAAGTTTATCAGCGTAGCCACGGGCTATGCAGTCAAGCTGGACAAAAAACAGCCACAGACAACCGACAGAGAAGTAATAGTAGAAAAAAACATCAATGCCGATATCAACACCAAGCAATACTGGCGCATGGTACTGGGCAGACTGGCTGCCAAGATTGACATCCAATGGGATGCCAAGGGAGCCTATGAGAAAGATGAAAATGGTAAGCAAAAATTCACCGATGTGAAAGTACAAGGTTTTACTTATCACGGAGAACCGGCAGGTCAAGAAACAACCGTTTCCGGTTCAGGATATGGCAGACTCTTCCCTACCCTTTACCATAAAAATGTATCTCCTATGGTTACGGTAAGTGGACAGACCACCTTCTTGAACACCTCGGAAATCAGCAAGCGCAACGGACGGGTATATCATTATACCTTCCCAGACGGAACCAATCCTCCTCGCATCACCTTCCAGCTTGACACAGAGAAAGAAGGAACAACAGGGAACAAGATATACAACGTGACATTTGACATGAGCAATCTGAAAGATGGTTTTATCCCAGCCCGCTGGTACAAGATCAATGCAAGAATATCGGGCAGCAAACTCGGTGAGGAGCCAAATATCACAATCAGCAAATTCGACATATAAAACTCTTTTCAGCATGAAAATACAACATACGACATACAGGAAAATCATAGCACTCCTCATCCTCCTGAGCAGTGTCAGTTCTCTGTTCGCACAGAGCAAGACCTATCATGTAACGGCAGAGGCAACAGACGGCGGCGACGGCTTATCGTGGGATAAGGCAATCACCCTGGAAAATGCATTGAGCCTAGCCAAGGCTGGCGACGAAATCTGGGTGAAAGGCTACGAGGATATTACCGGCCACATCTACAAGGCACCGAAGGGCGGCTTCGTTCTCCCTTCGGGCGTCGGCATGTATGGAGGTTTTGCAGGAGACGAAACCATCAAGAACAATCTCCCTACGGGCAGACACAAATATCAGATGAAGTATCAGACGGCTCTGGTGGGCGATATCGGCACCAACGACAAGGCGAGCCAGCAGCTGATTATCTATCCAGAGAATACCACCCGCAACGACAATGCCACCCATGTGCTGACCCTCCAGATGGGCGTAACACAGGACAACACCAACGACGGCAACAAGCCAACCATCGTTTCCGGTTTCCTCATCGCTGCAGGCAATGCCAATGGAGCGAATACTTCTGCCAATGGCAGAGGCGGCGGCATCTACGTGGTGAACAACAGCAACGACGGCAATGCCCAGAGTCGCTTCTTCCGTATTTCGCAATGTAACTTTGCGAACAACTACGGCATGCGCGGCGGTGCCATCTATGTGGATAATTCCTGCACCAACCAGCAGTCTGCCATCAGCTACTGCAGCTTCTTCAACAATGTAGCAGGCAAGCGAGGCGCCAGCGAAAACGAAGGTGGCGGTATGTGGATAGACGGAACAGCCACCGTCTACAACTGCAACATCAACAACAATACAAACGGCGGCATCCGACTTTCGAGCACATCGAAAATCGTCAACTGCTCTGTAATAGCCAACACCGTATCGGCAGTAGACCTGACCACAGCCGGAGCATCAGGAAGCGATGGCGGCGGAGCGGTTTACAACACCGTGCTCTGGCATTCCACGGCACTCAGCAAGCAAGACACCCGTCCTACCTTCTATTCCTGTGCTTTTCCGGAAGTAAAGGTAACCAATTCCGATACCAATACCGATGCTAACGGAAACGTAAAGATCAGCAACGAGAACCACGGCATCAATCCAGCCCCTTGGTTCAAGCAGAGTGCCGTAACCCAGGGTTACGACTTCTCGTTCAGCAGTAACCTGAAGCAATTATACAACACCGCCTTCACTTTCGAGGAAACCTCTGCCCTTCTGAACAAGGGAAATCTGGATTACTACACCAACAACGTAGTAAAAGCAAACCTGGAAACTACCTCTACCGACATCATGGGTAGAACACGCTACCAGACAAGCACCATCGACATCGGCGCCTACGAGTATGCCCGAATGAAGGCGGGACGCATCAGATACGTGAAGCCCCAGAAAGAGGGAACAGGCGACGGATCATCATGGGATAATGCCATGGACGATATTCAGAAAGCCATCAACGATTTGGCAGAAAAGGCAGAACAAGCAGGAACACCAGGCGAGAAAGGAGAAGTTTGGGTAGCAGCTGGAACCTATGAGGTAAATGCCCGTATCATTGCCAATGATGCCTCTGCCCCAGTATCCCTACTGATGAAGAATGGCATCAGCGTTTATGGCTCCTTCAAGGGAACAGAGCAAAGACGTTCCGAGCGCATCGAGGAATCCAAGAATTTAAAGCCTTGGGGATGGAAACAGGAATCCATCATCAGGGGTGCGGGATTCAATGGAAGCGACGATGCCAACTGGAATAATAATGACGAAGCCTGGAACATAAAGAACAGCAGCTCCTACCATGTGGTATGGTTTGCTCCCCTGCCAGGAGGAAAAGCCTTTACGGATGAAGTATATCTGGAAGGCTTCACCATTGAAGGAGGTAAATATAACGAAACGAACGCAACCCAATACGACCCAGACTGTGGCGCGGGCGTTTATATCAACGACCCGAATGCACGAATGCGTTACTGCACCGTGAGATTCTGCAACCCAGGCATGAAGGGAACCACAAACACCAAGCCCCGTGGTGGCGGCATCTACTGCAAGAACGGACAGACGGAAGGTAACCTGGTATACGACTGCTCGGCTTACCAGGGCGGAGGTATCTATATAGACGAAGCCGGCTTCATCACCCGAAGCATGGTAACCAACTGTTCTGCCTATCAGGGAGCAGGTGTATATCTGAATGGTGACGCTGATAACTCAGAGAAAGCCTATTATCAGATTCTTGCCACCTCAGTAATCTGCAACAATACCAGTACCCGAAATGGTGCTGTGTATCTGGATGGTCACGGACTGGTGATCAACAACACCATCGCCAACAACTATACCAACAACACCTCGGATCCAGCCGACGAGCTGTCATCCAATACGGGTGGTGTGTATATCAAGGAAAAGGGTCTGCTTGCCAACAATGTCATCTGGAACAACTCGCTGCTCCAGCACAAATCAGGCACCAACAACTCAGCATCCATGGCACAGATTTATGCAGCCAACCCAACAGAAAAGACCGTACAGTTTTACAACAACGCCATCTCGGATGTAAATGCAGCCAAATGGACCAGTACCTATCAGAGCGGAACCATCTCCATCAACACGTATTACTCGGGAAAGGGTTTCGTGATGGGTACGGAAGCACCTTACAACACGGTGGAAGCCTTCAACGAGAAACGTGGTGTACTTACAGACATGAAGACGGTGAACTATTACTGGGAAATCGTGAAAGGAACCCGACTGCGCAACGTGGGCATCAGCTATGCCCTCCTGCCATCTTCCTACCTGTATCAGCCAAAAATAGACCTGAGCGGAAAGGCTATCAGTTCGGTTCCATCAGCAGGAGCTTATATAGCTGACAACCAAGACCTTGTATTTGAAAAGAATGACAGTAAGAAACGCCTGCGCATCTACTTTGACCGTTCACGAGAACTGGTGGACGGCACAGGACAGTCGTGGGAAAAGAGCTATACCTCATCATCTGCAGATGAAATACTCGGTTATCTTGCCGACATCAAGGATGGGGATAAGGTAAAGGTAGTTACCAAGGGCAGTACTACGCCTGAGGATTTCACTATTGAGAAGAACAGCGATTGGGAGTTTGAAATCTGCGGTCGTGAAGGTATCTTCGAACCGAAGATTGCTTACACGTTCGAGGAAACTGACGCCAGGTCATGCACCTTCAGCATTCAACCTTGCGTACTTCCTGTTACCGTGTATGGCGGTTATCCGGAGTATTCTGAAAATCCGAATCCGAAAGATGAAGACCGCGACCCTATCAAATACCGTTCAGAACTGAACGGAAACCTCAACGGTTCAGAACTCAACGAGGGTCTCTACCACCTGGTGCGCATCGAAGCGGGTGCCAACATCACCATCGACGGCTATGCCTTTACCCATGCCTACGCTGCCGGTACTGCCTACATGCCTTATGGTGGCGGCATGCTGATAGGAAGCATGGACCAAAGCAGCCAAGCAACTACCGTGAAGCTGAAGAATTGCATCTTTGAGAACAACACGGCAACAGATGGCGGCGCTATCGCTACCATGCCGGATGCCGTGAACGTAACATTGGAGCTGGAGAACTGCGTCATCAACAACAACACAAGCAAGGATCCGCATAACCAGAACCCGTCTGAACTGCCTTCCATCATCTATCTGAACAAGAGTCAAGGCAGCAAAAACTCGCTCACGCTCAACCACGTGAGCATCATCAACAATGAGGGAGTAGCACCAGACTACGACCTTATAACGGCAACCTCGTATGCTGCAGGAAACAAACTGGAAATCAACGGCACAAGGGGAGGCTCGGAATGCAAGAACACCATAAACATCAACACCCTTGGAAAAGACGGCGCCAAGAACTTCAGCAACCCAACCAATAAAGTGGGTGCCAGGATGAGCGGCAACGTTTATTACGGAGGGTATTCATCCTTCCGTCCGTTGACCAGTTCTGCAGAAGCTGGTGCAATCATCAACAGTGCCCAAGAAAGCAATGCAACCACAACGGCCAAGGACATCACCGGAGAAGACCGCGATCTAGGTGGTGTTCCCGACCTGGGTGCATACGAAGCTCTCCTGCCAAAAGCAGGAAAGATTATCTAC
>OQVP01000885.1_pt1 | contig 11020 bp, 7 predicted proteins | sample 1691541 | NCBI WGS metagenome assembly OQVP01 (sample SAMN03418258, study PRJEB22391) | human gut metagenome | biome: human-gut; feature: organic feature; material: feces | host: Homo sapiens | place: Tanzania | collected 2013-01 | reverse complement strand
TCACCGCCGCCTTGAGGCCTGTCGAGGATAACAAGAGTATAGCGAGGGCAATACCACCCCCTATGCTCTTGACAATCATTGTTTTAAACATAATGAAATCAGTTAGTAAATGGTTTGTGAAACTTCTGTGCGACTCCTCAGGACTTGCCGGAGATGTCGCGGTAGAACTGGATGCGGTAGAAACGTCCGCCCTCCTCGTGGTGTGAGGCGTCAAGACGACCTCGGAACTCGTCCAGAGAGCGGAATTTGTGGGCTGCCATCCAGTCTGAAAGGCGGCCGGTCATCCTGGAGATGGCCTCAGGGCCTTCCTTGTAGAGAACAGAGCAGATTTCGGCAGCCGTGGCTCCGGCAAGGAGGATCTTGACAAGGGCGTCCCCGTCCAGGACCCCGCCCGAGGCCAGAATCGCTGATGACGGAGCTTTGGCCGAAGCCAGACCGACCCAACGCAGGACATCATGGATCTCCTTCCCGTCGCTCAACGGGTCGGCGCTCCTGTACGAAAGGGTGTCCGTGTCGATGTCCACAGGACACATCTTGTTGAACAGAACCACGGCGGCGGCACCCTCGAACGTCAGTCTCCGGACAAGCGGGATCACGTTGGTGAACGTGTGGCCGATCTTGACAATGACCGGAATCTCGATCCGGTGCTTCACGGCCTTGAACATCTCCACGTGCCTCCTTTCCAGGTCCCCGTCCACATAGACGGGGTCACTCTCCAGCCTCATCACGTTCAGTTCGACCGCATCGGCCCCCGCCTCCTCGAACCTCCCGGCGTAGGACACCCAGGCTCCGGCGGTCGCGCAGCACACGCTGGCGATGACCGGAATCGAGCAGAGGGCCTTCGTCCTGCGGATGATGTCGCAATACTCGTCAAGCCGACGCTCCATCTGGTAGTACCGCAGGTAGTCATAGCCTTCAGTGTGGAAGGAGTGGTCATACCGGTCGATCTCGGCGAGGATCTCCTCCTCGAAGATGGACTTGATCACAACCGCGCCCGCACCCGCCCTTTCATATTCAAGACACCTTTCCGGCCGCGAGGTAAGTGAGCAGCTGCCCACTATCACGGGGCTGCGCAGCAGCAGTCCCCCGAATGATGTAGTCATGTTGTTCATGTTGTTCATGTTGTTCTCCGTTGCTATTTATCCCATCCCGGATTCTGGGTGATGTTAGGATTTATCAGCATGGCATTCTTTGAGATAGGATTCAGGAAACACTTGTCGTTGTCGCTCCAGACACGCCCAGGGTCATTCAAGGCTTTCTTGTAAGGCCGGACATAGGTCTTGCCTTCATAGCCCTTGCAGACACCCACGTTTTGGGGACACCGGACTCGGTGTCTGTTTGGTCAGAAGCCGCATAAGCCACTCCTCCCGCAATCAGAGCAAGGAGCAGCCTGGAGGCCGGAAAAGCCAGGAGAGACATGAGTATCCCTCCTGTTATGCTTTTGATGATTAATTGTTTAAGCATAATTATATGGTTATTGATGATTTTTAGGAAGTCTTCTGACGCTCTGGACACGGCGGTTCGCCCGCAGTCCGATAAAAGCTTGTCATAGCCTCTGATAAAGAATTACTTCCGAGAGGCTGGCGTGCGGGGCGTTGTTGCTGCCTGTCACCTTCAGCCGGAAATATCTTCCTGTGGCTTTACCCGGCAGCACCAGAATACGCATCACAGGAGTCGGACTGTCCGGAAAGTCCATCGCTCCGGCCTCAGTCCACTCAACCTTGTCCTCGCTCATGTCGAATGCGACTGCCTTGGTGTCCTTGTTGTTCAGACGCCGGGCAAGAAGAATGGCGGAGATGGTCTTGGACTCGCCGAGGTCAATGACTATTGTGTGCGGCATCACCGGTCTGGCACCGTTATTCCACTCAGAGTGCCAGAAAGTGTTGAAGTTTCCGTCGATGATGCAATGGGCGAATCCATTTGAACCTTCGCCTACCGCTTCCTGTGTGCTGAACGAGTCTATGGCAAGACTAGCCTGCGGAATTTGTGAATATTCCGACATCAGTCCGGGATTCTCCTCGGTGCCTACCCATTCCTCCCGTGAGACAACATAGTAGAAAATAGGAAAGACAAAGGTTTCCGGTTCGGATTCGACAAGATCTATGGCGTTTTCCTCAGGCCTGAACACGGAAACCACAGAGAACTCTCCCTTTGAGATGAAGTCTTCGATGAGGAGTGTCGGCTCGCTCGCCGACTGTTCGATTGTCTTGACCGAGCCGTCAATGCTGCTGACATATGTCACCTTTACTGAAACACAGTCGTCTACCGGAACCCATGTGATCGTGGCTCCATCCCTTGAAGGCACGATGGATCTGCATCCGCGTCTGTTCAGGTTGATGCTTTCCTTGTAGGCATCCCCATAGACCTCTCCCGAGATGGTCTGCGGAAGGGACTCCTTCCCGGACTGGCTATGGGATGTGATACTGAAAATGTACTTTCCCTCAGGAATGTCAAAGGTGGCCTCGTGCATCCCGTCTGATGTGGCCTCTATCGGAACGACCACAGGCGCTTCCGCTCCTTGCCAGGTGATTCTACATGAGTTTATCCTTGGATCCGCATTCAGCCTCCACCTCAACCGGATCCGCTTGAATCCGGCATCCGCCTCCAGATCCGCCGGCTTGCCGAGATACGTGTCCTCTCCCATCTTTAGATACTTGTCGTGAATCTCGTACATGTCGCCACAGGCGGGCAAGAAAAGGGAGATAGCCAGACACGTCACCAAATATTCAAATATTCTTTTCATACTTCATATTCATTAAATAATCCCTACTGCACCACTTGTCCCCAGAAGGTCATTTCGCCTATCTGGGTGTAGATTCCTCCGCTCCAGGTCTCCAACATCAGGATTCTGACGTAGCGGAACGGCTCGGCCTCGATCGGCACCTCGTGCTCGTCCCCGCCACGGATATATTCCGCGTCCTCGTTGGTTATGACCCCGCTGTCGGCGCCGGATGGCTTGTAGCACTCAACATCCATTATCTTTCTCCAGCCTTCGAATGTCGGATAAGTGAGGCCGTCGTCGCCAACGACTCCTCCATTGTACATTTCGCTCGTCAGCTCGTCGCAGCCATAGATTGTGTAACGCTTGAGGTTGTTGTGGGTATACATCCAAGAGCTGCCGGACAGACGCTGGAACATCTTGAAACGGCTGAGTTTGGCGCGTTGCCCCATATCGAACGTAATGCACTGTCCTATGTTTGTCGGATCACTGCTGTGGAAGCACTCCGACTGGTTGACTATGCCGTTCCAGATGTTTCTTATCGGGAGACTGCCATGTACGTTGCAGTCGCCGGGCAGCTTGTCCACCTCTCTGAACAGAGACTTGTCAATCAAGGACTCAGGTAGTGGATTGCTCTCCTGTGACATAGTTTCCGAATAGTTGTCCCAGCGATCCCTGACACGGAATGACAGCAGCACCGGCTCCGGGTCAAGGCCCCTGATCGTGGCACTTCCAACGCGGGCGCTCGTGTACACGTTCTCAAGGGAAATCCAATCCTCGCCGTCCTGTCTCGCCACCTCAATGATGATGTTGCTTTCTGTCGGATTCTCCCATGTCATCTTGATGCCTCCGAAACTGTCAACAATTTTCAGGGACTCGAAGATGAACTCTACCGGAGGTTTCAGAGGGCTGACCGTCACGGAGACTGGAGTGGACTCATTACGGCTCTTGTCAACGCTTGTCAGCCTCACGGTATAGTCTCCCACTTTGCCGAAACCTTCGACCGTAAGTTTGTTGACGTACGGGGACGCTTTGGTGAATCTCTCCACGCCGTTGATTGTGTAGGTTGCCACGACACAAAGCAGGTCATCCTCCTTGGGAGCCGTGAAAGTGATTATCGCTCCGCCGTTGATGTTCTCGACTCCTACGACAGTCGGTGGTGCGGGAGCGACATCGTCCACCTTGTCAAGACCGAGTTTGCCCTCCTCGCCGCATCCGCCGGCAAAAGCGGCGCACAGCAAGGCAAGGCTGTATTTAAAGATGATGCTATCTAAACTTTTCATAAGCGGTGATGTTCTTTATTCACTGAAAAATAACTCTTCACTCATTTCCTGAGCCGGATCACCAGCCCGGATTCTGGACCAGGTTAGGATTCTTCAGCAAGGAAGAAACCTTCAGTGGCCAGAGATAATCCTTGTAGGAATATTTAGTCCTGCGGTAGAGAGTTGTCACCCTGTAGAACTCCTGCGCGCTTTGTCCTTTGATGTTCCATCCGCGCACCTCGCTCGGCAGATCCTGCTTCCACCGGCGCAGATCCCAGAAGCGCCTTCCTTCGCCTGCCAGCTCGTTGAGTCTCTCGTTCCTGATAATCTGTCTCATGCCGCCTTGTGTCATCGGCTTGTCCGGATTTATTGAGTACTTCCCCCACGAATCCACAACGCCCTCGAGACCGGCTCTCTCACGCACAAGGTCAACATATCTGTAAACCTCATCGTCCGGACTGTCCTTCACCTCATTCAAGGCCTCGGCGTACATCAGATAGAGATCCGCGAGACGGATGATCGGGAAGGCATAACGGTACGGACTCCAGCTGCCGGAAGTCAAGTTGCACTCATAGCTGCAGACTTTCTTGTTGAGATAGCCTGTGAAGGAGTGATCCTCCGAAGTGCTTCGTCCGGACACTTCCCGCGCCCTGAAGCGGTACAAGCCAAGATTCCGCTGTTCGTCATTCGTGTATCCCTTGCCGTACCAGGTGCCGCGGTCGAAAGCGAGGCTCGCATAGAAGCGCGGCTCTCTCTCGAGATGGAGGGCAGCCGTTTCAGCACCGAGTTCAAGAATATACCTGTTGTCGCCCTCGTCAGGAATGGTCATTGTCGAATATCTCTTCGGATAGTTCTCCGACCAGAATGCTCCGTTGTCCTCGGAAATCGGCACTCCGTGGGAAGAATAGAAGGTCTCCGCGACCGACAGGGTAGGAGCGAGAACAGACCTTGCGTTCCAGTTGTTTCCTTTAGTGTGCTTCGCCATCGACACGGTCTCAAGTCCCGTGACGTTGCGTGTGCTACCCCAGAGAATCTCCTTGTTCCATTTCTCCGTCACGGCTCCCTTGATGCTCAGGATCCTCTTTGTCGCATCAGAAATGCTGGACAAGGCCAGATGATAGGTGTAAAGCGTATGCCCATGACTTTCGGCAAGTTGAATGGCTTCCATCGCGGCGTCAGCCGCTTTCTGCCACTTGTTCTTGTCCGGTTCCGCGGAGCCGAAAATATACCTGTCCCTGTTGTCCTTTACAGACGCATAGTCAGCGTTGCCGTTGAACAGCGGACTGGCGGCCAGCAAAAGTACCTGAGCCTTCACGGACTTGGCGATTATCTGTGTGGCTCTGCCGAGTTCTATCAGCTCATCCGCGATGGTGACAGGCAGATCCTTCGCCGCTTCGTCCAGCAGTGCAACAATGTAAGCCACCACATCATCGACCGGGTCCCTGTAGCGACGCACCTCTTCCTGAGAGGAGTCTATGCTGATGTTCTCGTCCATGATAGGAATCGGCCCGTACAGGGAGAAAAGGTAGTAGTGGTAATATGCCTTGAGGAACTTCACCTCCGCTATCCATCGCACGCGTTCATATTCCTCGATGTCCTCCGGCTTGTGGATATTCTCTAAAAAAGTGTTGCAGTCCCGGATTGCCACCCACAGGTTCGTCCCTCCGTTCCCGCCGTCCCAGTAATTCTGCCACGGGTCGTTGCTGTTCTGCTCTCCTCGGCCGATCTCCCAAGCATTCAGGCTTATGCGCTGTTCTATGAATCCCGTTCCTTTCGGGATAAGCCAGTGCTCGTCCCCTGCAAGGAAGCCTATCGATCCTCCCTGATCCCAGGAAGGAAGATAGCTGTAGCAGGTGTAAAGGAACTTGAATGAGTTTATCCTGTTGCTGAAGGCGTTGTCCAGACTCGGTGTCCCTTCGGGTACAATGTTGAGGTAGTCGCCGCACGATGTCCCCGTAAAAGTGAGTGTGAGAGCAATGGTTGCTCCAAGTATTATCTTTTTCATATATCGTGTGACTTTAATTATAGTGAAACCTGAATGCCAATGTTGACGACTCGCTGGAGCGGATAACCGAGGCCGTTGCCGCCCATCTCCGTGTCCCAGACCTTGAATCTGGAGAAGTTGTACAGATTGGTTCCGTTGAGGTATACCCTGAGGTTCTCAAGACCTATCCTCTGCGCGATGCGGCGAGGAAGAGTATAGCCCAGTTCCGCTGACTTAAGCCGTAGGAAAGCCCCGTTGCGCAGCCACCATGTGCTCGTTTGCTCATTGTTCCTGATCGAGGTGTCGGAAAGGCGAGGCCAGAATGCATAGGCGTTCTGGTTCGTCTCGCTCCAATGATCATCGGCTACAACCTTAAGCAGGGCGTTGGTCACGACCTTCCCGCCCATGATATTGTCCGGGTCATAGTTTGCGAACGGAGTGATGCGGCTTGCCGAGATGAAGAAGGACGAGCGGGCGGAGCCCTGGAAGAAACAGCTCAAGTCAAAGGCTTTCCATCCGAAAGACAAGCCGAATCCATAAATTATCTCCGGAGTGGTTGGGTAGCCTATCGGAACCCTGTCCTGCTCGTCTATGATTCCGTCCCTGTTGATGTCCTTGTACTTGATGTCTCCCGCCATGCAGTCACCGAAACTCTGCTTGGGCGAGTTGGCGACATCCTCCTCGTCGATGAACAGGCGCTCGGCTATGAATCCGTATGCCTGGCTGATTTTGCTGCCGATGCGCGAACGCCACGGAGTGGCCGAGTAGTCCGGTTCCTCGAACTTCGAGTACTTGCTCGTGGCATAGGTGAAATTGCCTCTGACCGTGGCCCAGAGGTCCTTGTTGAACGAGTGGGAGTAGTCAAGTGAGATGTCCACGCCCTCCCCCTTGGCCTCTCCAAGGTTAGCCATCGGATCGACGCGGAATCCCACCAGAGAAGGGATGTCCGCACGTGTCTGCAGGATGTTCGTCCTCCTTTCGCGGAAATATTCGGCCTGCAGCTCCACCTTGTCGAAGAACTTCACTTCGATTCCGGTGTTCAGCTTATGGGATATCTCCCATCCGATGCGCGGGTTGGCGTAACGATTGACTGTAATACCGGTCATTGTGACATTGTTGTAGGAGGTGCTGAAGTCAGTTCCAAACGCGAAGCCCCTGTTGCCGTCGTTCATGTTCACCTCGGAAAGGTAGAAGAAGCGGTTGGCGGACGATGAGATCTCATCGTTGCCCACCAGTCCGTAGGAAGCCTTCAGTTTGAGGAAATTGACTGCCTTTGAAAGTTTTCCGCCCTTCCAGAATCCCTCGTTTGACACTACCCATCCAAGTCCGAATGAAGGGAAGAAGCCCCACCTGTGGCTCTTGTCGAAGCGCTCCGAGCCATTGTAGCCGAAGTTGAACTCGGTGAAATATCGGTCGGCGTACCCATAGGTGAAACGACCTGCGAGGCCGAGGTTCCTTCTCGGAAGAGAGAGCTGCAAAGTGCTTTCGTTCGCCGACTTGCCCTCCCTTGCGGTGAAGACAAGCAAGCCGCTCACATTGTGCCTGTCTCTGAAAATCCGGTCATAGGAGAGAGCTGCCTCCATGTAGATGGAGCTGCTGATCGTCTTGGCTCCCTGGGTATATCCCAGATAGTCTGTGCCGCTCTCGGGATTAATGGCCGACAGGGTGTATTCATCCGTGGCCTTGTCGTAGATGCCTATGGTGTAGTAGAAAGGCACATATGCCCTGTAAAGGTCATAGTAGGACTCTCGGGAGACGTTGCCAAGCAGACGTCCGTTCAGCCCTTGGGTGATGAAGGAGAAGTCCTGCTTCAGTTCCAGCTGTGCCAGAACGACCGTGTTCTCGTATTCCTTGTAGCCTCGCGCCATCTCAGCGTACGGATTCAGGTAGTTGGCGTCTCTGCCGTAGTTTCCGAAAAGGACATTCTTCGATGTCTTATTCTGCTTGTCGGGGGCGAAGAAGGCCGGGAATCGTACAGGGCTTGCCTTGATCGCCTTCGCGTACATGGACGCTCCTCCGTCAATCGGACCCTGGTAGCTGTCGAAGGTACCGCTTACCCTGACAGCCAGTTCCGTGGTCTTTGTGAGGTTGATGTTCACATTGGACCGTACGGTGTACTTGTCGAGTTTGATGTTGTTGTCGAAGAGGTTCTTCGGCACCTGTTTGAGTATACCGTTGTCCCTTGAATATGAAAGGGCGACATAATAGCGGGCGACACGTCCTCCTCCGCTTATGTTCATGTTTCCCCTATAGTTGGATGTGTAGTCCTTGAAGAGCATCTGTTTCCAGTCCACCGTCGGATAGACATAGGGGTTAAGACCTCGTTCCCTTGCGGCGATCTCGCTTTCCAGATAAGGTAAGGCATTGTTCGGATTGCGTGTACGCACCGCCTCATTGTGCAGGTACATGAATGTGATCGGATCGGCGATATCGACTTCCCTCACCGGAGCCGATATTGAGTTCTCCGCGCGGAAAGACAGCTTCATCTTTCCTTCCGCTCCCTCCTTGGTAGTGACAAGGATCACACCGTTGGCTCCGCGCGCGCCGTAGAGGGCGGTGGCGGTGGCGTCCTTGAGAATGGAGAAACTTGCTATGTCATCCGGGTTAAGCCTGGCCAGGTCGGAAGAGGTGAGTTCCACATTGTCGATAAGAATCAACGGATTCGCCTTACCGGTTCCGAACGTGGTGACACCGCGGATGAAGAATTCCGCGTTGTCCTGCCCCGGCTCTCCGCTTCTCTGATAGGCAACCACTCCGGCAAGTTTTCCGGCGAATCCTGTGGTCAGGTTACTGGTCGGGGTCTTCAGCTCCGCCGGTCGCACTGTGGTCACGGAACCGAGCACCGACTCCTTTTTCTGCTTGGCGAAAGCCACGACCGTTGCATCCTCAATCGTCATCCCGGTGTCCTCCACCAGGGTGATCACACGGAACGCATTTAGTTTATCCGGACTGAACGGGATGACTTTCTTCTGGTAGCCGATTATGTAGACTTCCACGGTCTTTGTGCCTGCGGGAACCTTGAGGGAGAAGTCACCGTTGAGATCCGTGGTTGTGCCTACTGATGTCCCGGGTACATAGACACCCGCTCCCGCGATCGGTTCGTTGTTGAAGTCCAGAACAACTCCTTTGATCGTATATGTTCCGGTTTGAGACTGAGGGCTTATGGCCTTCGGACTTGCCGAGGCGTGAAAGGGGCATATAATCAGGGCTAAGGCCAGGGCCATGGCCCTGGAGAGCCAGATCACTGTCTGCCTGTAGATTCTTGTGGTCATAGGCATGGTTGAGTTATTGATGATTTGAGTTAATGGGTATGTTCAATTTCAATGTGCTCCTCGGCGTTCAAGCCGGCGGATTATGCGACGGATGACAGCATCGATGGACTTGTCCGGCTCGATGACGTTGTAGTCACCCCAGAAGTCGTCGTCCCGGAAGTCGCCGACCTTCTCGGAGAGGAAGTCCTTGAAACGGAGCCTCTCGTCCGCGCCTATCCGCGCGGGAGCCTCGTTGTGGGCGGTGACGGCCATCTCTCCGGTGATGACGTAGTTGTTGCGGAAAAAGGACTTTCCCTTTCTGGACGAGAGGTAGATCCTCATCAGGCTGTAGTCATAGTGCCATGTGTCCCCGAACCGTTTGTAGTTGACGGCGTAGTCAGCCTTGGTGACGTAAAACCTCGTGTCCGGAGGCCTCTTGACGACCATTATCCCTGCCGCCTTCTCCTCCCGTCCCTTGACATTCAGGGAGAGTTCGATCCTGCCTATCGCAAGACTCCCGCTCTCGATGTACAGCCGTCCGGAATAGAGGATCTCCTCCGAGCCGTCGATCTGGGTGAACGTGACCACGTAGAAGAACAGGCCATCCCTCAACACCGGTTCGCCCATTGCGAACCTGTAATGTCGTTCCACTTCTCTGAGCCAGACTCCCGCGAACGGATTCTTCACATTGTCCATGTCAAGAGCGGCCACCACTCCACCTCGGAAGCGGATGAGAATGCTGTCTGCGGCTCTGTAATCAGTGCTGGCGCGGCCTTTGAATATCCTTGCCCTGTCGCTCTGAAAAGAAGTGTAGGAGGCCTTGTTGATGTCAAGCACAGCCTCGCTCAAGGCCAGATACCTGCCGCTCTGCCGTCGGATGATCTCCCTGTAGAACGCTGTCATGCCGGTGGTGAAGGACGGATAGTTGTCCTTGGCCTTGTCATAGGCCTCCATCAAAAGAGACAGAGGCTCGATTGACCTGATGACAGCGGGATCCAGAGTGAACGAGACCGGCGGAAGCCGGATCCCGTGCGGTTTGTCCGGACTGGATTCCGAGAAATCCTCTACGCGCAAGGTTGCGGTCACATAGCCAAGAAAACTTACCCTGATCTCATCCTCAGGCGACACTTCCATCGGAAGCTTCAGCGAGAAGAAGCCCTCGGAGTTACTGACGTTGGAGACTCCTGACACGACGTGGGTGACGGAGGCGTACGCCAGTGGATTTCCGTCGGGTGAGTCGGTTACCTTTCCATAGACGATAGGGATCCGCAGGCTGTCCTGCGGTATGGATGACAATGCCGGAGCGGACAGCGTGAAAAGGAAGGCCGCCAAAGCCGCGCATGCCAACCGGGCAAGAGTGGTTCGAAGATCAGGGGATGCAGTGGTGCATGCTACACCAACTTCTGGAGTCAGCATCAAAACGATTGAATGTACTCATGCGTCCAAGGGTTTCTTATGTTGCACTTCAGTTCGTATAATAAATGGGATGCTTATGAAAGGATGTTGCCTTGTCGAAAGAATCCTCAGTATGTTGGTTTCGGTTACAATGATATTGATAATAATTCTAATTTGCAAATATAATGTGCAATAATGCGAACATTTTGATTTACTGCTTGTTGCGCAAACGTTTTTGTTGACCATCGCATAATTCAACCTGGTTAAAGAACCGCTTGACCGTCGGGCGGTCCGCCCTGGTGTGACACCTGATCCCTTGGACTTGGGCTTAAAAAAACTCGTGGTACCGGATTAAGTACCACGAGTTCTTTTATTGTGTTGGCTGGCAAATTAGTTGTCTGCCACGCGG
>OQVP01000883.1_pt1 | contig 11028 bp, 8 predicted proteins | sample 1691541 | NCBI WGS metagenome assembly OQVP01 (sample SAMN03418258, study PRJEB22391) | human gut metagenome | biome: human-gut; feature: organic feature; material: feces | host: Homo sapiens | place: Tanzania | collected 2013-01 | reverse complement strand
CGGCCAGAAGTGCCGATATTGCAGAGCTCCTTGGAGTCAAAAGTACACGAGCCAAGAAACTCCTCTCTGAACTGACTGCGGAGGAAATTGTCGTAGCCGAAGGCGGAAATCGAAACAGAACTTATAAGCTGAAATCTTAATAGTCCAGAATAACGGGTAGAAACTTTAGTAAGATACCATTCAGGGTGTGATCATTGGTGCCTTATTACAGCGAGGAAGGGAACGAGGAAATATGGACAATCAGGTGCATAATCAAATAGTTAGCTTTATATGGGGCATTGCAGACGACTGCCTTCGGGATGTGTATGTGCGCGGCAAGTACCGTGATGTTATCCTGCCGATGACTGTCATCCGGCGTTTGGATGCTCTTTTGGAGGACAGTAAAGAGGCTGTCCTGAATATGAAGAAAAAGTTGGATGCGGCAGGTATCGATAACCAGTGGCCTGCGCTGTGCAACGTGGCGGGACAGGCTTTTTGCAATGCATCGCCGTTCCGTCTGCGCGACCTTACCAGCCGTGCGAAGAAGCAGACATTGAAAACGGACTTTGAAGCATATCTTGATGGTTTCTCTCCAAATGTACAGGAGATCCTGGAGAAGTTCAAGTTCCGCAATCAGATCGACACTATGATCGAGGCAGATATCCTCGGTGCAGTCATTGAAAAATTTATATCTTCGGACATCAACCTCAGTCCGAACCCGGTGTACAAGAATGAGGGAAAGACCATTCTCAAGCATCCCGGTCTGGACAACCACGGCATGGGTACGATTTTTGAGGAACTGATTCGTAAGTTCAACGAGGAAAACAACGAGGAAGCCGGCGAACACTGGACGCCCCGTGATGTTGTTGAACTGATGGCAGACCTTATCTTTATGCCGATTGCAGATCAAATCAAGGACGCTACTTACTCCTGCTACGATGGGGCCTGCGGAACGGGCGGTATGCTCACCGTTGCGCAGGATCGTCTTACGACACTGGCGGCACGGCGCGGCAAAAATGTTTCTATCCACCTTTTTGGGCAGGAGATCAACCCGGAAACCTATGCCATCTGCAAAGCGGATATGTTACTCAAGGGTGACGGCGACCAGGCAGAACATATCAGTTACGGCTCAACGCTGTCCTTGGACGGCAACGCCACCCGGCAGTTTGACTTCATGCTCTCAAATCCGCCTTATGGCAAGAGCTGGAAAACCGATGCAGAAAAGATGGGTGGCAAGAAGGAAATCCTCGACAGCCGTTTCAATGCTTATCTGGACGGCGGTGAGCAGCTTACAATGATCCCGCGCACGAGCGACGGTCAGCTTCTCTTCCTGCTGAACAATGTAGCGAAGATGAAGAAAGATACGCCCCTCGGCAGCCGCATTGCAGAGGTACATAACGGTTCGTCCATCTTCACGGGCGATGCGGGAAGCGGCGAGAGTAATGCCCGACGTTATATGATCGAGAACGATCTGGTGGAAGCTATTATCGCCGTGCCGGAGAATATGTTTTACAACACGGGCATCGGCACATTCATTTGGGTGCTTTCCAATAAGAAAGAAGAACGCCGCAAGGGCAAGATTCAGCTCATCGACGCAACGGCGATGAAGTCGGCACTGCGTAAGAACATGGGCAAGAAGAACTGCGAATTTACCGAAGAAATCCGCAAGGAGATCGTTCGCATGTTCCTTGCAATGGAGGAAAGCGAAGTCAGCATAATTCTGAACAACGAGGACTTCGGTTATTGGAATGTGACGGTGGAGCGGCCGCTGCGTTTGCGCGTGTATCCTGACAGAGCAATTCCGGCGGATACATTCAAGAAGTCGGATGAATACGACAGCGTGATCGCAGCTATTGAAAAAGCTGCGAAAACCTCACCGTTGGATGATTGGACCGCTTTTGCCAAGGCTACCAAGCTGAAAGCCGCCGCATTGAAAAAGGTACGCCCCTTTATCACGGAAAAAGACCCGACCGCACAGCCAATCGAGGGCGAGCCGGATGTTGACCTGCGCGATACTGAGAACATTCCGTTCACCTATGCGGGCGGCATTGATGCCTTTATGAAAAACGAGGTTCTGACCTATGCGCCGGATGCATGGGTGGACGAGAAGAAAACGCAGATCGGTTATGAGATCAGTTTTACGAAGTTTTTCTACAAGCCCGTAGAGCTGCGGGACATGAGTGATATTCTTGACAATTTGGCTTCTCTTGAGGAAGATGCTGATGGACTGTTGGCAGAGATAATGGGAGGCGTCAGATAATATGCGAAAATATGCAGACTACCTACCTGCTCAGGCAGCTTGGCTGGATGAGCTTCCATCACATTGGCAATGCAAGAAAATAGGTGCATTGTTTTCTGAACGCAAATCAAAAGTTTCCGATAAGGACTATGCACCACTTTCCGTTGCACGGATAGGTGTTGTTCCGCAATTGGCTACGGCGGTCAAAACAGACGCTGGTGATAATCGAAAGCTCATATGTGCTGGGGATTTCGTTATCAACAGTCGCTCTGACAGAAAAGGTTCATGCGGTGTAGCGGAATTGGATGGATCCGTTTCTTTAATCAATATTGTATTAACTCCAAGAAACGGCTTGAACGAAAGATATGTTCATTACCTGCTAAGAAGTCAGCCATTCTCTGAGGAATACTACCGCAATGGACGTGGAATTGTAGCGGATTTATGGACAACGAGATATAGTGAGATGAAATCAATTCTGTTGCCTGTCCCGCCTTGTGACGAGCAAGATCAGATTGTGCGCTTTCTGGACTGGAAGGTTTCGAGTATTAACAAGCTGATCAATATCAAGAAAAAAGAAATCAAAGCGATTGATGCGCTGAAGCGGTCAATGGTAAGCCATGCGATCACTCGCGGGCTGACAACAGATGCCCCCATGAAGGATAGCGGCGTCAAGTGGCTGGGAGATATTCCGGCCCACTGGAAAATCACAAAACTTCGGCAGATTTTACATCCGGTCAGCGAGAAAAATCACCCGGAATTTCCACTACTGTCAGTTGTCCGTGAACAGGGTGTCATTCTCCGTGATGTCGAGGATAAGGAAGCCAACCACAATTTTATTCCTGATGATTTAAGCGGCTATAAAGTTGTGCGAAAAGGGCAGTTTGCGATGAATAAGATGAAGGCTTGGCAAGGCTCCTATGGCGTTTCGGATTATACCGGAATCGTCAGCCCTGCTTACTTCATCTTCGACATTGCTTTTGAGAATTTGGAGTATTTTCACTATGCCATCCGCAGCAAGGTTTATGTGAATTTTTTCGCCCAGGCATCCGACGGCATTCGTGTCGGGCAGTGGGATTTACAAATGGATAAAATGAAGGAGATCCCATTCATTGTCCCGCCTGCGGATGAGCAGATCGCCATTGTCAAACATATAAAGCAGGCACTGCCCCAATATGATGCTGCAATCGAAAAATTGACAGAAGAAGTTGCTGTGCTTGAAGAATATAAGAACAAGGTTATTGCTGATGCCGTCACTGGCAAGATTGATGTCCGTGGCATTGAGGTTCCCGAATACGAATTTGTGGATGAAGACACCGATGCGGACAACGAGGACGACGGCGAAGAAGATACTGAAGAACAGGAGGATTAAACATGGCTGTTGCTAAACAAAACGGAGATGTTATTCCTTTTGTAAAGCAGAAGGATTACATTATGGTCAATAATGATCTCGGCGGTGGTTCGTTCGGAAAGACGGTCTTACTCCAAGATCCGTTTATAGACGAACTGTTTGTCGCAAAAAAATATGAACCAGAGTACGATGGAATTAAGGAGCAATTCTATAAGAATTTTCTTGATGAAATCAAGATTCTCTACAAACTCAACCATAGAAACATTGTCCGTATTTATAACTATTACGCTTATGAAAATATTTACACGGGCTATATCCTTATGGAGTACATTGATGGGGAAAATATAGGGGACTTTATCAGTGATTACTTTGCCCCGTTTGCAGAAACCACTTTGGATGATGTTTTTCTACAGCTTATCGATGCGTTTTGCTACATAGAAGCGCACGGAATCATTCACCGGGATATTCGTGAGGGAAACATTCTCGTAGATAAAAGTGGAACGGTGAAAGTAATTGATTTCGGGATTGGAAAGATTGCTTCAAGGGTAGATGGTGGCGACGCTGACAGCCTTGTGGCAGACATTAATCGTGCTGCATCTGACACTCTGCCGCAGGAATATTATGATGGTATCTATACCAGCCTTACTGATATGTTCTATCTGGCAGAACTGTTTGGCCGGTTAATCGATAACGCAGGAAGCTGTGATCGGACAGATTTTTCTTACAATGACATTTTGAATAAAATGATGGAGAAAAAGCCTGAAAATCGTTTTGAAAGTTTTGCTGCTATACGAGAGGCCATAGGAAAGCACGATTTCCTTCATATGCAAATATCTGATGAGGACAGGGAAATCTATCAGGAGTTTACTAATTTAATTTATAAGTCTCTAACATCTTATATGTCGGAACCCCGATTCAATACTGACTGTGCGATTTTTATTTCCAGATTGGAAAAAGCACTTACTACTAATCTGTTTGAAACGATGATTCAAAAGAATGCCGATGTAATTAGTAGTGTTGTAGACTGTGGTTACCGTTATAACAATGGAGTGAATATCCCAAATGAAACGGTCGGAAAATTTTTGGACTGGTTCCGCGCAGCAACACCACAATCACAGGCTCTTGTGCTAAATAACTTTATTGCTAAAATCTCCGATATTAAGGTTGTAGAGCCAGAACCTGAATTGCCGTTCTGATTTTATTGGAGAGGAGGAATGGTATGTTTGCAAATACGAAGGAAAGCGGACTTGAAATGCTTATCGTAAAATGGCTTGTTGAGCACAACGGCTATGAGGAAGGCTCCAACGCTGATTACAATAAAGAGTACGCCATAGATGAGACTCGACTGTTTCGCTTTCTGCAAGATACACAGCCGGAGCAAATGGACAAGCTGGGCGTGTTCAAGTTTGAGCAGAAAAAACGCCAATTTCTGAATCGCCTGCAAGGCGAAATTGCAAAGCGCGGAATTATTGACGTGCTGCGCAATGGCATCAAGGTTTATCCGGTCGATCTCATCATGTTTTATCTAACGCCGACCGAGAAAAATGCCAAGGCACGGGAGATGTTTGAAAAGAACATTTTCAGCGTGACCCGTCAGCTTCGCTATGCGCAGGATGCCGGGAAACTGGCCCTTGATATGTGCGTTTTTATAAACGGTCTGCCTGTTATCACCTTTGAACTGAAAAACCAACTCACGAAGCAGAATGTTGATGATGCTGTGCAGCAGTACAAAGATGACCGCGATCCCCGTGAGTCGCTGTTCACCTTTAAGCGATGCATGGTGCATTTTGCCGTAGACGATGCCCGTGTCAAGTTCTGCACGAAACTTGCCGGACAAGACAGCTGGTTTCTGCCCTTTGACAAAGGATATAATGATGGAGCAGGTAACCCGCCGAATCCAGACGGCCTTATGACCGATTATCTTTGGAAGGATATCCTCACCAAGGAAAAACTGACGCTGATTATAGAAAACTACGCGCAGGTCGTCATCGAGGTGGACGAGGACACCAAAAAGAAAAAGGAAAAGCAGATTTTCCCCCGCTACCATCAGCTCGATGTTGTAACGAAGCTGCTTGCCGATGTGAAAACAAACGGTGTCGGGAAAAAGTACCTTATTCAGCACAGCGCAGGCAGCGGTAAATCCAACTCTATCGCTTGGCTTGCTCACCAGCTTATCGGACTTGAGCAGGACGGCCGTCCGATGTTGGATTCCGTTATCGTAGTCACTGACCGCCGGATTCTCGACAAGCAGATTCGGGATACGATCAAGCAGTTTATGCAGGTCGGCAGCACGGTTGCATGGGCGGAGCACTCCGGCGATCTTACGAAAGCCATTACGGATGGAAAACATATTATTGTCACCACGATTGAAAAGTTCCCATACATTGTTCCGCAAATCGGAGCGGAACACAAGGATAACCATTTCGCCATCATCATCGATGAAGCTCATTCCGGACAGAGCGGAAGAAACTCTGCGCAGATGAACCTTGCGCTTTCCGGACTTGCTTCCGATGACGAAATGGACAACGAGGATAAAATCAACGCCATGATGGAAGGGCGCAAACTGCTGAACAATGCCAGCTACTTTGCGTTTACCGCAACCCCGAAGAATAAAACGCTGGAAACCTTCGGCGTTCCGTATCAGGACGGCGACGATATTAAGCATAGACCTTTCCATGTTTATACGATGAAACAGGCGATCCAGGAAGGATTCATTCTGGATGTACTGCAATACTATACGCCTATCGACAGCTTCTATAAACTGATGAAGACCGTCGAGGACGACCCGATGTTCGATAAGAAGCGGGCGCAGAAGAAGCTGCGCAGCTTTGTAGAAAGCGACAGCTATACCATAGCCAAGAAAGCGGCTATGATGGTAGACCACTTCCACGAACAAGTCATTGCCAAAGGAAAAATCGGCGGGCAGGCTCGCGCTATGGTCGTGACCTCCAGCATTCCTCGCTGTATCGAATATTATTACGCCATCAATAAATGCCTTGCGGACAGGCGCAGTCCATATAAGACGATCATCGCCTTTTCCGGCGAGAACAAGTATCAAGGGCAGGAACCGCCGCTGACATCGGCAGGGTTGAACGGCTTCCCAGATGCCAAGATACCGAAGGAGTTCAAAAAAGACCCGTATCGCATTCTCATCGTTGCGGATATGTTCCAGACGGGCTTTGATGAGCCGTTGCTCCACACCATGTATGTGGACAAAATGCTCTATGACATCAAGGCGGTACAGACGCTCTCCCGCTTGAACCGCTGCTGCCCGAAAAAGTACGATACCTTCGTCTTGGACTTTGCCAACAAACCGGAGATGATTCAGGAATCATTTTCGCGATATTACCGCACCACGATTCTGTCCGGCGAAACCGATCCGAACAAGCTATACGACCTGGTTGCAACAATGGAGGAATACCAGGTGTTCTCCAACGAAGATGTCGAGCGGCTTGTCAATTTGTACCTGGATGGAGCGGATCGCGACAAACTTGATCCCACATTAGATGCCTGCACTGCCGTTTACAAGCAGCTTGACACGGATGACCAGATTAAATTTAAGAGCGCAGCAAAGGCGTTCGTGCGTACCTATGGCTTTCTCGGAGCGATTTTGCCGTATGGTAACGCAGACTGGGAACGGTTGTCCATCTTTCTTAATTTGCTGATACCAAAGTTACCGTCTCCACGAGAGGACGATCTTTCGCAGGGGATTCTTGAAAAGATCGACCTCGAAAGTTACCGCAACGAAGCGCGTGAGGTCATGTCCATTCGCCTGGAAGATGCCGATACGGAGGTGGCTCCCGTACCGGCGGGAAAGGTTGGGCATATCGTTGAACCGGAAATGGATTTGTTGTCTGTCATTCTCTCCAATTTCAATGATATGTTTGGTAACATCAATTGGAATGATGCGGATAACGTGCGGCGGCAGATCCTTGAGATACCGGCCATGGTCTCTAAGGACGAAAAATATCAGAATGCCATGAGAAACTCTGATGAGCAGAGTGCACGCTTGGAAAGCGAACGTGCTCTGCAGCAGGTCATCTTTTCAATTATGGCGGACAATATGGAATTGTTTAAGCAGTTCCAGGATAATCCTTCGTTTAAGAAATGGCTGTCTGATCTTGTATTTAATTTGACCTATAACAAGGATGGTAAACCTTACGAGAATCCTGATGCAGCTTCAACTGACTGAGTAAAAAGCATAGTTAGAGGGAGTGAAGCACCGCAAGTGCTTCACTCCCTCTTTCATAGTCATTCTTTTTTCTGCGATCCATTCAGGCTGGCCCAATGCTGGCGCAGCAGCCTTTCTGCTTCTCTGCGAAAGGAATCTTGGAACATGACAGCCACAACCAATGCGCTAAGCACTGCAGCCACAGGCTCCAGCCAGGGATATGCGGTCCAAAGCTGTTCTCCCCAGCAAGCAAGCGGAACACCAACAAGCAGCATAAACAGCAAAATAATGCTGGCAACGTCGGGCCTGCCGTAGCCTTCACGTCTTTTGATTTTGGCTCGTATCTGTCGAAGCGCACGGGCTCGGATATCCCGGATGTTTCTGGACGAACACTGTTTGTCCTGTGCGACGGATTCAGTGGATTCGCCATTGATGACCGTGCGGAACAAAATCTCCCTCTGCGGTTCGGTCAGCGCATGCAGGGCGTCATAGATTTGGGTGTCCAAATACATGAAGGGATCTTCATCAGAACCCTCAGGCAGATACTTGCTTCGGTCAAACCACCGTCTGTCGTTGTAAATTGCGTTGCGTACTTCCTCCGGCAGGAACGCTTCCGGATTGTAAGATCGGGGCTGCTTTATATCCACACCCTCCAGAGTATCCGGTGCTACACGCTTGTGAAAGTTCGCTTCGCTGTAGTAGAGCATATGCTCCAGCTCCTTCCACTGCTCCGGATGCTCCTTCACCCATTGGTCTGCAGCGGCGGCAGCTTCCGGGTCCATTTCGTGTATCCAGCGCCAGTCAGACTGAAGTTCTTTGTACGACTGAGTATCTTTGAAGGACATGAGCTCACCGCCCTTTCTGCGTTCACAAAAAGTTTACAATTCCAGACCTTCCGATTTTGCGAATTTTCTCTAAGTAATAATAGAAGGACAATTTCACCCGGGTGAGGTTGCCCCTGGTTCGGTACGGCACGGTATCCGCGCCGACGAATCCACATGGTCTTCGACAGAGCATCTATGAGAGCATGAGTGCTCTCTGCCATACGGCAATCCGCTCGGAAGGTCATTCCATCTCTGGCCGTGCTCCCGGGAGCACGGTCTCTTTTTATTCTAACACGGAGGAGGCGAAAAAGATAGTTTACAGATGAGGGCAAAGGAGGAATGTGGATCACACAGCACACCCGCAAAATAAAAGCCGCCGCGACTGCGGCAACAGTCCGGCGGCTCGGCGCACACACAGGCACGCACAAATCTACTGATAAAAGTATATCAGGTAAACAGCAGAAAAGCAATGAAAATTTTCCTGTCCCCTGTGTGAGCGTCATCGGACTCTACGACAATACAGGAGGTATGAATTGAGTTTCAACAAATGGCCCAAGCGCAGCGCAGAGAAAAACTATTTTATGGTACCAAACGAGATATTCAGCATCGGTCTGGATTTTCGTGAGATCTCCCTCTATTCCTATCTGCTCCGGTGCGAGAATCGTAAGACCTACCAGTGCTACCCCAGCTACAAAACCATCGGCCATGCGATCGGCATGAGTGAAAATACGGTGGCAAAGTATGTGCGGCAACTGGAGGAGAAAGGTCTCATCTACACGGAGCCGACGATGGTACGAAGCAAAGATGGCAGACCCCTGAACGGAAATCTGCTCTACACCGTTCGCCCTATCCAAGGTGTACTCGAAGCATTCTATGAGCGGCAGCTCCGGCAGGTGGAGGAGGACGTCGCCCGTTACCATGCGGCGAAGCTCCTCGAAAAGTCCAATGCTCAAAGCCGACAGAACACCCCGTGTGCGCCTTTCCAAGAAGAGCCGAGTCCCAGCCGCCCCCAAGGGCTTAAGGACGAATTTGAGCCGCTTTCGGAGGAGTTTGCGGGGACAACAGGGTTCCCGCCGAAGCCCAGCGAAGCGGGTTCGGTGGGAAGAGGAGACGCAGCGGAATGAGTGAGTTTTCGCCGTTTTCGGCGGAAACGAGCGATATGGAGCTTGCGGTGACGAAAAGCAGTCGGCTATGGGTTTGTCAAGGGATAAAATTACAGTTCGCGTGTATAAGGGATATATCGGAAAAGGGCACAAAGAACCAGACCCTTTGCGGGCCGGATGAAAAGGATGCAGCTCGGTTAACCGGCAGATTGCAAAATGGGTTGGTACGGTTGTCCATCCCGGAGGACAGCGAAGATCACAGCGGTCATCTTTCTGCTGACATGACCAATCACATTCATGTAATGCAGACCTTCGGATATTTTCTTTTCGTAATAGGTTTGAAACATCGGATCACGATGCACTGCTACCGTGGATGCCAGCCAAATGGCACGACGTAAATAAGGTGATCCCCGCTTGGACATACGATTCTGGTTACTCTTAAATTCGCCGGACTGCTTCACGGATGGATCAAGTCCTGCGTAAGCCAACAGCTTATCGGCAGAAGAAAAGCGAGTAATGTCACCGATCTCGCTTAAAATTGTTGCGGCGAGAACAGTCCCAACTCCCGGTATAGAGGTTAAAGGGTTATTAAACTCTTGGAAGAATACGGATATCTGTTTTTCCAGAGAATCTGCCTGTGCAGTTAAAGACAGGATCTGCTCAAGGAACATCCCAAGCAACATGGAATACACACCGCCGCTGTCATCGATTCCAAAGCTGCTGCAGGCGGCCTCTTTCAGTTGATGGGCCTTCCACTCGCCAAAATGTCCGTTACTGCTTTCCATAAGGATATCCGTCAGTTTCCTGAGATTTGCATTTTTCACTTTTTGGGGTGTAGAGTATTTGCTCAGTACGGCAATAGAAGCCTTGCTGAAAACAGAATCAAAGAGGGATTCGTACTCCGGAAATATTCTGTCCAATAAGGCAATCAGCTTCCGCTTCAGATCAGCGGCCATGTCTACCAGATAGGCGCGGCTGCGGCACAGCTCTCGCAGAGCGCTGAGGATGGCCAGGTTGTCCGCAAGGCATTCAGCTTCCGGAATAACTGTACCGGCTACAATCTGTTACTGGAACAGGTACGGAGACTGACCCTTGTAAAGAGCCAGATCGTATTCGCCATGGAATCCACCGCCCACTATTGGCTGGCACTCTACGCCAGACTTTTGAAAGACGGATACACAGTCATGGTTCTGAATCCTATCCAATCCCATTCTCTGCGGGAGCTTTACATCCGCAAGGCCAAAACCGACGCCAGAGACTCACTCATCATTGCGGACCTTGTCCGCTTTGGCCGCTGCAAAGCCAGCAACGTGCCTCAGGACAAAATCCTGGCTCTGCGAGAGCTGTGCCGCAGCCGCGCCTAT